>Ga0326513_10000064_pt1 | contig 75726 bp, 109 predicted proteins | sample 2_2465_0518_D_FD_203654 | JGI IMG/M metagenome (GOLD analysis project Ga0326513, IMG submission 203654) | Bovine rumen microbial communities from UC Davis, California, United States - 2_2465_0518 | ecosystem: Host-associated > Mammals > Digestive system > Stomach > Rumen | place: USA...
CATTTGTGTGAAGTTTTTGTTAATAAAAAGGTGAATTAAACGGTTATTCCTTTAATATCCAAAGGTTTAACAACTCTTTGATTTTGTGGATATGGCTGCTACCAATCAATCTGCCCTGTTCTATGCCGTTCTCGTAGAACACCAGCACAGGGTAGGCGTCGATATTCCTAGCATTGGAGAGTTCCCGGCTTTCTGTAAAATGGAAACCAAGAAGCGGGTAGTATTTCTCCACACTTTCGACGCATGTTCGGACGATTGAGCAATGCAGACAGTCCTCCTTGCCGAACATTACAACGGAGCGGGCCTGATTTGCGGCCTCTCGCAGCTCCTCTCGCGTTTTTATCTCTTTCATGGTAGATTATTCGTCTTTGTTGTTTTTGTTCGATTTGGAGGCGTATTTTGCATTTATGGCGCCGGTCTTTTCCAGCTTGTCAAGCTCCTTCTGAGCCAACTCCTCCTGCTCACGCTGGATGCGCTCGACTTCATCCGGGCGGCTGATAGTGTTCGCTTCGACAGCGGTTCTCTGCGACAAGATGCCGCTAGTTTTCATGGTGGAGAGCATCTGGTTGTACTCAGCTTCGGAGAACGGCTGCCAGATGTCAAAGCTGGCGTTGATTCTCATCTTGTCAAACTCGGTGATGGCATCGGGTTTGTAGAACGGGTCGTTGGGGTCTTTGTTTACCAACTCAACGGCGAGGCCGCGCTTGAACAGGCGAACCATCTTATCGGCCACATTCTGCCACTCAACAATACCGTTTTTGGCAGTCTGAATATCCAGACTCTGAGTCATTTGGACCGCTACACCTGATGTATCACTTGAAGTATGGATGTCCTTCGGCAGGATAAAGGTCGTGCCACAGGCAATCTGGATTTGCGCGAAAATCTGGTCCAGAGTGTCGATGGAGTTCTGCGGCGAGGGAGGGTCGAGGAACTTGGCGTCGCCCTTACCCTCGTAGCTGGTGTCGTTTAGGACGATGTTGCCGGCGAGTTTCTTTGCTTTTTGGTCGATACGGCCCTTGACGTATAGGAGGCCCCAGCCAAACTTGTTTTGGAGTACCTTGAAGATATTGTCGAGTCTTTCGTAGCTCTCGATGAGGGTCTGGCCGTTGTCCCAAGCAACCTTGGTGCGCTTGGTGATGAGGGGAATCTCGCCAAACGGGTGTGGGATGACCTGCAACTCGTAGTCGCCGTTGTCGGACACATACCGGATGCGGTACATATTGTAATCGTCCCAGCAGTCGATTAGTTCCTCGCCGTCGGACGATGTGTAGTACACCACCTCCAGCATACGGTCGCCATTCATGTCGTTGTGGGAGCAGATGACATAGCCATCCTCGTAGCTGATGAGCCTCGACTTGATTTCGCCGTGGCGGTCGATGTAGTACAACAGGCCGGCGTCGCCGAATGACTTGGCAGTAGCCACCATCTTGACCTTCATGCCGTCCTGATTGCGGAGGTCCCAGAAGTGCTTGAATGTAACAAAGTCCTCTTGAACACTCTCTGCCGGTTTCTTGTCGGACAAGGTAAATTTCATTGGAAGACAGGCCATGTGGAGAGTCTGCTTCTCCATAATGCACTGTTGGAACGGCTGTGCGGCCTTGACGAACTTGATTTCCACCACACCACCGTTCTCTGTGCGGACGCAGATGCTCGGAATGTTCTCGTCGAACAGGACATCGTGCATGTTGGGGTCAAGCTCGGCCATGTACTTGTCTTGGCTTATGACCTCTTTCTTGATGCACGACTGTCTGGCGGCAACTTTCGAGCCAAGGTGGACCGGCTTCTGGTTCTTGTAGGTTTGCTGGATTTTGCCTCCACGGGTAAACGGCTTTCGCCTGAGGAGTTTCTCACGGTCGGTGAGTAACGCCTTTACATCGTCGGCTGTCTTTGCAAGCAGCTCGTCGATTTGCTCCTGAGTTGTTTTATTGCTGGTTTCCATCGTTATTGGGTTTTTCGATTAAGTTAAACTTTTCCATTGCGGCTTCTTTGTCGAGCTGGTAGCACTCGTGTCTGGTGTGGGGGCAGATGAAATCGAATTTCTTTTCGACGATAATCATCCTGTTTCGCTTCGACGCCTCAACCTTGAACTTGTCGTTCAACTTGGTGCGGATGTCAACGATTCTGGCATAACCGTCTTTCTTTTCGATAACGCCCTTCTCCATATCGCGCTCGATGTCGGCAATCATCTTCGTAAGAGCCGATTTGTTTTCCTCGAAGGTGATGCTTCCGTCATCCTCATCGGTGCTTATGGCCCGGATGTAACCCTCTTCTGTCATATATTCTTCCAGCTTACTCCTCAACTCGTCGTTGATATAGTCGCTGTACCCTTCTTGTGTGCCGAATAAGCACTGGTAGGCAGTCTTCGTGTCGGAGAACATCTTTGAAAGCAGGATGTATGCTATGTCTCTGACACGGATGCCGTCAGTCTTAAAACGCTCAACTGTGTTTTTTATCTGTTCATTGTCCATAACTTATACCAAATTGAGTATCATCATATATATCTATTCTGTTTCCTCTATCTATATCGTCCTGATAGTCTTCCATATCTTTGCGGCTGTTCTCCAGCTCGTAGCCGTCAGGGATGTCGAGCAGGGGGTACATACGCATCGAGCACGGGTCCATCAGGTCCATCGAGCGGCCTCGACCGAGGAGTTTGTTCATTTCCTTTTTGGTCATAAGGCGCTTCTTTCCTGATTGAGCATCGACGTAGCGGATGACGCGGGCTTCCTCGATAAATTCCTCCCGGACTGTGATGTCGGACTTGCGCTTCTCTGCCACGTTGGTGTATAGCTTTCTCGCCACCTCTTCCGAGCATGAGATATATCCGTTCTTTATCAGGTATATCAGTTTCCCGTAACAACAGTCTTTCAGCTTCACATATTGCAGGGCATTGACTCCCATCGGGGCTTTGTAGCTCTCGTATGGTATGGCCTCCGGGATGTAGTCGTTGATGTATCTGCCACGGATGCCGTCGAATATGATGTGAGAATAGCCGATGTTGTGTTTGTTGGCAAAAGCCTTCATTCTGTTGGCGTTGTCAACAGGCTTAGTGAACGGAGCTATGTCGATGTCGAAGATATGAAGGCCGTCCCAAGCCAGCTGGAGGAAGTTGTTGGTGCCAAAGTCTGCGAGGTCAGCCGTAATCCACTTGTCGCCGTTTCTCTGCGGGTCGTTCAGGAATACGCTCGAAGCCTCCTCGTAAGTAACCAGATTGTCTTCCTCGTCTTTGGAAGATACATTCCAGTTGCCCTCCAGCATTTTGGCAGCCTCTGCGCCGCCGGACATGGCGATGGCTCCGATGTAGTCCGGGTTGTTTTCGAGCATATCAAGATTCTCGCTCATCCTGCCGAGGTAGAATACAAACGAGCGTATCATATGCGGCCACTTGTCGCGGCCCTTCATAAATCCAAATATGCCGTCCAGCTGTTTGTCGATTGCGTACTTGCATTGCTCATAGACCTCTTCCTTGCTGTCGCCCCAGACAACCTCATCGACCGTTTTTCCGACGACATAGAAGTATCTGACAACGCCGTCGCGTTCAGGAATGATAAGGCCGTCCTCGCCGATGTACCAGTCGATAAACTTGCGAATCCAGCTTTCCCTCTCAGGGTTGGTGGTCGCGAGGCATTTGCCCGGAAATTTTGACTTACCACGGTTACGGGTAAGCAGAGTCTTGAAGGCATCCCAAGTGAAACCCGTCAATTCGTCAAAATATATCCAGTCGTACTGACTACTCTTGAAACGACGCAGGATGGCATCGACGCTCTGGTCTGCAAGATGAGCAAAGTCTATCCATGAGCCATACGGGGAAGTGAGTCGTGGCATTTCCGACATACGGAGGCTGGTCCACTCGCCGTACAATTCCTTGTTGAATGTGTCGATGACACCACCACCACGCTTCAAGTCGTCGATGTTGTTCTTGACGACAAGACCTCGCCAGTTCGGGTCGAGGATAGGTTCGGCTGTGGCGAGAGCGGCGCCGAATGTCTTACCGCCTCCAAGCATACCGCCGGAGAAGCAGACATTGACGTTTGTCCGGGCGAAAGCTCTCTGGAAACCCTCGTGTGGACGAATGATTATTTGCTCTTCTGCCACCTTAATTTCTATAATTAAATCCGGTGCAAAAGTACGAACATTTTTCAAAATGACAAAAATTTTCTTCAAGTTGAGGTCGAAGTGATGTCGTTTATGATGTACAAAATCAGAATTTTACAACTTTTTCATTAAAGTTAAACTTCAATTAAATCAATACTTTAACTGATGTCGCGTAACTTGTTGAAAAATATTTTTTGGATTGTTCAAAAAAAAGTTTGTATCTTTGCCGCTCGAAAAGTATTCACTAAAATTAAATTCACATGAAATTCACCAAAGAACAAGCTATTGAAAGTATCACTAGCAAATTCGCAGACAAGGCCAAAGGTATTGACCTTAAACGTACCATCGAGGAAGCAGTAAGCAACTGCATGGAAATGGTCGGCGAAAACAGTGAAATGGAGTTGGATGCTTTCGTCGGATTTGTGGAGAAGAACGTGTCTTCTGCCCTCGGTTTCGCGAAGCATCTGAAAAAAACCGCAACAGAGTCCATGCAGGAGCAGCTTGCAGAACTGCAACGTAAACTCGACGGCAAGGAGCCTCCTAAGACTGACGACGACGACAAAACCATCAAGACAGACGACCCCGCATTGAAAGCAATGCAGGATGAGATTGCCGAGATGAAAAAGAAGTTGGCCGCCAAGGATGCCGAGGAAGCCGTCACCGAGAAGCGTAAGCAGCTTGTCGCAAAGATGGGCGAAAGCATTAAGGACAAGGATTGGATTGAGGCTTACCTCTCCGAGATTAGCATTACCGCCGAAACCGATGTCGAGGCCAAGGCCAAAGACTATGTGGCTTTCTACAACAAGACCCACGCGAAAGGCGGCAAGGTTACTCCACAATCCACTGGAAGCGATGATGACGACAACTCCAATGTGAAGTCAACTGTGGCCGCTGCCGCCGCTATCAAAAGGAACATGTCAGGTCGCAGAGGCCCGGTGGAATCAACCACAGAAAAACAAGTAAAAACGACTTAAATTCAATTAACAATGGCAGAAATCACTCCTAACGGACATTTTCGTGGCCTCGGTCTCATCCAGAAAAAGGGTGACATCGGCGGTGCCCGTAATGTTTTCGTCAATCTGGTGGGAAACCATGACGATTTGGTTTACCCGCAGTTCGGTGGTAAGGTGATGAATCCTCCCAAGGGCCGCGCCAAGATGTTTGCCGGCGACCTTCTGGAGTATCGTCCCAAAGTTGGCAGCGACAAGCTCGACCCGGAGATTTATATTCTCCGCACCTTTGAGGTTGCCGATGCTGTCAGTGCAGCCACCACGGTTTACATCAAGCGTGACGAGTTTCGTCACAAACCCTTCGTAGGCGATGTCCTGATGGTTGCCCCCGCCGTCATTGGTGGAACCGGCACAGCCGTCACTGTGACCGCCGTCAGCGCGACCTCCGCTACCATTGGTGGTGTCTCCACCCCTGTTTGGCAGCTTACTATCAGCGCGTCTCTGACCATCGCCAAGGGCGCCATCATGGTCGAGGCTGAGGAGGCTGGTTCTGACAAGAAAATGCTTGTCAAGGCTATCAACGGTGTGTTCGACTGCGACGCCGATTTCTTCGAGAACGAGAACATCGACGACATCGAAGTCACCCGCGACGGTGAGACCGGTGCTATCACCGCTGTCACCGATGCCGACTTCTACAAGGCCCGCTACCAGTACACCCCGGCTCTCGGTGGTCTGATGTGGATTCACAGGATGTCGCCGATACCTCAGTGCGTCCTCGACCTCAACATGTGCAACATTCCCGGAATGTATCACGTCAACTGGCAGCTCAACGGCAAGAAGGCTGCTTCTCTGGATGCAGCTGTCAAAGCCCTTGACACCCGTGTAACCACTCTCGAAGGCTAATTAAAAAAGAAAGGAGATTACCATGCACAAAAATCCTGATTTTTCCGAGTCTTCGTTCTTCCAAATCTGGAGTCCAGAAGGCCGTGTGGTTGTGACCGAAATCCTCAACAACCCTGACCTCATTGAAATCAACAATTTTGCCGCTTGGCGCGACGACTTTGACATCGACCCCGAAATCACCGCCCATGACTCTAACGGCTTTGCCGTCGTTACCGCCATGATGCGTGAGGTCGAACATGGTGTCATGTCCGACATGCGTGCTCCTCTGGGCGACTCCATGCCCGTCGAGCAGGGTAACGCCAAGAGCTACACGGTGCCTATCGCCCACTTCACGACCCGTCACTTCCACGAGACCAAGGCCACGATGATGGATAAGAAGGCCCGCTACGAGGCTCTCCGCGACACCTACGGCGAGTACGACGCCCAGCTCATCGCCAGCTACGCTGACAAGGTGCAGGGCTTCATCGACGGCGCCAACATGACCCTGACCAACATGGGTGAGCAGCTGATGACCAACGGCTACGTCTTCTACGACAAGGGCGCTGGCATCCACGCTGGCATCCACAAGGCCGACATCCCCGCCAAGAACTTCCTCGGCGCTTGCGTGTACAAGATGTCCGGCAGCTCGGAAGTCCAGACCACTTGGGCTGACCTCGACTGCCTGTTCATCGAGTCCATGAACCGCCTCATCGAGCAGATTAACACTGTCCTCGGTAAGAACTGGAAGTGGCAGCTCGACCTACCGAAGGCCATCTGGGACAACTACGTCAAGAAGAACAAGGAAGTTCTGCAAGTGATGGCTCAGAAAGCCAATCCTCTCATCCTCAGCACCGACCAGTTCAACTTTGCAACTGCCGGCATGACTTTCGAGGATGCTGACATTCTGGCTATGCTGAACAGCCGCATCAAGAACTGCACCCTCTTCATCCACGACTCCGCTCAGTACGACGCCTTCGAGGGCATCGTCCACGGTTGGAAGACTGGTGTTGCCACCCTCCGTCCTCTGGGCCGCGCCGGTATGATTCGTCACACCGACATCATCGACGCTCAGTGGTTCGACGACAAGTATTCCAACCCCGCCATCAAGGACTTCTACGTCCCTGCTCTGATGGGTCTTGGCTACCTGAACAACACCATCTGGCCCAACGGTCGCGACCTCGAATACCGTACTCGTTACATCTATTCGAGCACTCCGTCGCTCGATGAGTTCCTGTTCCACTTCATCCTGAACACCGGCTCGGCCAGTGCTAACGGAAACTGGTACACCAAGTAAACTCAAAAAAGGAATAGACGATTATGGCTGCTATAGAGTTTGACATCTTACAGTACATGAGCGGTCTTACCGGCTTCACCTTCGACAAGGCGGTGCTTACACGCATCGCCTTGGAGAGGGGAGTTGACCAAGTAACCGCCTATGCGCAACTGACGAAGCGTCAGCGCGACCTCATTACCGCAGACCTTCTGCTCACCGCCTATCTCTCGCCGACTGTCTGGGCCAGCTTTGACCAAGCACACGGCAGCTTCAAGAAAGGCGTTGGCTCCCAGACGATGTACAACAAGGAGGAGATTTACAACTACTTGTATAACATCTACAGTCAGTATGAGGATGAAAAGCTCGAAGAGCTGCCTGACAACTCTGCACACGTTTTCTTCCGTAACGACATCTAACAAACAGAATCATGGCATACATCGACAGGGACGAACTTCAAGACTTTCCTTTTACCGGCAAGTTCTACAAATCGGAGATAGACAAGACGAAGCCTTTGACCGAACAGGTCGAGACAGAGGTTACTATCGCCGAGGTAGTCTGCGATATTCAGGAGGAGTCAAATTTCCGCGCCACGGCGACCGCGAAAGCTGTCTATGGCGTGTACGTTCCTTTCGATAGCGACACCACGGAAATCCCGGTCCAGCGAGGACACATGTTCAAGGGCTACCAGTACGGGTTGCTTGTTTCCGGCAAGGTAATAGGCGTGTTCCCGTCTCAGCTGGGGCCTTTCGACAACTATACCGAGCGAGGGAGCGACGTGGTGCCGCACCGTTGCCGTGGTTATCTTGCAAGAGTGGAGGCTACCGACGTATGAGCAAGTATCAATATGGTGGTATCTATTGCTGCATACCTCTTGGGTATCTGTATGACGAGAGTTTGGTCTCGTCCGTCAGATGGCGTCTTCGCAAAACCCTAGGAGTTACAATCAAGGGCCTCACAAACGAGCAATTAAACAAACTTATTCGTGAAACGCTGGTTAAATGGATAAGAGGGCTTATGTCTGGTAGTAAAATACCGAATTACGCCTCTTTGACAAAAGCGGCAGACCGGAGAGAGGAGAGGTTGATTGCAAAGCAGAACGCCTTGGTAAATCAAGGCAAAAATGATGCAGACATCAATACTCAAATCAACAAATCCATTGAAAGGTACGGGGAGTTGAGGTCGATAATCGAAGAGGTGAATAACTCAATCGGATTCGGCATCTACCATAACAATCTCCTCCTTTCAAATTCTGTTGGTACGCCGGCGGCCCACAATGAATACGCCAGATTGGGGAATATCCGCGATTTCCTTTTGCACAACAAGAGTAAGTTGCCGATAGACCCGAAAGGATGGACTGTCGTTTTGGTCGTTGCTCACTATGCGGCGGCCCGTTTTGAAGCAAAAGGAGCTTATCCTGACAGGAGATACAAAGGTTTCAATAAGAGAGTTTTGTATGCGATGGTTTGGAATATAGCAAACGCATTGCGCGAAATGACAGGAAGAAAACACAGTGGCAATTTGAGATATGGATATATTCTTTCCAGAACTGGATATGAAGGTCAGATATTCAATGTAATATGAGAGAGGTAAATAGATACGCAAACACATCAAAGGTCGAAGAGTACCTGTACAGCATCCTTTATAGTGCTGTGTCAGACCACGTTTTTGCAGGTACACTCCCTTCTTCAATAGGAGAGTCTTGGAACGATATGGTGCTCATTGACTGTGATATGCCGTTGAATGACAATGGGACGTATAGCTGGGGAACCGTGTACGTTATATTGTATGCGAGACCCAATGCAGACGGCTCAAAAAATGTTCCGGTAATGGCACAGTTAGAAACAAAACTATGTGATGTGCTTGATACCGCTCACAATGACCACTACTCCATAGAACGGATTGCAAATGCCGCAGATTACGACAATAACATCGGATGGCATACCAATTTCGTCCATTTCAATTTGACAATCACAAAGTAAATTAACAACTTAAATACAGAAAGGATTAACAATGAGTGCAACTCTTAAACACCTCAACACTGGTCAGCGTCGTTTTCAGGACGCCAAGGGTATGTTTGTTACCCCGTACACCGCCGAAGGTCTGCTCGGTGAGACCACCTACGACATCCATGACATCGTGGGTGATACCCTGAGTATCACTGCTGATGACCCCGACCGCACCGAAATCCCTTGGGAGTTTGGTGACACCGCCCTCGACGAGAACGTCAAGATGGGCAAGATGAACTTCACCTGCCAGTGCCTCGACTTCCAGAACGACATCATGCTGGCCCTCTTCGGCTGCAAGACTGTCAACGACGCCGTGGTGTTCCCGTCCGAGTACGAGGACCTCTACGTTATGATTCGCATCAAGTTCGACGACGTGGACCTCGTGCTGCCTTACGTCAAGATGAACTCCAAGGCAACTCTGGAGAACATGCGTACCGACATCGCCCGTGGCGAACTCGCCGGCACCATCCTCTCGAAGGAAGTTGTCGTTGGTGCCCTTCCTAACGCTGGCGCCCAAGCCCCATCGACAGCCATTACCTATAGTGCCTCCAATGCCGCCGACACCCCGATGCTGTACCTCCCCAACGACAGCACCAACGGCAAGGCCGCTTATGTTCCCGGCACCGGCTCGACGTCCAGCTCGACGGTCTATCTGACCGACGTCCACGCCGACGCAGCCTAGTCGTAGGTTGACTTAACGTCTCATTATCAGGGAAAGGGAGAGGTCGAGTACCTTCTCCCTTTCTTTCTTAAAAACAAACGAATATCATGCCAATAATAAGGACAAAAACAGGACGGAAGTTGCTGAAAAACGCAAGAAATCTCTTTGTGCTTCCGTATCGCTATGACACCACGTTGTCGCAGTATGTGTTGGGCCAGAACCTTTACGACCTGTCGGCCATCATCGGCGACAGTATCACTCTGGAGCAGAGCGACGGAGACACCCAGACGAAAGAGAACGAGTTTACCAACGAAGCCCTAGTCAAGAACGTAACGACAGGGGAATGGAAGTTCACGGCTCAGTGCTTGGACTTGCAGAACTCCGTATTGAAGGCTTTGTTCATGGCTTACACAAACGATACCTATGGTGCTGCCGCATTGCGTCCGGAATACGAGACGCTGTACGCACTGATTATGGTCAGGTTTTCTGATACGAGCACACCTGATGTCTGGCTACCGAAGGTACTTCTGAACAGCAAACTCCTATTGCAGCAGATGAAGACAAGAGGCTCTCAGGGTAATGTCAGTGGCACGTTGTTCTCCAGCCGGTGCGGTATCATCCAGTCTTCCTCTCAGGCGCAAGGTCATGCTATCCATCAACTCATGCCTCTTGCAGACAATATTGCAGGAACGAATGTCTATACGCCGAATGTGCCTGTTTTGTTTGCTCCTCAGGCCCATCGAGTCATCGTTTTCAACCACAGGGCCGAGGAGGACGGAGAAACTGTCTTTGACACCCCGAATCCCGCGACGACTGGTAATCAGGATTGTTGCGGACACAACATCGTCGTGTCGGACGATAATCCGGCTGTGGCTGTAATTTAGTTTCTGACAAGTGCAAAATTCTTCGTATCTTTGCACCTGAATTAAAACTTTAACTAGATGCCTTTAGTAAAAGCAAAATCAGACGTTAAGCAACGTCTTAAAGAACAAAAGAACAAGGATTTGTTCGTCAGCGAGGAGGCCCAGAATAGGCTTGCGGCCATTATCGCGGACGCTCCTTCGATAGAGAAATTTGCAGGGACCGAGTGGGAAATGCGCCCTCTCCGTTTCGGCACTCAGTACCTCATTGTTGATGAGGTGAGAAAAATCAAGGAAATGGAGTCTGCGACCTATGAGAACTCAATCATAGGTCTGGCGGCAACCATGCCGGCCACCGTGACGGTCGTTACGCTGGCCCTGTTGAACGACAAGAATCGCATCTACCAGAACGGCGACCCCAATCAAGGGTACAGCAAGCTCTTCAAGCGCACCTATGACACTATCATGTGGAACGCCAATAAGGAGGAGCTTATCAAGATACTTTGGGACTGCATCCAGATGGTTGATGTGTCTTTTTTTATGGAAGCTCTGGGTATGCTCCAGATATTCAGAGCACAGGTGACGGAGAAGAAGCGGACGAGGACGAAGATGAAGAGAGTAGAAGCGAAATAATCCGTTCCGTCAGTGAAATTGGAGAAATGGTGGACTTTCTGAAATATAATCCTTACATGACAATAGAGGATTATCAATGGAAGTACAGCATACCGATGATAAAGATAATGGGAATGGATAATACTCATTCAGTATGTTTATCCAAGAAGGAGATAGAAAGAAGAAAAGGACAAATAGTAACAACAAAGGGGAAAAGTGTGCAGGAGTTGAACAACGACCTTGGGGTCAAAATACAGTTTCCAAACGAATAAAAACATACCGCTATGGCAGACAATGTTGCAACCGCGTTAAAGAACTTGAATAAGGAGTTGACCGAAGCTGATGTCAAGATAAGGGCAGCGCAGGGAGATTCTCAGGCGTTATTTGATGCAATCGTGCGAGGGGTTGGAATAAGCAAAGATGCGTTCAGGAGTTTGGTGTCGGAGCTGTCTGGCACAGACATTAAGGGCGCCAGAACCATTGACATCGTAACGAGGTTGGTTGACGAAAATGGGAGAAAGCTCACCCCGGCATCCATCAAGGCTACAATAGAAAATATCACAAAGGACAATAAGCCACAAACACTTGGCCTTTTCCAATACAAGACGTCCGACCTGAACACTCTGCAACAGATGTTGGCCATGTCGAAGAAAGATGCTGCGGATTTGTTATCCACAGTCTTAAAGATTTCAAACACTTCGGTTGGACTTAATAAAACACAAGGAACTGCCTATAGCAATGCTTTGGCAAGTAGAATAAAAGAAGAGGCTAGGGCCAGAAATAAAATAATAAAGCTCCAAGAAAGGCAGCTTCAACTAGAGCAAGCAATCGACAGGGCCTCTTCAAACAAAAGTGGGAAAACCAAGTTTGAGGGTCAGATGAGGTCTGTTGCCGACCTCAATAAGGAGTTAGCAAAAACAGCCAGACTGATAAGCCAACAGAATGCCATCCTTCAAGGCTCAGGTAGAGGTCAGAATGTTGCAAAAGCATTGGGCCTTGGGACTGCCAAAAAGGAAGCTGATATGCTCAACAATTCGTTAAGCAAAACAATCGGTTTGGCACAGCGTCTTGGGTATGCGTTTGGCATTGCTTTCTCTGCTCAGGGCCTTGTTCAGTTCGGGCGTAAGCTGGTTGAAACGAGAGGCGAATTTGAGTTGCAGCAGGTCGCGTTGCGGTCGATTTTGCAGAATAAACAGGTTGCTGACGAAATATGGGACAAGACGATGCAAGCGGCCCTCCAGTCGCCATTCACTGCAATGCAGTTGACGAAATATACAAAGCAGCTGGCGGCTTATCGCATCGAGACAGAAAAGCTATTTGATACAACAAAACGTCTCGCTGACGTGTCTGCCGGTCTCGGTGTCGATATGCAGCGCTTAATTCTTGCTTATGGTCAGGTAAAAGCTGCAAATTACCTCCGTGCGTCAGAAATCCGTCAGTTTACAGAGGCTGGCGTGAATATTCTCGGTGAATTATCAACATACCTGTCAAAGACGAGAGGCGAAATGATTTCGACCGCACAGGTTATGGATATGGTCCAGAAGAGGATGGTTAAATTTGAAGATGTTGAGGCAATCTTCAAAAGAATGACCGACGCTGGTGGAATCTTCTACGAAATGCAATATATTCAATCTCAAACCGTGAAAGGTCAGTTGAATAAACTGCATGATGCGTATGACCAGATGCTTAACAATATCGGTAAGGCCAATCAGGGAGCCATTCGCGATTTGGTTGGCTTGCTGAACAATATAGTCAAAAACTGGAGAGAATGGAAGACTGTTATTGACCTTATAGCATGGCCTCTGATTATATCCACAATATACAAATTCGGAAGAGGTCTTATGTATGCTAATGCCTCTGCCATTCTCACAAAGAAAAGTATCAACGGTGTAACTAGGGCTGGAGCAAGGATGCAGGTGATGATGAAAAGCCTTTACACAACAATGGCTAGCAACCCGTGGTTGGCCATAGCGATAGCAATAGCAGCAGCGACAGTTGCTCTTATCAATCATGCAAAACAGGTGAAGTTTGTGCAGGACCAGATAATGGAGCAGAATACTAGATTGTATGAGACTCAGGAGCAACTTAAAGGGTATCAGACTACTATTGAGAACAACAACAAAGCCATCAAAGATAACAAGACGGCAACTGACTCTAACAAACTATCAACTGACGAGTTAAACAAGAAAAAAGAAGAGAATAGGGAAATACTCGCAAAACTCACAAACGACTATCCTGAGCTTGTGAAAAACATGAAGCTCGAAGAGGATGGAACGATTACTCTCACTGACGCAATCACCAAATATAACGATGAGTTGGAGCGTCAGATGACACTAAAGAATATTTTGGCCCAAAATTCTGGCGGTAGCTGGCTCGGAGATTTATTCTCCGATACTTATACGACCAATCTCACAGAATACATGGAAGGATTGAGTAAATTGAAAGGAGAGTTGATTTCCGCTCAATCTATGGCCACTACACTTCAAATGAGAATGCACCTTGCGGGAGAGGACAATCTTCCGTTCTATGGTGCCCTCAAACAGATTAAGGATTTGGATTTGTCAGACATTGAGAAAGCTGCCGGGCAATATCGTAATATTATCCAAAGCCTTTATTCTGACGTTCTTACAGGATATACCGGTGAGCATAATACGCCTGTGTACGAGCGTAGTTATGTCGGCGGTGCAAAGAAATATATGTCTGAACTTCCTCAACTATCCTCGTTTCCGCATGATGCTCCTACGGCAAAAAAAGCAATGGAGGAAAATGCAGATGTGTTTATGGGGATGTTTGAGGAAAGTATATCTCAAATATCTGATTATGAGAAGATAATAACCGAAAAATATAACGGTGATGTAGCGGCCTTTATTGCAGACAATACTGAACTTATCAACAAAGGTATTGTGGAGGGGAATGCAGATGTTGTTTCCACTATCCGTACAGTCTTGCAAACTCAGGGGGGCGCCACCACAAAAGAGGCTAAAGTCTGGTATAACAAAGTATTGAACGAATATCTTACATTTCATAACGCTCATGCTAAAATAGCCGCTTTGGAGGCACAGGTTTCAGCCGAAAGAGAGAAAAAATACAAGAATCAGGACCACCAGTTGATAGCTGATGCACAGAGAGAGATTGAAGAGATTAAAAATTCTCTCATTGGTGTCGAGGAAATTGATTTCTTTGCATCATCGGCTAAGACAAATACCAATGGTACTGGCGGTGAAGACGGGAAGGGAGATAAGACCAAAGAGAACGCAAGTCGTATGCTGTCCCTGATTAAAGAAATGAGGTCAGAGTATGACAAGCTGGCCAAGTCTGCATACGGATATGCAAAGAGTGAGGCAACTGTAAGAGAGTCGTATAAGCAGTCGGTTAAAGAGATTTTGGGTAAGGCAGGTATAACCGACTACGACTTTACTACCAATGCAGGAATGATTGCTGCGCTTGAAAAGGTAATGGAATATGCCACAAAGTTAGGCCCCGAGGCTGCCGCAGAAGTACAAAAGTACATTGACCAACTTGAAACAGAAATAACCATCAATGCACAAGTGCGCATCCGCGAGGACTTCGGACGCCAGATGGAGGAGGCTTTCAATGACTACGACCTCACACTCGAATTGCAAAACCTCGGAATCTCTGAGGATATGGCGAAAAACCTTTTCCCAGACTTGGACTACACATCCATAGGCAAGTTGCAGGAGATAATGAAGGATTTTTATGACTCCCGCCAAACAAAAGACGAGAAGGGAAATGTATTATTTTCCGTGAAAGACTTGGAGGAGTACAGGAAGTGGGCTGACAAAATTGACGCCGAAATACTTAAAGCCAGAAAAGAGAAGGTAAAGCAGTACAGTAAATACCTCGAAAAAGAGTATAGCGAGAGGGCTAAACTGGAAATGAAACACGCGCAGGATATTGCCTTCGTAACTGCAAATATTACTGATAAGGCCCAGCGTAAGAATATTATAGAAAATATAAACAGAAAGTATCAAAACGACCTGAATGACTTAAACTGGAGGTCGTTCAAAGAGAGTGATTTTTATGTGGAAATGATGGACGATATATCATCACTCCCAAGAGAATATATGCAGATGATGCTTGATAAAATTGAGGAGATTTTACAGCATCCAGAGACTCTCTCGCCCCGTGCTTTGAAAGAAGCCATCAATGCTCGTCAAAAGGTTTTAGAAGCCCAAATGAACTTGGAACCTTTGGATGTTATGCGCTCTTCCCTTACAACTATAAGGGAGGCTCAGCAGGATAAAGAGGTTGGTGGTAAGAATTGGAAACAAACCAAAGAAAACATCAATAAGGCTGTAGCGGAACAAGCTGAACTGATACAAGGTTATGACAACGAGATACAGCGTTTGCAGACTTTGCAGGGTGAACTTGCTGGGTACGAAAAAGCCTTGGAGAACTTACAGAAGGCTGATTCAAATGTTGATATTCCTCTACTGAATAGAGTTCTCGGACTTGACGAGAATGGCAAGATAACATCAATGGAAGACCTGTCGGATGATGCAATACAGGAAGCCATTGACCGATTGACAACAGAAAACACTCAGGAAAAAGCAAAATACGATGCGACCGTTCAGACTGATGAAATGAACGCTCGTGCGGTAGAAATCAGTGATAGAGAAAGGATAATAAAGTTACTTACCGATGAGTTGACAGCGAGAAGAGAGCTTTCAAATTATCAGATGTCAGATGCAGCAACCACGGCTGTCGCAACTGGCCAAACATCAACAAGTGTTGGCTCTGAGATTCAGGTTGTTCAAGGTAAAAAAGACACTTCTGTAAAAAAGATACAGAATTTCAAGCAATATCTTGAAGCGTTCACCCAATTTGATGCCGCGTTTGCAAAGTTTAATGCTGCAATCAATTCTACATTGAACGCTGTTGCTGGTATGGGTAACGCTTTCTATGATATGTTCGATGCTCTTGGATGTAAGACCGATGCTCTGACAGAAGGATGGAAAGAGTTTGGCAATACGATGATTAGTAGTATTACCAATGCCCTCACAATGATACCGATGATGGTCGCGGCATTTACCGCAGCCGGCATAGCTATCAATTCTGCTATGAGTATCATCGGTCTTATCGCCGAAGCTCTGAACTTGCTGATGACCGCTATTACTGCAATATCCAAACTGCACGATGCTGGGTATGAGAAGGAGATTGAGAACCAGCAAAAGAAGATTGATGAGTTGAAATCTGCCTATGAGCGTCTGGAGAAGGCCATAGAGAAGACTTGGACCACGATGTCCTATATCGACACCTACAATCAGCAGGTCGAGAATATCAAGCAGCAGATAGAGGCTCTGGAGGCCCAGCGTAGCGCAGAAAACTCCAAAAAGAACACTGATGAGGACAAGATACGCGAGTACGGCGACTCCATACAAGAGGCATACGACGAACTGGAGGAACTGGAGCAGAAGCGTATCGAGGTGTTCGGCGGTGTCGGAGAGGTCAACTACAGGAGTGCTGCCGAGGAATTTGTCTCTGCATGGAAGGATGCCTTCCTTGAAACCGGCGACGGTCTGGAGGCATTGCAGGAACATTTCGATGAGTTCTTGCAGGAGTGGTTTGTGAAACAGGCCACGATGCGTATTGCCGGTGCTATGCTGGAACGTACTTTCCGAATGATTGACGAATCGGTCAATGAGAGTAGCGAGGGTGGTGTGGCCGTTACTATGGCAGAACTACAGGCCATCCGGGATGAGTTTGCTACTCAGGCCCCGCTTATCTCCGAGGCTTTGGAGGAGTTGGCTGGTATGTGGGACCTCGGTAACGGAGAAGGCTCTCTCAGCGGCCTTGCAGCCGGCATACAGGGCATGACCGAAGAACAAGCAAATATCCTCGAAGCATATTGGAACAGTGTCAGGATGTACACTGCAAACCTCGATGTGAATGTCGAGCGTATTGCCAATATTCTTGGCGCCGGCGGCTCCGCAACCAACCCTCAGTTACAGCAGTTGCAGATAATAGCGCAGCACACTCAGGCCATTCATACACTGCTTGACAGTGTTACAAGAAGCGGACATCCGCAGGGAGGTCTTGGTATAAAGGTGTTTAACAACTAAAAACAAAATACAATGGCAGACATTAACATCCTATCACCATTCATCCTCTCCTTCGAGGGAGGTTTTGCTAACCACCCGGCAGACAAGGGCGGTGCGACTAACAAAGGGGTCACGATTGCCACATGGCGTAAAGTTGGTTACGACAAGGATGGCGACGGCGACATCGACGTGGACGACCTGAAACTGATAACCGACCAAGAGGCTGTTGATGCAGTTCTCAGGCCCCACTACTGGAACCGCTGGAAGGCCGACCAAATCAAGAGTCAGTCTCTCGCGAACATCCTTGTCGATTGGGTTTGGGGTAGCGGCGCACACGGAATCAAGATACCACAGCAGCTCCTCGACGTTCCGGCTGACGGCATTGTCGGCCCGCAAACTCTCGCGGCCCTCAACGCCAAGAAGCCGGAGGCTTTCTTCAATCTCATCAAGAACAGAAGGGAGCAATTCTTCAATACCATCGTCAAAAAAGACCCGTCTCAGAAGGTATTTTTGAAAGGATGGCTGAGAAGACTCAATTCGATAAACTTTGGTTATCTGAAAGATAACCGTGGTCGAGTCATTCGGTTCAAAGAATAATTTTCGCAAGTTGAAATATTTTTGTATTTTTGCAGCGAAATAGGTTCAACTAACACTTAAAATAAACAAACGCAATGTGGTGGCAAACAATCATTATCGACGTCCTTTCAGTGACATCAATTCTTAGCATTATTGCTATGATTCGGTTCTGGAAACAGAACAAGAAACTCAAAGACAATGAGGTAAAACTCAAAGACAGCGAAGTGGCCCAATCGAATGTCGAGGCCCAGAAATCAGAAATCAGCTTGGCGAACCTCTATAAAGAGGAAATGCTGAAAGTCATTAACTTACTGAAAGAATCCGAGACCAAAAACCTCGGTAATCAGAAGGAAATGATGGTGACATTGAAGAACCTCGACAGCCGGATGGAGCGTATGGAGTTGAAGGTCGGCGATATAGAAAGTTACCTCAACGGACCGTACCATAGGTATCTTGCTGACAAAGAGCAGGAACAGGCACAGCACGAACAAAAAGAGGCACAGTAGTATGCGAGACGGTTTTCTTTCATGTCATAATAGTTTTTTATTGGTTAGCGGTTTGAGAAAAGCCGCACTGGTGGCAGCATTGATTTGTCTGGCTATCAGTGCGGTCTCTTGCCGTTCTGTCAAGGAGGTACAGATAGTAACTGACACTTTGGCAGTACACGACACAACCGAGGTCTTCGTCCATGACACAACGAAGATAAAGGAGGTCCGATACGACAGTATCGACCGCTTTGTTGAGAAGACCGTGTACGTTGACACCAATGGCGTTGTGCATGAAAAGGAGGTCGAGAAGCTCACCCGCTATATCTATTTGCAGGATGAGCAGTACAAGGTGATGGAGTCCTATTACAAGAAAAAGGTCTCTGAGCTGGAGAAGAAGCTCGAAGAGAAGGCAAAAGTGGAGTATGTGGAGAAGGAGCTAAACTGGTTCCAGAAGACGATGATTGGGCTTGGGTGGTGCTTCATAGCCGCGATTGTAATTTCAGGTATATGCCTGTACTTCAAATTGAAAAGAAAGGTAACATAACATGAAGGAGAGGTTTTTGACCGTACTTGTCCCTGTCAAGGATAGCGACGTAACGCAGACATATCAAACGATGGCTGCGCTGCTTGCAAATGTTACACCGAGCATCGCCAACATCAACAATATTTATGCCGTCGGCGCTCCTGTTTACAGCTATATGCGTACATGGCTCAATCCTGCCACAAACCAATACGAATTTCATCAGGTGGTTGACCGTGAGTTCCCGCACATTGGAAAGCCTCTCGAAATATTTGACTTCACCTATGATGCCACCCGTATGGGTTCGGCACCCACTATTACGGCTCAGGGTGTTATGTGGTATGCTGACAAGGATTCCAGCGGCAACGACGTAACGCTGGAGGGCCTGTGGAGTCAGGAGTGCCATGTCAGTTTCAATGGCGAAAATTTCTATTTGAAACAGATACCCACGTCGAGTAAATCAAATGAGGACGCCAGATATAAATACGACATAGATTTCGTGTCTGAGCGCGTTGTTTTGGAGCGTGTGTACCTCTATGACGTTGTGCAGCCGTTCGTGTCCTCCAAGCCTATTTCTGAGAGTGCTCAGTTCAGCTTCTATGGCGACATTACTGAGCTTGCAAAGCGCATCAATGCTAGCTTGCTTAGAAGCGGTTTGGCTTCTATTGCCCTGAGACCCGGAGTAACACCAGGAAGCTACCTGACATACGAAGAGTTCAACTCTGTGGGCCTCGGCACCTATACTGGCACGAAGGACACCAGCGACCCATACCCGATTGTTTCGGGAGAAATGCAGTCGTACATCCATTATCCTCATGCCAATATCTACGAGCATTTTGGAGGCAATTACACCAAGTATTTGCTTAACCTTGTTTATTTTGTAGACAATCCTCAATCGTATCATATCGGCCCCGCAACCGGCGGCTATGATGAAATTTACGACGGAGAACCGCGCTTGTCTGGATATAAATGCCTTATAGGTAAAGACAAGAAGGGTGTTATAACAACTTCCGAAGAGAAGCTTATTACTTTCGAGAATAACACTATTCACGAGGCATTGCAGCAGTTCCATGACACATTTGGTCTGCAATACTATATCTTTCGCGATACAGATTCCAATGGTGATTTCACTGGCGATACCATAATCATGGTAGCTGACTGCCAACACGATTTTGCCGATTGGGACGCTAATGCCGCTTCTGGAGAAGGTGATTACACCCGCGACAGTGATGGTATTCCTACCACTACACATCCGTTCGACTATGGCGTTGAAGATGCTCTTCTGTCAAAGGAGAAAACAAACACCACTGACAAGATTATTACCCGGATTACCGGCGTGGGCAGCGAGGAGAATATACCTTGGTACTATCCCAACCCAAATGCGGACGGGTGGATTAGGCCGATGTATATGACGAATGGCGTAGAACAGTCTACGGCTATCAATTATCCTACGTCAGAAGGTACAACTGTAGCTGATTCTGTCAGGTACGAAAAATACCTAAAAAACAGAGTAACAGACGTATTCCAATTTGGCAAAAAGATATGTACTGTAAATAAAAAAGCAAGTCTCGTAAGCAAATTCTCAACTTACACATCTTATGTAGACGAGACGTCAGCTAGACTTTGCTACGATTTCACATTGTCGTATGATGCTAGAATAAAATCCGATGGATTCTCATTAACAGGCTTATCAGCTTCAATAACATACTACCTATTTAAGGGAACGACGAACGTTACGGCGTCCGGAAACGCATTCTTAATCAATGGCGGTAGCGGGACATTGGAAGCTGGTGATTATCATCTTATCATAAACATAACATTCTCTGGTACAGGTCCAACACCTGTAACTTCGGTTACGAAATACTATTATCCGGCAAAGAATCGAATTTGCGGATGGATAGATACATTTGGATTCGGAAACCTGAATGGGGCATTGGCAATGGGCTTGGGAGTATTAGCGTTATCTGCTGTCATATCCGACTTATGTACAGGAGGTTTTGCTTGCCATTTACCGAGCTTCTTCTCTACTAATCCAAACTTAACTTGGAATAACAGTTCCGATGGCTCAAAGATGGGTTGGTATGATGGCAACAGACGAATTGCTATTAGCGAAATGGAGTTTTGTGAGGCTAATTCTGAAACATACGCCTTTATGGGTGGTAGTGGAGAGAAAGCTCTGGGTGTCGATGATGTGTACAAGGTGACTTGTGATAATGATACTTGGGTGTCATCTTATAACCTACAGCTTAAGGGAATACAGTGGGACGATTGGGGTGACATCTATAGCCTATATATGGATTGGGTGAACGGTTTGCGGGCATCAAAACGCTCGGCTACTTCTATTGAAGAGGTTGATGTCAGCGTAGACTCTTTTGTAAACAACAATGTGGCATTCGGTCTTACAGGGTACTTAACTGATGGATGGTATAAGAATAATAAAAAGTATGCTCTCGCTGATTTCGGAATCACTAACGAATCCACGCTAAATCAAAACGCTGACGTATTTGATACTATTGAATTTCAGCGTGTAAAATACGTTACGCCGCAGACGCGGCTTATGCCAGAGTTGTATATCAAGACCGATGGAGAACGTCGTTTTTACAATGCTCATAACTACTATGTCAATGGAAGTCTTCTGACTGGAACAGCCGACCCGATGATAGGAGAGGTGCAGTCTGGCACAAAGGTCAAGAATCCTCTGTATAAGGAGAAAGAAACGGATGCAGATAACAAGCATTATCAGTTTGAAAATGAATACGTCCAGATAATGCCGCATGAGCATATTGAGGAGTTCGATGATGTAAAACCGACCATCAAGGGTCAGCAAAGCTATATTCGTGCTTATCCAACAGAAGACGATTTTTATCTCGACCCAACATCTTTCTATGAGAAGATTCAGGGGCAATATATTCAATGCACTACCGAAACGGTTTATAGCGACACGTCTGTATATTATCAACTTGTTCGTATAGATATTGTTGAAGAGTTCGCTTTTGATGAACTTGACAACAATGAAATTTGGGAGAGCATCGAGGATGGCAATACAAGTGGCGAGTACAAACACCCCTATTTCTTTGCTAAACTTCGTCCGATGGGATTCAATATCTTCGACCTTGCGTTGCAGGATGAAATGATACTTTCAATGACTACTGGTCATTGTGGAGCCTGTAACTTCAAGATTGCTGTCGATGAGAATACCAAGAAGAATCCTGTTCAGATTTGGGAGTATGATGTGTATGGTGGTTCCACTTATGAGACCAAGGGTGTTAAGTTATATTCTGCTGGAGAATTGCGCAGGATTATAGATAGCCCCAACCTTCATTATGATACAGATGGAACTTCCGATGGTTATATACTTGTCGATTATAATCCGAATGCTCTGACTACCGGGTTCCTGATTGACGGAGAAAACACTGGAGCCGCTAGAAGTAGGCGCTTTGAAAGAACAACATACACCGCAGAGGAGGTTACTAATGGCCGTGTCGGTTCATTAAAACTTGCCCCCAAAAGGCCTTTCGAGGGTGATGTTATGACGAGTGGTAAGTTTATTGATAGTCAGCAAGATACTTCGGAAGGGTTTGTATGGATTGCTCTCTACAAAGATACAGAAACCTATGGTGCCCTGATGCCATCCGCGCAGCCTGACTATGGTGACGACAACTACAGCCACTACATTGACCCCAAGGGACACATCTATACAGACAGAAAAACTGGTTTGACTGAGGTGTTGGAAGACGATGAGGCCGATAAATTTGTTCTGACAAATATCAGGCTCCCTCAGGCATATCTTCGCCGGGCCGAACGCGACCTGTCTCGTAGGATTATTGCCTACATGTATGACAATAACTATCAGAAGTTTAACTTCTCTGTTAAGTTCAGCCGTATCTACCTTGCTGAGAATGATGCCATCGAAGGTAACTTAAATGAAAATTCCGTGCTGTATGTAACGTTTAATAATAAGATTTACAGGCAGTATGTGAAACATTACACCTACCGCATGGTACATGATGCTTCTCTCCCTGAAATAAGTGTTGAAATGAACGAGGAACTTTCTGTTTCTCGCACATCCATAGAACAACAGGCAGCATTACAGGCTCAGGCCACATTGAACAGTAATAGGCGCTGGAGAAGAGAGTTGAATGAGGAGATTGCTGGAGTCAGAAGAATAACTATTGGTCGTGGAGAGGATGTCGTTATTAGCGGAAATATCTTTAGCAGAGACAGTCGTACCTCTATAAGAGATTTGGCAAAAGAAAGAGAGATTGATGTCGGGGACCTCAATTTGAGACACTTCTCAATGGACGATTTTACTCTGTTCAATGGTACAGACCTCCGAATCGGCGACCAAATATTCTTACCTACGGCCTTTAAGAACGGACACCATATTGTCCGTAGGAAATGGGATAATACAACACAACAATTTATTGACGATTCGACGCAAAATTTCTCACCAGCATTCATCGATTCTAATGGTAAAATTGCAGACTATGCAAGCAATGGCAACGAGAATCATTCTATTACTCCTGTTAAGACAAGTGAATTTAATGTTGCGGCCTTCAATACTTGGGCTGCTTCGATGCACGATGCTGTATTGCAGATTAAGTACACTGTATCTGCTCATGGGAATGGCCAGCAATGCTCGACAGACCCGAAGACAGGTAAGAGTGTTTCTTGGTGGTACAATACAAGTAACCAGCAGATTATGGGTGATATGTGTTACGACCTGCAGATTCCTGTGTATAATGTTAATAATTAAAAATCAGATATATGGCAAATCTAAACCAATTCTACAAAGGTGAGGCTATCAAGATTACGGTAGCCGATGATGATGGCAACGCCCTTGTCGGCGAGTACAGCTCTACCGGAGTAAAAGGGAATCATTCGGAAAATCCGGACACTTACAAGTATGCGGGCCTCCGTGCCTATCCGGATGACCTGAACTTGGAGAATGGCGAGTCCACGAAAATCAAGCCGTTCAAACCGGCGACCTCTGGCGATGGGGCCGGAAAGGTGTTTTCCATTGCCGGCGACGTGTCGAAGACTATGGAGGAAGGTCAGTACACCGTGGAGCTTATATACGGCACCGGGGACGACAACCGTACCATTGTGAAGACAAATCATGCTTTTACACTTGTCGGCAGCGCCTTCAAGAGAGAAAACTAACCTAAAAAACAATGGAAATCATCGTACATACCGGGCAGCCGGTAAACATAGACATTACACAGCAGTCGCCCACGATTGTTGTCGGGAGGTCGCGTAATGTGCAGATGGTGGTCCAGCCTCAGAACGTGGAGATAAAACCCACGAAGAATAGGGGTATGGCTTTCCAGTTCGTACAGAACGTACTTGGCGGTTCAGATGTTGTCAGGTGTACACTGGACCAGTTTCAGGCGCTCCCGCATCTTGATGGCAAGACATGGTATGCTGTTACCACGACATCCGACGAGCTGCGTTACCTGTACCTCGGCGCCACTCTGATAGCTCAGGCCAGCGACGACGGCGGCACATGGGGCTTTGCCTATACTTTCCCTATAATTTTTGGCAGATAATTTTTTATTAACCAACACATAGTAACATGGCTTACACAAACATTGATGACTTACTTAACAAAGTCGAGAATGAAGGAATGAACGAGCAGGGCCGACTTGGTGCCAGTGAGTTCAACCGCCTCGCTCAGGCTGTCAAGGAGTGTCAGGGTGGTGCCAAGAGTGTCAAGTTCGGTGGTCTAGACCCGATTGCACCAAATGATGACGGTGTTGTTGTCATTCCGATGGTTTCAGACAGTTGGACTGGCTCACTGCGGTTGCAGCGTAAGGTTATCCAAGACTATGAGGAGGTATATGTCGCCGTCGCAGACGATGGCTCCTATCTCTACAAAGACACGGACGTGCCTGTACGCTTTCAGTTCCGCGAGTACCGAATACGCACCAATGACGACACGGGCGATACGGAGTATCAGCCTTCCAACAAGGAGGTCACGGTGAAGATTCTGAAACCGACACTCACGGGCCGTCAGGAGCTTTACTCGTTTACCTACACCGCCAAGGCTTTCGCCAGCACGGAATGGCTGGAACTGAACTTGCAGCCTTACCTCTCTGCCGGCGACAACAACCTCATCTTCGAGGTCAGCAACACGTCATCCGGCGAGACGCCATCGGTGTCGTTCACCATTCAGGCGGCCAACCTGAACCTTCGTGTCGCCGATGACAACAACTGGAACAACACCGCTCTGGTGGTTGGCACGGACAACAGCCTCACGGTCGAGTATTATGCCAACGGTGCTGTTGACCGCACCCTCTGCGTCAAGTTCACAGGCGCCAGCGGAACGACATCCACACACCGCATCTTCGTCCCCAAGGCGACGGCTTCCACGACTGTTACGTCCGAGACGTTCACGGCCACGGAAGATACCGTCAGCTTCTTCTCAGAGGGCCTGAAAAAGGTCGAGGCTTGGATTGAGGCCGGTGAGGGTGATGACATTGTTACCAGCAACGTGGTGGTGAATAACATCATTGCCGTCCAATCCGGCTCCACGAACAAGTATGTGGCCATCCAAGGCTGCATCGAGAGTATGCTGAACTTCGAGGCTGCTACGATGTTTGGCTACAACATCTACACTCCTGAGCCTCCTGCGACTGTTACCTTCGTTATCGCAGACTCCACGAAGACCAATGTCTATCTGGAAGTTCCGATAGCAAACAGGACTGTCAATACGCTCTACGAGTTTGCCAGCGTCCTGAGCATCCAGTCCTCTCTCCCCAGCATCCATGTCTATGTGTTTGCTAAGATTGATGGGACCTACGTCAACAGCGGAAATCCTCTCGCAGACTTCCTTGTTGATAACAGCGAGGACTTCGGCGCCGTGGAAGGTGCAGACTTCTACCTGAACCCTATGCTTCGTAGCAATCAGGAGGAGAACCCCATGCGTATCATCAACGCTATGGATAACACCGTTGTCACCTCAGACCCGTCGAATTTCCATAACATCAGCTTCCAGCCCGGTGTTGACGGTTGGGTGGAACAGAACAACATCCGTTTCCTGCGTCTTCTCGCCGGCAGTACACTGACTATCCCCTACGACATCTATTCGCAGTTTACCGATAACTCCAGACACGGCCTCACCATTGAGATTGACTTTGCCGTCCGCAATATCACCAACGAGGAGGACCCGATTCTGACTATCGGCAACCGCAATGCTTCCAACCCGAAGGGTGTCTATATGAAGGCCCTGAATGGCGCCTTCATGAACCGAAGCAATACGTCGTGGGATTCTGCTGACGTGAGTTGGCAGGAAGGTGTCAGAACACGTCTGGTGTTCAACTTCCAGCACAACTACAACCTTGTAAGCGCAGAGAGTGGCCGTGGACGTGCAGAATCCGCTACCATCGCAATTATCCGTGCCTATATCAACGGTGTCATCAACCGCGAGGTCAGGGTTGCGGATGTGAGCAATGCCAACGAAATCAATGCCGGTGGCGACATCGTTATTGGCCAGTCAGGTTGTGACATAGACATCTATGGCATCCGTGTATATAAGAGGAGCATCACCCCAGAGCAGGTGGTGAAAAACTATATCTCTACCCTCCCTACTGTGGCAGAGAAGAAGGAAATCCACGATGACAACGACATCCTCGATAACGGTGTTGTGAGCTTTGAGAAGGCTCTTGCAGCTGGTTACAACTGTATTGTGTGGCACGGAACCCACATAAGCCGCCGCTATAAGGATAATCCTAAGCGTTATGGCTATTACGAAATCTACCGGCACAATGCCGACGGCACTCTTGACCGTGCTCACTCCGGCATCCAGTACGGTGTCGAGGGCAGCGGTCAGGGTACTACTGCCATGACCTATGCCGAGTGGAACTACAGCTTCAAGGAGGACAAGAAGAAAGGCTCCGGCCACGACGAGTATAAGTACGACGTCAACGGCACGTTGAAGAATGTTTTTGTTGACTTGGACGGAGTTGTGGCTTTCGGTGCTGCGGAGAATAAGCAGAAGTTTGGCTACCAGCTGAAATCCGGCATCCCTGTGGCAAAGAAACTTGTCGGCAAAATCAACTACGCCTCCCCGATGCAGTCGCACAAGATGGGTGCCTGTAACCTCTATAACGACCTCTACGCCAGTTGCGTGGCAGGTTTCGGTGAGAGCGGCTACTCCTTCGACCAGACGGACTGCATTACAGACTTTTCGTCCGGCCAGCGTATAACAGTCATCGAGGAACCTTTCCTGTACTTTGTTCAGGAGGTTGAGGGCGCCGACAATGCTTTGAAAGTCTTTAAGGGCCTCAGCACTTTCGGTCCCGGTAAGGCCGACAAGCCTACTTGGGGTGTTACCGACGCTTCACTTCTCGTCGGCGACAGTCTTGTCGAAGGTGCTTTGAACAATAACCCCTTGACTGATATGCGTGTGCCGTTTGTTGACACAATCGACAGCGCAACAGGTCGTTATGTTTGTGAGTATCAGATAAGCAATGACAAAGGCGACAAGGTGGAGGCTTTCGTATATGCTGGTGCCAAGAACATAAATTGGGGATTCGGCGACACTCTTGAACTGCATGACAGCGCGAATGTTGTATGGCCCGGTGTCCGAGAAGGCGACCAGACCAATGCGGACGCTCCCACCACGAGACAGGTGAAACTCTGGCAGCCTATCTTCAACTTCCTGTATCTGATGAACACCAAGATAGCGCCGTGGAAAGGGCCGAATGGTGATGGTCAGAACGCCAAATTGAGCCAGTTGAACATTGCTGTGCTTTCCAATAGTTTCGACAGCAGTGTGGCCTACTGGATGATTGACAGCGACGCCGGCGAAGGCTATGCCAAGTTCGACCTCTTCCGCTGCCACTACAAGGCTGACGGCACGAGACAGTACGTCCCCGCAGGTATTCACCTTGTGCAGGGCCAGTACACATTCGAGAATTTTGCCTGTCTGTACGACCTCACGGCTTCGCCAACAGGTGTTACCGGGTACAGCGAGTCCGACCTCTGGTACGACGTCAGCAACCCTGCCAACGATACACGCAATATCACCCTGAATTTGCAGACAGAGCTTAACGCCGTCAAGACCAAGAACGGTCTCACTGACGTTATTAACTACAGCGCCGATGTGGATGCCGTCAACACGGCCATGAAGAAGTTTATCTGCAAGATTTTCAGGCTGTACGTTGACAACAACGTGTACCTGAACAAGAAGAGCGTCCAGTTCCACCACGAGACTATGGTTCTCTGGGCCGGCACCGACAACCGCTCGAAAAACACCTACTACCGCCTCAATCCCTATGCCGTTCAGACGTTGAATGATACCGGTCACAACTGGCCCAATATGGAAATGAATGACGATGACCTCGACACCATTTTCAAGACAAACAACTCCGGCATACAGTCGAAGCCTTATTGGGTGCTGGAATCTGATGCAGACCCGGTTACGGGCTACCATTGGGAGGGTCAGGACAATGTGCTGAACAACACACTCAACGATGCCTACGGCTACGGGTTCCTAGAAACCGGCGACAAGCAGATGGAGTTGTCGAACATGATGGGACGTATCTTCAATGCTATGGTGGCACTCGCCAACGGCCAGACTATGCCTGACGGCACGGCTGTCAGCGCCGACCCCATCGGATGCTTTGACTTCTATTTCTTCTACATCCAAAAGTATTTCCCGGCTGTGGCCTACAATGAGACGGCCCGCATCCGCTACGAGATTCCAGCCGTGCTGTACCGCTCTCAGGCAGCGGACGATGGCGGCGAGGATTACCCGCAAGACCCGATAAGCCAATCTCTTGGCGACCAGTACGATAGCGAGAAAGAGTACATCCGCAAGCGCGTTACCATGCTGGCCGGATATGCCGGCTACCGTATGAGTCAGTTCGGCTTCCGTGGCTATGCAGGTTCCTATGCCGTGGCTCTGAAACCTCACCAGTACATCTACCCGATGCACGAGGTTGGCGACCAGAGAAGCTCGTCGCCCGTGCGCTCGATGACTCGTGTGGCCCCCGGAACGACATTCAACCTTTCCTTCGACAACAACAGCGCCACCAACGGTGTGTACTTCTACTTCATAGGCTCGATGCGAGAAATCGGCAACATCGCCTCTTGGGGTAACGGTACATACTCTGGCGAGGCTGAGACCACGGCTATGGCACCCAATGCCGCCCGTTTGGTACGCTTCGATATGTACAGCGCTGATGCCGAGGGAGTGGTTTTCAACCCCAGAGCCGGTGCTTTCAATCTGGCCGCGTGTCAGAATTTGGAGCACATCGACGTGCATAACGCATACAGGTTGAGTGGTTTGGACGGTTTAACCAATCTTGTCCGCTTACAGGACATTGATTGCCGTGGAACAGCCCTCACTACGTTAGGTTTACCTAGCACACCTGCGCTCGTTTCACTGAAACTCCCCGCCACTTTCGAGGAGCTGAACGTGCAGGATTGCCCCAATCTTGCCACGCTCCAGTTCGACGATTACGAGAATTTGGAGAGCTTCGTCATCGGCGGCAGCACTCAGGTCAGCACTAAGGAGATACTGATGGGTGTGTACGGCTACAACATCACGCAGGAGGCCAATGTTATCCAGACAATCTCGCTTGACGGCATTGCTTGGACTGGCGTCAACTGGACCTTCTTGGAGTGGTTGCTAACCGTTACCAATCTGCACATCACTGGCACCATCGCCATGTCCGAAGGTACAGCCGGTCAGATTAGCTTCTCGTTGAAGAAGAGACTCATCGAGCGTTTTGGCAACGTGGATAGCGAGAGCAATCCTCTCTACATCGACTATACCCGCTCGACCCTCAGCGGTATCTCTGTCAGCGGCGACGGTTACTTTGATGCCGTCGGCGAGGTAAAACACTACGACCTCATCCCAAATGCCGCCACAGGCAACACCATTCAGTCTTACCAGTGGGCCTTGTCCGGCGCCAACGCTAACATGGGTAGTGTTGATGCCCTCGGAAACGTAACCTGTCTTGCTATGGGTTCCGAGGCGGCGGCTCCCACGGCCACCCTGACTTGCACGGTAACTCTGACCAACGGCAACATACTTACAGCCTCGATGGATATTCGTTTCTATTTCCGTCAGGCTATGGTGGGCGACTTCGTGTACCACGGTGGCACATGGGATAACAGATACAATGCCAGCAAGGAAGTTATTGGTATCTGCTTTATGTGTGACCCAATCACGGAGAACGGTGAGGTTGTCGGTTACGACCGCCGCATGTGTGCCCTGAAAGACATCGGAGCCTATCAATGGGGATTGTACAACAACTCCACATTCGGTTCCAATGGCTTCGCCTCCGACTTGAAGTATGATACCAACAATGATGGCACTCCTGATACATCACCATTCAACGTGCCGTATATCAGCGAGCTTACGTCAAATGGAGGTAAGGTCCAGTCAAATACCGTGGATTGCACATCCTATAGTGTTGGTGATAATTATCAGTATGTCAGGTTCGGCACTATGATTGACCCTCAGACTGGCGATTTCTTTAAGTATGGCAATAATGTAGCCTTTGGTTGTATGGCTCTCGTTGAGCTTTCGTCACTAATGAAGGAAAACGTGTTTCCTGATGACGACCTGTTCGCCGCGACTACGAAGGTGCCGCAGGGTCTCAAAGATACCGCCGGCATCATCTACCACCGCAACAGAGTTCTCGCTGGTACGACATACACGGGCGACGCCAGCACTCAGGATGACGATGTAAACTACGGCATTGAGTTCAAGACTGACCCCGACATTGACGCTTCTCCCGGAAATGTCGCTTTGCAGATTTCCAAGATTAGAACATTTGCCACCAATACGTTATCTTCCTCTTATCCAAATGTTTACTCGCAGTACCTCTATCCTGCTGCAAGTATGGCATACGCATACGAGCCGAAGAAACCTGATGGTACGGATATTCCGGGTCTGCTTCCAAAGTTCAAGAAGCACCACTGGTATCTGCCGAGTTCCGGTGAACTGTGCCGCCTTGCATACTTCACCCTGATATGCTACAGCGGCTCGTCGTACTACGTCAGTCAGGCCAATGGCAACCCCTACGGCGACATATTTGCCAATGCTGTTGCCAATCTTGGAACGAGATTCAGTAGATTCAACACGTCGTCGAACTACTGGACGTCCACGGAGTACTACACCAACAACGCTTGGTACGTCGACTTCACCAGTGGTGGCGTCGACGGCGGCGGCGGCAAGTACCGCTCGTTAGCAGTGAGGGCGTGTGCCGCGTTCTAAAGAATTAAAGATGTCATCGTCCGGCTGGTCTTTGACGACCAGCCGGCGGACGATGACTAAAAGACCATACAATAAAACAGAAAATTTATCGTTACACTAAAAACCAATTAAAGAAAGGAGAAAATTTCTTGTGAAAGCGGAGCAGTCATCATTATACCGGTCTATTGAGAGACTACACCTGTGGGCGCTTGAAACTTTCGATAACGCTCCTAACAAGCCAGCGGTTCAGGCCGACATCAAGCTTGTTATGGAGAATATCATGCAAGCTCAATCCGCCACTAATGTCGCTCTCAATCTCCCGGACGGCAAACAGAAATTAGACCTCCTCGACGTGGTGGTGATGAGCATGACTAATGTAAAATCTATCACAAGGGTACTGTCCGAGTTTTCGGACAAGCCAAACAAGAAGGACGCTGCGTCAACTGGCGAGACCGTCCTGAGTCCGTCGAGGACCCGTGTAATTTCCCGCAAACAGAGAGTTCCGTTAATTGAACTGATGACTGATATTAGTAATCAGCTGGGACGCTGGAAATCCAAGGTGGCGAAGATTTGCGCCACGAGTGAGCCGTAAACGCCTAAATAACTGAGGTTATGAGGGATGTTTCTTTTTTTGAATTGAACGGGCGTATGACTAACGAAGCCTTCGAGAAGGGCCGGTTAGTTAAGAATAAGGTACAATACGCATACACGTCATCGAACTACTGGACGTCCACGGAGTACAACACCAACAACGCTTGGAACGTCAACTTCACCAATGGTAACGTCAACAACAACAACAAGTACAACTCGTTAACAGTGAGGGCGTGTGCCGCGCTTGATGAAAAAAGAAAAGAGGCTTGGATAGTCGCATTTGATGACTGCTGCCGCCACAAGAAATCTTCCGATAACTGCATCAGATACAGAGTAATATACGAAGAAGACCTGTTCATTCTCGCCGCCGAGGTTGAGACGGGCATCTACCAGCCTTCAATATCTGTATGTTTCTGTGTTACAAGACCTAAACTCAGAGAGGTATTTGCCGCAAACTTCCGAGACCGCATAGTCCACCATTGGCTCATGCTCAAACTCAACCCACTGTTCGAGCAGAGGTTCGAGGAGCAGGGTAATGTGAGCTTCAACTGCCGCAAGGGTTACGGCACGTTGCGGGCTGTATGGGCGCTCCGCGAGGATATGCGGATAGTCAGCGAGAACTACACCAGCGACGATTGCTACGTCGGCAGTTTTGACTTCATAGGCTTCTTTATGAGCGCCGACAAAGAGATTCTGCTGGCCCAGCTCAAATGGTTCGTGTATGAGAAATACAAGGAGCCCGATGTCGATATAGTGTGGAGGACTCTTGAGGTAGTGGTCAGGCACAACCCTGCAAAAAACTGCGTAAAGCACGGGAATATACATCTTTTCGACGAGCTGCCTCCGCATAAAACTCTGTTCAAGACTCCAGACGGTAAAGGTATGCCGATTGGCAACCTCACCTCTCAAATACTGCTGAACTTCTACCTGTCGTTCTTCGACGAGAAGATGATTGCGTTCTGCAAAAAGCGTGGTGGCCGGTACGAGCGTTTCGTTGACGACTTCACCGTCGTCATGAAGCGTGTCGAGGATGTCGTGGCCGCGTTCAGGTATGCCGACGAGATTGCAACATCTATGCTGAAAATCAACTTGCACAAAGACAAGGTATATATCCAGCACTACTCGAAGGGCGTAAAGTTCGTCGGTTACGTCATCAAGTTCAACCGGGTGTACCTCTCCAACAGGACATACGGCGGTTTTCAGAACTGTGTAGTTCATGCGGCTCGCGTATGCCAGTCCGAGAAGATAGACATCGCGGAGCTGGCCCATATCGCGTCCTCGCTTAACTCATACGTCGGCTTTACCTGCCACACCAATGGGTACGCCATGACGACAAAGATACTCTACTCCGAGTCTGCCTTAGGCAGATGCTTCTACTTCAAGACGAAGCGACAAGTGGTAAAAATCAAGAAAGAATATAAAATACAACCTGTTATATGAAAGTTATAGAGAAAAGAGGCTCCGAGCAACCCTCGCTGTACGAAATCAAACAAAATGCTGGCACGACTCAGTTGCTCATCAATGTCGATGTCAGGCAGGAACAGGTCGCCGGGCCGGAATCCGGTGAAGACCAATGGGTGTGGAACGCCCTTACGTTTGCTCCGGGCGAACATTCCTATGGCGCCATCGTTGATGCGCTAATTCAACATGAGTACCCGTACTCTCGAATGGAAGCTGTAAGAAACAATCACGACATCGGCACACATATCGAGGAATGGGAAGCCATGCAGGAGTATCGCAAGTATGCCAAGCAGCTTGCCAGAACCATTGTCAATGAATTTGAACCTAATCCAGAGGAGGAATAAGTCATGGGAAGAAGCTCACAGTATAACCACTATTTCCAGCGTATTGACATTCCGGGCCAGAACGTCATCGACATCGAAGAGTATTTCCCCGGCCTGTTGTACGAAAAAGCAGATGGAATCAACAATATCGGGAAGACCAAGAATGTCTATACCGAGGAGTATGCCGACAGCGACCGCAAGCGGTATTTCCTGCCGGACGACAACAACTATGCCAACGAGGGCACGGAGGTTACGATGACATTCCTTGTCGTCGGCACCCCGGTTGAGAGAGAGACCATCATCCACAATTTCTTCGAGTATATCCGCAAGGGTGTACACCGCTATTGGGACAACGCCCGCAACCGGGAGTTCGACTTCATAGTAACGAAGGAGTTGAAGGTGGGAGAGGAGCGCTGGCACGGAAGCAATCCCTATGCCGAGTTGACGGTCCACATGCAGAACCTCAACGGCTGCACCAGACCTCACTAGACCCTTTTCTTCATACTTTTATATATACCTTCTTTCATGGAAAACGGGACCTCAGTCAGTCCCGTTTTCTTTTCTCAGCCGGTAGGCTAAGTCTTCGATTTCCGTTCTCTTGAAGCCTACGCTCATGTTGTTCAGCTTGACTTGTTCGATGCAGTGGAGCCGGCAGATGTCTTTGAACTTGTTTCTGTTCCTGATGCCGAGCATTTCCATTGCCTCGTCGTAGTTCAGAAGGGAGGTCTTGTCGTAGAACCCTCGGCTCTCCGCGTTGAACCTTCCTATCATTGCCATTGCGTCGGCCTCGCTGCATTGGTCGTTGTCAATCATTTCGACCGCGTGTAGGAGGAGTGAGCGCAGGTACTTCAATATCACGGGCTTTTCTTTTCCTTTAGTTTCGGTTCCCATATTTTCTTCAATCTTTTTACCCTGATGTAGTGGTTGATGGCCATGCAGGTCGTGGTGAGCAGTCCTATAGCTATTATGATAGCCGGGACGAACACCATGAAATTGACAGGGAATATATCAAAGAGATTGTCGAAGCAGACGATGGTGTCCGATACAAAGATGCCATAGGCCGTCCACTTGATGTATTTGCAATGATATACTCCCTGCTTCGATATGCAAAGACACAGGCATAATTCAAACAGCAGGTAGTAGGTCTGCGACCAGATGTTTGTGCCTATAGCAATTTCTACGACATAGCACAATATCAAGTAGATTGCTACTGCGATTACTGTGAATCTTACTGCGAATTTGCTCATTTCTTTTTCATTTCTGCTTTAACTACTACACCTTTTTCAATGATGGTGTTGTGAGCCGTCCTATTCGGCTTTGCCTTCACCTTGGCCTTGGTTTTCACCTTGGCCCTCGATTTGCTCTTTGCCATAGCCCATGCGTTTTTCGTATTCTTTACCTTGTTTTTCAAGCCCGGTGGCGAAATTCTCCATCAGCTCGTTTATGCCGACGATAAACTTGTCGTACTCCGGGTTCTCGGAGTCGAGAGTCGGCACCTCGCCCATCTTCTGCAACAGCAGCATGTATCTCGAAGCGACCTCGGCGATGGTGATGGTGGCGTCAAAATTGTTGAATATGAACATAGGCAGACGAAACACCATTTCCACGGCGCCGTTCCAAGTATCGACGTCCTCTTTGGTCAGGCCCTCCGGCAGCGGGTCAATCTTGCCGTCCATGAGTAGCTGTATTACCCCACAGGTGTTCATCAGCTTCTCATCAACGAGGACGCTGTAGCCTCCGTGGTAGTGGAGAAGGTATCCGTTCTTGGTCTTGTGGACTTTGGCGAACTGCAAGTCCTTCGTTGCTTCAATGTCCTTCTCGCCGACATGAAATGGGCTGAGGATATTGGCGTGGTCGATTTCTTCCTCGGTGAGCTGGTCGAGGAGCTTCCGGGTCTCGATGGGGTCTTTGCTCAACCCCACGAGTTTCTCTCTTAACTGGATGATACTGTCTGTCATGGTTTATTCCTCCATTGCGTTGAGTTGCTGAAATACTGCGGCCTTGACTATTTCTCTGTTAAGGTCGGCGATACTGGCATTCTCGAAGTCGATTTCGTAGGGAAGGTGAAGCGACTGGAGATAGTTGATACGACCGTTGCGGTCTTCCTTGTCGGAAAACTTCTTGATGTTCGCACGGTCGATTTTGTTGTAGGGGTACACCTCCTCTACATGCAGGATGGGCGACGTAGCGCCGTTGATGTAGGTAACGGTGTAGGTCAGGTCCGGGTTACGTTTCACAATGCCGAAGCCGTAACTGCCGTCAATAAGTTTGATTTTGCCGATGCCTTCAATCCAGATGAAGTTTTCCGGGTCCATTTTGGCGGGCAGCTTCGTTAGCTGGGCCTTATCCAAAGCGTCAGCGAGAAGTCTCTGTTCGTACTCTGATAACATATTGATTTGTATTTAACCATTAAGAATTTCCATCAAGTCTTTGTAGTCTTTTGCCAGCTTGCCTTTCCCTTTTATTTTGGGCGTGGAGTGCTGGAGCCTATAGCTGATGTTCCGGGCAGTCATACTAAACTCTTTTGCTATAGTTACAATCTTCATGTGCAGCACATTGCGGTACATATAGATTACCATGTCTTTTGCTATATTGTCTGGGTAGTTCTGGTTGAATTTGGCCAGTATATCTTTGTATCTTACATTGTAGTAAGCCTCTATGGTCCTAACTATGTCTTCTTGTATAATCACAGGTGTCGAAATTTGGTGCAAAGATACGCAAATATCTTGAAACATGAAAAGATTTTTTCATCAATATTTGCTAATATTTTCTATAGTAGTGATTTAGTGCGAGTAATGTATTGCGTAGTATTTGGTGATATTCGTTAGTATCTTTGCAAAAACGATTGAGATATGATAGCACGGGATGTTATTTTGCATGATTACGCTTGGGTAATAACCCTTTTCTTGGACTGCGACACCGACGATGCGGAGAAGCTGGACGAGTTGCTGTCGGACTACGACCTGACAGAGGAGTTTGTGGAGAAGGTCGGCTGCGGGTATAAAAATATTCACCTTGTCCGGTACAACTACGAACAAGGTGAGAGTGTGATTGTTGTTTCCAAGACCACGGATGAGGATGAGTTGCTTGCCATATTGCAGCGCTGTCTTGTTAATACTGCCATTGATATGGCGACGTTATTGGGGATGCCGGTTTCCGACATGGTGCCTGATGTGGTGGCTAGGGTGTCGGTCCATACATCCCCAATCGTCATGCCATTGCTTAACCCTGAATAGGCAGCTTCTTCATCTTGCGGATGACGTCCTTTGAGAACTTGGCGTGGGGCGCATAGTGAGCCGGCAGGATGATGGCCTGTTTCTTGCTGATGTTCTGGCCAATCTTCTCGGCGCGTTTCTTCGGGGCCAGAGTGAACAGGCCACGGATGTAGATTGCGTTACCTTTGCAGAGGTTCTCGCGGATGACGTTGATAGCTTCGTCGAGGACGACGCGGGTTGCGGTTTTTTCGACGCCGGTGCGCTGGCTGACGGCATCAATGATTTCTTGCTTTGTCATAATGCTTGAAATTTGTTGGTGAATAAATTAAATGTTGTTTTGAATAAAATCGTCTGTGTTCATTTCCTGCGGCTGGGAGTCTGTTTTTGCGTCCACCTTTATCATGCCTCCTATCTGGTGGTTGGCAAAGGCTTCGAGCTGTGCGGCAGACAGCTTCCTCACCGCTTCACGGGGGATAAATTTCATCAGGAAGTGTGTGAACCGGGCCTTCGGGTTGCGGTAAGCGAAGGCCCGGAACCACAGCTGCAATTCGTCTTTCCACTGGACTATTCCGTTGGCCGCAATGGGTACGAATATTCCTTTCTCGACATTGCCGTCATGCTCGATTTCGATGACTTTCGTGCCGATTAGGGAATTGAAGTCCAATTTTCCGACGTAGTGTCCCATTACTTTTTCTCCCTCTGTGCGTTCTTGATTTGACTCAACATGATAGAGACCTGAACCTCCTGAATGGTATCGAGGCCGAAAGTTTCTTTCAGCATTTCACGGAAAGCGTTGATTTTCTCCTCGGTGTTGTACTCATTCAACAGGCCGTGCTTGATGGCATAGTTTCCGCAGACGGAGTACAGGATGGCGGCTGCGTTGAGCATATCCTGCTCGTCGTAGTCTATGTAGGCGGCAGTGCATCTGCCATCCTCATGCACCATGTCAATCTCCAGCATGGCGTCAGCCAGATTACTGAGGACTAATTGAACTTGCGGCTCTTGTCTCTTTGCGTGTGCGTAGAGTTCTTCGTCTGTCATATAACGATGATTATTAGAATGGTAAGTCGTCATTTTCTGCGGAGGGCGGCATAGCTGTCGCGGGGGCTGCTACAGGGGCAGTGGCAGGGGCCGGAGCCGAGGCGTGTGCCTGTGCGGGCTGGCCGGAGCCGACGGCTTGCAGACGGATGCAGTTGAGTTCTGTGTACCAGCGGTCCTGATACTCGCGGCTTTCGGGGTTGTAGCCCACCTGAACGAGAGTGCCTTCTTTGAGGCCCTTGCACATCTGGAGCCTGTCTTCTCCAAACAAGCTGAAAGCGGCTTTCTTCGGGTATTCGTCGCCATATTCGATGACGAGACCGGCTTTCACCCAATGTCCGCGTTGACTGTCGCCTTCCTGTTTCGGAAGGAACTTTACGATTCTACCGTTGATTGTTTGCATAAATTTGAGAATTAAATTGTTAAACTTACATTATTGTCATTCTGCCCTCGGCGGCATTTTCTTCGTCAGCTGTGGTCTGTGCTTTCTTGAAATTGTGAGGGTCGCAGAAGGCTTTGTTGAGCTGGCGGAAGGCAACCTGCACATTCTCTTCTTTGTTCAGGTCAATCTCGGCCCTGACGTGGATTTGCTGTACCATGTCGGCCATACTCGCCATTACTCGTGCAGGTTCCGCGACGATGAGTGGGATGAGCCATGTTACACGCTTCGACACCTTTACAAGCCTCTCAATGATGGATTTCGAGATTTCTGTCGCATAGTCGCAGACGGTCATGGCGGTCTCGCAACTGGCAATCCAATGGGCGTGGGGTACGTTTTCGCGTTCAAGAACCTCCTGAATGGCTTTCTGGAGTTTCGTTATCCGGTCATCCATGTATTCGTCCATTTCGGAGAACAGGGTGGCGACGCTATTCTGGTCAATGCCTGTGCTTGCCACAAACTCCTGATAGGCGGCCCAGCGTTTCATTAGGGCACCATATACTTTGCGGACGTTCTTGGTCTTGTAGGGGATGGTTTCAAGCTCTTTGCCGAGGAACTTGCAGCAGTTATAGGCGGCATCGTTCACATAGAGAATCTGGAATGTGGCGTAGTTTTCGAGCTGGTTGACCTGATTTTGGTCGAGGTTTTCAAGCATCTGTTGCTGTGCCTGAATCTCTTTCTTATGGCGTTCTGCCTGTCGTTTTTGAGTCTTGTTTGCCATTAGTAAACGTCTTCATTAACATGTTTCACAATGCGTATCGGTTTCTTGTAGATGTAGAAGAAGAGTGCAGCCTTAAACTTGAACAGGTCGGTCTCGAAACCCTTAAAATCTTCAACAATCTCTTCCCCGGTCTTGGTTACTGTGTACACAAAGTCTGCCTCATAGTATCGTGCTGTCTGTACGGTCTTTGTAACCACCTTGTCTTTGGTTTTGAGGTGTACAATCTCTTCTCTGGTGATGGCCGGGATAAGCTCAAAGTTGACGTGGTATCGTAGATTGGTGATGTCGCCAGCCTGTTCCAATATTTTGAGGAACGCATGTCTTAGGCTCTCGTCTTTCGAGTCGTAACGTACTCCATCAACTGTAACTTGGTGGTTTCCGTATTTATTTCTAGTATTGTAGTTTTTCCACGGCATAAGTTTTATTATTTTTACAATAATCGCAATCTTCATAATGGCACACGCCACCTTTGTAACCTGCGTGATAAAAAAGGTATTGGTGATTTCCAACGGTACGGACAGAAACACACGCATCATTGGTTTCAACTTCTGACTTAGTAGTGCAAGATGCCAAAAGTAGCATCGGTAATGCAATAAGGAATAATCTTTTCTTCATATTGTTATTCTTTTACAAGTTCGACAAAATCTTGTGTTGCTGCATGTATGGTCTTGTGGACCTTAATTTTCTTCTCGCGGAACCATCTGTTTAGTATCTCTTTGACATCCTTGTCGATGGCTCCAAACAATTCTCCTCTCGTAACCATGTTCGGGACATGGGTGCTTTTCACCTTCTCTGTCTGCATTTCGTCGAGAAGTTTGTACAGGTATTCGGATAATATGTTCTGTCGCATTAGAATTTATCGTTTTCAATAATAAATCTGTCGTCCGGGTGGGCCACAGCAACAGGAACACCGGGGAGCGCCGCCTGTACCTCTGTATGGGCGTAACTCTCGTTGATGTTCTGATGGCTGAGGTGTATCAGGATTACTTGTTTGAGGTGAGGGTTCATGTTGGCTTTGCAGAAAGCGATGCAGTCTGACAGTCCGAGGTGGTTTTCCGGGTGGCTGGGGCTGACCTCGTTCTCTGCGAGGTTGTCGAGGAGGGTGTCATCGTCGTGGTTGCACTCGACCATGATGCAGTCGATGTCTTTGAAGCGATACTTGCATTCTATGGCGTCGGTTACGAACACTATTCTCTCCCCGGACGGAGTTTCTATCAGGAAGCCGTAATTTGGCACGTTGTGGGCGACCTCAAACGGTTGGATTGTAAATCCTCCAACGTCGGTCTTTGAGGCTGTCAGGAGGCGCTTTACGCCATAAATATCGCCCTGAGGTACGGATGCTGCAATCTGGTCGAAAACTCCCTCATAGACCTTCTCGCCTATATAGACCGGAACGCCACGATGGAGCATTGACTTTACGGTCGAAGGATTGAAATGGTCATCATGCTTGTGCGAACAGGCCGCACCAACGATTGAACCATCAGCAAGCGAATAGTATTCGAGAGGCTTGCAACCAAGCTCCAAAAGAAGGGTCTTGTGGTTACTGACAAGCAAATATCCGTTGCCGGCAGAGGATGACGATATAACCTTAATCACAGTCATTATTCTTCTGGTTTAATGCTTACCAATTCATTACTGGCCACTTCTTTGAGCATCTTTGCAATCTCATCAGGTTCATATTGTGCCGTGGTCATAGATTCTGTCAGGAATCCGGCAAAGGTGCAGACAAACTTTTCGTTGGCAGACAGCTCTTTCTCTCCCATATTGTCGAGAATGACATGGATAAGCTCATGGAAGAAAGTGTTGACCTTGTTGCCGGCGCCCTGAACGCTATTCTTATCGAATATGTCTGCAATCTCTATAAATCCACCACAGTAGGATGAAATACCGACAGCGTTTCCGTCGCATCGTTCGACTCTTCTGACTTCATACGGCTGACCGCCGCAGTTGAATGTAGATGGAATAAGGCTTGTATTCTTCATTATCAGTGAATTTGGTTTGAGAGGCACCGAGACTCGAACTCGGACGGGCTTAACCGCGCTGCCATACCACCTCTTCCAGACAAAAGTATTACTGCTCGATGATGGCGATTTCGGGGCCGTAACCCTTAATTTCTTCAATCACCTTGTCGATGGCAGAGTTGCGGGCCTCCTCCATGATGTCGTTCACGCCGGCAGACTGGAGGACGATGGTAACGTCGGTGCCGTCGATGCTGGCGTAGGTCTCGACCTCAACCTCGACGGGCTGGCAACCCTTGAACACGGGGATGCGGAGGGAGAACTTCTGGGGAATGTTGGACTCGACGGCCTGACGGAAGGCGTAGTTGCGGTTGCCGTTTTCCTGACTCTCGCGGGTAACGTCCTGAGCAACTCGTGCGTTGAACGATTTGAGAGAGCCGACGGCGGCCATGTTCTCTTCCTTCGAGACGAAGAGGGAGCGGTTCATTTTGAGGAACTGGCCCAGCTGCTCAGGGTTCCACTTCTTGCCAGTGTTGATACCGAACTTGGTAACGATGTCGCAGACGGCAATCTTACCACGGATGGAGCCGTCTTTGTACGGGTCATCTTCATTGATGACAAGGCAGATACTCATGCCATCGCGGTCAACGAGAACATGGGCCTTGTGCTGGTCGATGTCGCCGACACGCTTCTCCAGCCAACGGGCGGGGGCTTCGATGGTGCCGTCAATACTGACTTTGATGGGAGCCTTTGCGTCCAGCTGCTTGGGGGCCGGGCCGTAGAGGACCTGAACTTGGGTCTGACCTTCGGGGAGGTTCACGGTGATGGGTTTTTCGTTGTTTTCCATAGCTATGATAATTTTATGTTACTGAATTAGTTGTTTGTGCCGGTCTTGCGGGCAGCTTGGAAGATGTTACGCTGCAACTCGTCAGCGAAAGCCGGACGGCTGTCAACGAGGTCGCCTTCTTTATTGTAGAAGTCAACCATGCGGGTCTCTTCGTCGATGAACTTGTAGCACAGACCGGTTACGACCTCGGATTTGTGTTTGAGGTTCTTAATCTGTTTGGTGCGGATTTCCTCGTAAGGCTTTGCCTCTTCTTTGAAGGCATCCATGGCGAGTTTCTTCTCCTCGGCGATGTCGGCCAGCTTGATACTGGCATCTGTGAGTTTTTCACGGCACTCAGCCAGTTCCTCGGATGTCAGCTGGCGGGTGTAGGTAATTTCCTGCGTAGCGTCGCAGTTGTCGTTCAAGTACTCCGCACGGCGTTCAATGGGGTACTCTTTTCCAAGTTCTTTGTCTAACATAATAAACTGTTTTAATTGTTAATATTTGATTTTGTGAAAAATACGTTTAATCCAAGGCATAGTGTTGTATGCTTCGATTTTGTTCTTGATGGAGGTAAGCTCAGTGTTCTTCTTGTCGATTGTCTGGGCGTAGTCACGGACCATCTTGAAGCACTCATCTTTCTCTTTTTTGGCCTTCTCAATTTCGTCGGAGGTGTATCTGTCGATAGCGAGTCTCTCGCAATACTCTTCCACGGCATTTTCATCGACACCGAGGATGCAGTAATGCTCGATGGTGTGGTCATGCACATGGAGGATGCTATCTACCATATCGTCGTGGGAGTGTCGCACGGTTTCCTTGGCACCGACAGCGACCTTGATACATTTGAGCTGCTGGATAACCATTCCCATAGTCTTGGCGTTGCAGACAAAGTTGCCGTACATCTTGACGAACTGCTCACCGTCAACCCAGACACCTTTCTTCGACTCTACAACGAGCTTTCCCTCCTCGTTGAAGTAGAATTTCTGTGCTTTCTTGTATTCTCTTACTTCGTTGTCTTCCATTGTTTTTGATATTTTGGGCCCTCGACTGGACTCGAACCAGCGACTTTTACCCACATGGCCGTGAGTAACGGTCTAACCAACTGAACTACGAGGGCATTTTGGCTGCAAAGGCGGGATTTAAACCCACATCTGGCGCGTGGCGCCGTTTTACCAACTCTCCTGAGGAGATTAAACTACAATGCAGCCCCCTAGGTTTCAAAGCGTGTTGCTCTTCAAATTGCTCTGACTGAACGGAGCTTCTTCTTGTTGTTCGTCCGGTTGTTTGTGCGGGCCTTACGGCATTTGTAGCGGTATGGTCTGGCGTACTTACTGGCGCAGAAGCGGCCACCGAACTCATCGGATGTCATTAACGGTTGCGGTAACATAACTGTCATGTCTTATAGGTTATTAAATTTTGTACTCTTCGGGGACTTCGCCGGCGGCGGGCTGGGCGGCAGGAGCGTCAGGAGCAGGAGCTGTGTCGGGTGCCGGCTGTGCGTTGTCAGGATTGTCGTTGGAATTGGTCTGGACCTCCTCAAAGTCGGTAAACTCCTCACCGTTGTCGCCAACGGGGTCGGTGAAATTGTTGGGGTCATCGTCATCGTCCGGCATGTTCACAGGGTCTGGAGTGGCGTTGATGACTTTCGTGCAGCCAGAGTTGATGATGGTTTTGAGGGCCATCTTCTCGTCGAACTGCTTGTGGGTGGTGAGGTTGGTATTGCTCGACTTGCTCCAAGCAGCGAGGATTTGTTTCTTGGTCATAACGTACAACTCCTGAGTGCCATCTGAGCAGGGAAGGTACATGTATGCACCGATAAAATCCTTGTCGAGGTTTTCGAGCTTCTGGACGTGCTTTTCGAGACGCATTTTGCCAGTCTCAGGGTCGATGGAATACTCGAACTCGTCGCCCTCGCGGATAGTGTGTGCGATGGGGGTCCAGTTGGGGAACAGGCGGCGTACTTGCAGGATGTGGCCAAAGTAGGACACATGGAGGCAGAGCTTGTCGCCTCTCACGATAAAGTAGGCGGTCTTCTTCGACACATCGAGGCCCTTCGTACACATTTCAAAGAGTGCCGTCTGGACCGATACCGGTGTGCAAACTTCGAGAGCCGGCTTCTTGTAGCGGTCAACCACCTCGGCGAGAGCCAGCATACTCGACTTGATGGCGTTTACATGATTGAAATCGCGTGGCATTACGAAACCTGCCTCGCAGAGGGCGTTCACGCGGTCAATGACCTGCGTACCCACATCTTTTTTTACGGCTACGGCCTTGTTGTCTTCTGCCATAATATCAGCTGTTTAATTGTTGGTTAATTTTTTCGATGTCTTCCTTGAATTTTGTGTCCGATTTAAGGGCAACACAGGCTCTGGCACAGATAATCTGGACCTGCCTGTCTGTAACGCCGAACAGCTCGGACAGGACGTAGCTCTTGACTCCGTTGGAGTACAGCAACCACATCAGTGCGCTACGGGCACCGTCGTAGGGATAAGTGTACTTACCCTTCTTGTACAGGTCGGCGGCATCCACCTTAAAGTGGGTGCTGACCGCTTTCTCTATATCTGATTTCTGTTTCATTTCGGATGCAAAAGTACGAATAATTTTTGATACACGAACAAAATTTTTCGCGTTTTCTTCAAGATTTTTTGTTAAACATTGTGTCTGAGGGAATTGTGGCGATAAATTTTTCACTCCAAGACTCCTCTTCGAGCTTTTTTGTGAGAGGATTGTTGCTATCGAACACCTCGATTTTGTGTTTTTGCATCAATGCTTTAGACGCATCGTTGAGAGTCGCTGTGCTTCCGAGCCTTCCATAGAAGTCCTCTTTGAGGTATTTTATCATCCTGTCGGCATGGTGCTTGCGCCGGTAGCATTCTTTTGTCTCAATGGTGTAGATGGTCTTCCACTCTTCGTAACCCTCGCTGTCAAAGCCAACAGCATAAATGCAGCGACAGAACTGCGACCGGGCGTCGTACACCTTGACAACCTTGCCTTCCGTGACAACGAATTGATTGGTGATGTTGCGCTCCGCAATCATAGCAATTTCGACGTCCTCTTGTAGCCTCTTATGAAAACTATCCTCGCCATCGTCGCCACACTCCAGTCGGTCTATTCTGTTTGCATACGCAAATGCAACACGCATGGCGATTAAGCCTTTGCGGTACTCTTTCATTGTCTCTTCGCTCAGAGACCTTGCATAGTTTTGCTCCCAATCATCCGGGTCAACCTTGTCCTCTTCGAGGAGCCGGTGTTCCTCAAATCGTTTCAGCTGTTCTGCGAAAGGAATGATGTAGTGGATGTTGAAATGGTCCTGAGCATATTCAAATTTTCCTCCACTCATTGTTTACCTCCTTCCAAAAATTTTTGGTTATCAAATTTGTTTCCTATCACCTCGAAGGTTGCTTTGCATTCGACATGGCAATAGCCGTCGTTGTAAATATCGCTGGCGACAAAGTCATATCGTTTTATAGTTCCGTTGTTCTCAACGTGTAACCGAAAGCTTCCTATGGCCTCGTTATACACCACAACACCAACGTCTGTAAGGTTAAACGGCTCTTCATGGCGGCGTACAATATCGCCCTCAAATATTTTGACATCGTTTTTATCCTTCATGCCAGTGTATTGACCGATGGTGTTTGGGTCGACCTCCCAATAGAGCCAAAAATCCTCAGCGACATCTATCAATTCCGCAATAAAGGGCCTGCCGTTTGTTTTGCAGACAACAAGGTGTCCTTCGACCCATTGTCCGTTGTATAGAATTTTGCCACGGAAAAGTATCTCACGCATTGGGGCCTCCTTTCATTGCTAATGAAGCCGCAAGCCGAGCGATACGGACTGCTATCTTGTTGTGTTCTACGAATCTCTCGGGCTGTGATGTGTGACATACTGTGCTGATGGCTGACAGGACGTATCCGTTAATGACATCATCATCGATTACTGTAGCGCCTGCTTTACCATCATTACACGAAACTTCAACGATGACATTGAAATTTTTGTCATTTTCTGCGTATGCGTATTCTGTTGCTGCACTTGTCAGGCAGCCTTCAAATCCTAATTGGTCTTTCATTTCTTTCCTCCTTTGCTTTTTTGTGTTCTATATAAAGTTCGTTGTCGTTATCCATGCAATCAAGTGGCATAGTGTGCCATACTACGTTTGGCTTCTTTGGGTCTTGATACATCAAATAGCGGATGCAAGTTTCTCGGATGGGACAATTACATATCTCTGTTTTCCCATCTGGGAACAGCTTAACATCGGTGCCTGTACAAAGACTAATGTCGCTTCTGAATGGCAGATATTCGCTCATAGGTCAAGTTTTTGTTGGTTAATTGGGTCTTTCTTTTTGTATTTCTTCCGCTCAGTCTTCATATAGGGACACAGGGTGCCGTGGAAGATGAAGTTGTTGCACACGTCTATCGTTTCCTGTTTGATGGGGTCGTTGCAGAACATCCGGGTCATAATATCCCGCAAGATGGAGCACTTGTTAGGCATATTCTGCTCATCAGCGTTGGTGTACTTGTCTCGCTTCTCGTCATAGTTGCTGTTCTTAATACACCTGTCGCAGTTGTAATGCTCCCATATCCGGTGTTCTTCTCCGTTACTGAACGGGTCTCGGTTTACTTTCTTTAGTTTCATATCGTGTCGAATTAGAATGGGGCGTCAGGGTTAGGGTCATGCTTAAATTGCTCTTCGTATGGGTCGGTCAGACCTTGGTTGTCGAAATTGGTATTCGGCATGATGGGTGCCGGCGGTGCATCCGGGAGTTTGTGATACTCCTCAATGCCTTCTTCCCAATCGTAGTGCATATTCTCGGCACGGCTGTTTTTGAAGCGTTTTGTCTCAGGTTCGTAGTATAGGCCGACAATGAAGTTTTCGACTCCATAGTCTCGGTTCTTGGCTACCTCTATGATGTTGTTGTAGCCCTCGAAGATAATCCTTGATGTCTTGTCTTTGCCCCAGAACTCCGTGGCCCTCTTCTCAAAGTCATCATTGATTCTGTGCAGCAGCAGGAGGTTCCAGCAGATGTTTGTCAGGTCCGACGTGCCGCTGATACTCTCTTTACGGAGTAACTGGAAGTTTGCCTCCTTACGAGGGTGTGCGATAATCAGAATATGCACATGGTACTTCTTGGCAATCTCATCGAGCTTCAACATCAAAGCCTTCTGCTTTTCGTTCATGGTGCCGACGAGGTAGTCAAGCGACAGAGCCATCAGGTTATCAAGTACAATGAATTTGAGTTTGTACTTGACGATAGCCTCTTCGACGTCTGCAAGTATCTGTTCACAGTTGTTTCCGTAGTTGTTGTTGTAGATGATGAGGCGCTCGTCTAGCCAATTCTCAATTTTTGGAATTACGCTGTCTATAGCTTCGTAGGCGTTGTCCCGGCCCTCGACCTTGACGACGTTGTTCTTGCCGGCAGCGGTCTGGCAGAGCCATGCCTTGATACGCTTGGCAGGAAGCTCACCGCTCCAGAGTGCCGACGGGATGTCTCGCTGGACGGCATTTAGGAGGAGCTGGTTCAGGATTGCCGTCTTACCGCTGGCGTTGATGCCAGAGAGAACGGTTGTCTGTTCCTCGAACAGGCCGCCTATAGCTTTATCTAGAGCGTAGATGCCGGTCTTGATGGAAAAGCGGTCGCTATCCCTGACAATCTTGATGTCGCGGGCCGTGAGCCATTTCTTACCAAGCTCATCGGTCTCGGCCTTAATCTCCACTGGCTCTGGAGCCGGGCGGTACTTTTCATAGTATCGCTGCTTGTACTTGAACTCGTTGTAGTCTTTCTTGTCGTAGGCGTCAGGTTCAAAGTGTAGTCTAAATTCTTTCCAGTGATATTGTTCGCAATGAGCATGGAAGCACTTAAATTCGATGGCCCCATTGTCATACTGAAAAACCATACTATCGGGGTCTGCATGGTCGGCACCGCCAAAGGGACATTCTTTGAGGATGTATCTGGTGCCGGATGATGTTCTGACGGTCCTGTATTCAATGCCATGCTTTGCAAAGAATCCAAGCAAGTCGAATTGTTCACCTCCATACTTGTTTTCCCGTGTAGGTTTGGGAGGTTCCTCCTGAAACAGGGCTGCGACTTTCTCTATATAAATTTTGTCAGTTATCTGAATGGAATCAGGTACTTTGATGATTTTTGCCATTCTCCACGGACGTTCCGCTGTATTGGCACCCTTTTTGGCATACGTTCCGTAGAGCTTGCAGATTCTCGATGCGTTATCGACTGATGTGTCAACATGAACAGAGTCGGTGCTGAACATCATGTCAAGAGCTTTTATAAACCTGTCAACAAGTTTCTCTGACTCCTCATCGTTTTTCAACGCAATCGGGATTGTAACGTGATAGCCGTTTCCAGAGCGACTAACTATTGGCTCGTAGAACCCCTGCTGAATGAGATAGTCATAGACTCTTCTTGCGACAATGTGTGCATCTTTCAGCTGGGCCTCCGTACTACCGGTCCCCGGAACCCTCTCAGGGTCGAAATCGAGAAGGATGAAATCTCTTCCGATGATGTTGTTGTCTTTTGTGGTTTCTTTCGGGAACTTAATCAAGCGCTCATGCTGCGTTCTATCATAACATTCAGGCGTGATAGAGTTTAGCATGAAGTAGAATTGCAGGGAATCGTTGTTCGACAGTGGCTCAATATCGCGAATGATGTTGTTTACGTCGCGGTAATATCCACTGTATGTTTCTTTGTTTTTCCCAAGAACACGAATCTCGCATAGCTTTTGACCGCCATTTTGGAATATCTCCCACCACTTGTATATTTGTTCTCTGTCTATCATGGCTTATTGATATTTAATGCCGGCAGGAGAGTAAGACTCATTCTGTGTGGGTGAGAATAAATCCTGTTGTCCTTTGGCAGGTATGTTTTTGAAGAAATCAGGTTCGACTCCACCCCAGCTTCTTTCAACGGCAGTACGGATAATTTCGTTGGCAGATAAGTTGTGGGTGGATGATATAGTCTCAATATTTTTCTTTGTGTGATTGAATGCAGTTTGGGTTTGAGAAAGTTTTTTGTTCTTCCGGACCATAATCCAATCATTAGCTACTTGCTCATCCACCCCCAAGGCAATAAGCTCGTTTTTGAACGAAAACTTTTTTTGAGATACGTCAGTATCTCTTTTTTCTACTTCTTTACTTCTTTGCTTATTATATTCTTTGTTTGGGTCAGCCGAGGGGTCAGCAGAGTGGTCAGAGTTGGGGTCATTATAGTGGTCAGTATTGGGGTCAGCGTTAAGGTCATCTATTGGTTGATATTTGTCATAATTACAGATTGTTATTATATTGTATTTGGGGTATGCGGTTTGAGTAATCATATCGTCCATTTCAAGTAGCCTGAGAAAATTACGGACGGTATGGGTGCATACACCCCATTTATCCATAAGGTATTTGTTTGAAGCGAGAAGTTGGCCTCTTTTTATCACAACAATCGTGCTACCAACAAGCACTTTTTTTTCTTCCCAATTAGCCATGAGCAGCAACCCAAGCCACCATTTCAGCTTTACTGGGTCTTCCCATATCCAGTGGCTCTCTATACCTCGATGGAGTCTCATCCATCCTCGTGGTGAATCATACATGGCTTAATTATTTTGAATGAAATTTACGATGGCAGTCATGGCACAAGACAATCAAATCTTCCAGATGGGCCTTCTCGTTCCCTATATGCTCGTAGGAGTTATGATGTACTTCTAAGTTTGTTTTTGAGCCACATAATTGGCATTTACCTACATTAGATAGCATAATAGCTCGAATCTGCTTCCATCTTGGTGATTGAAGATATGCTTGATAATTATCCTTCACTCCTCCTGCATCATCAATAATATGGTTTGCAACACGAAATATCGTCACAGCATTATCTATGGCAAGGTAATCAGATTTTGATAACTCATAAAAATCAATCGCGGCATTGTAGTACCTATGATTCTCTTTGAGATTTTTGAGACCTTCCCAAAAACAATCGAACAAGAAATCAGAATTATTATATCTAATTTCTTCAAATTCAGCTTTTACAAACTCTTCTATAGGTATGACGTTCAACCATAACGAAGATGGGTCGCCCCCATCGTCGCTTTCAACAAAAAACCAAAGGTCTCTTTCTTTCTTGAAACATAATGATATGTTTCGATAGTCACTATGATAGTATTTGTAAAAGTGACCAATCTGAGGTTGTTCTAGTGTTTGCATAGCAGACTCCTTTCAAAAGAATATCGCCCATCATACTCTCGGCTTCCACTCCGATTTCTGATAGGCGATAATTCCTATACTTCTCGTTGATAACTAACGGCTAAAGTGGAAGACACCGCAGTTAAATTTATTTTCATTGTACCTACATAACGCATGGTTTCATGGTTTATTGTGTCAGGATGAAAAATTTTCTACTTTTTCTCCAATCACCACCCGGACATAACCAAGCTCCATGTTCTCGCAGTGTTCGTAGGTCTTGATGTCTTTCAGACCCAATGCGAGTGCTTCGAGGTATGCCATGTAGTGAGCACAATCGTCCTTTGTTTCGCAATTTTTGCCGGTGCAGTGGCCGTATTTGTGGTTGAATCGTTCTGATGCCATAGCTGTATAATTTTGAGTGAAACGAGTTGCAAAAATACGAATAAATCAGGACTTATCAGAATTTTTTTGATGCAGCCTATCGTACCTCTTCATACGTCGGCAGTTACCGTTGCACCCGGCGTTGATGTGGCAGTTACCGGACCACCCGGAGCGGGCGTAGCAGGTGCCTTCCATACCGTAATGCTTGCACTTTGTCTTGTATAATTCTCTATCGTTGTCTGGCATATCAGTATTTCTTGTTACCGTGCTTGTACTCACGGAGTTCGTTGTACTTCATTTTGAGTTCGATGTGCTTGTAGATGTCAATTTTCAGATAGTCGGACCAGTCGAGCATGAACTGAATTGACTTCTTTATGTCGTATGGGGACTGGCCCAACTGATGCCGGATGAGAATCCAAGCGTTCTCAATGAACGACTGGTCCCGTTTGAAATAAACACCTCCAAAGCAGTTCAGTGAGCCAAAGTTCATAGATTCTCCGTACAGCTCATACGCCATGTCGAGCAGACGGATGATGACATCTGCAAACTCATCCTCGATGGAGTTCTTAACGAACAGCTCGAAGCAGAATTTCCAGTGGTCTTTCTTGCGGTTGATAGGTTGCGGTGTCTGGCTCTCTTTCTCGAACATAGGCATATTGGCCCGTTTGCCCTTGCGGTCGGCTTCCACAGCTTCCGCAACCTCTGTCATAACGAGGCCCAGCCAATGCTCAGGTGAATGTTTTTCTTCGTGCCATCCGTGTATGGTGGCAACTTTGTGGATGTGGTGCATCCATTCTTCAATTTGTTTCTGGTCTATGTACATTACTTTAGGAATTTGAATGAATAACAGAATACCCACTGATTTGCTTCCCAAGTGCCTTTCCCGGACACTTTATCAATAAGGTGTGAGAAAGCCTCTCTAGCGGTATCGTAGTGCCTCAGGGCGGGGTAGAATGTATATGCGTAGCACAGGTCAAGTTTTGCATCAAGCACCTCCTCGCCATATATACCCTCTTTCAAGGCATCCTCTTCTGAAATTTCGTGCAGACGTTCAATTTTGACGTCAGTAATCCTGACAAAGTGCTGCATATACTCCGGGCAGATGAACATGGAGTTATCCCACCCGCCAAGTTCTATTGCAGGATACCAGCCTTTCTTTCTTTTGCCGTTGATAACTTTGCTGCCTTGTAGTAGTACGTCAGGTTCAAAGATGTTTTTGTACGGCTCCGCAACAGCCACAACATCGTCAATCTTGTATGGGGCGCAGAGGTTGGCCACCTCGGTATAGCCTTTCATATATGCGGCAATATCGTCGGGAGTCATGCGGTCTCCGACGAGCCGTCGGGTCATCGTCTTTTTCCCTTCGACGACCGCAGTCCTGAGCTTGTAGTGCTCATTGAAAAGAAAACTATTCATGGTTCAATGTTATGTGATTATAACTAATTTATATCAAGTTGACGATGCTGTGGACTGGCAATCCATCCCCTTTTGAATTTATGAGTGTTTTGTTTTCACCCAATATACGCCAACTATCTTGCTGATATTTACGCATTGCTCTACGATGTAGTATTTTCTCCAAGCGTTCGGCTTTTCTGATTCCAACATAACGACGTCTGATTGGAAGTAGGATATTTTCGCTCATGTTTTTAGCATTTTGTCATTCCAACAAATTCGTATTTTGGGTACGGGTTGTCGCCGGCGAATTGGAAGCCATAGCATCGGTCTTCCCAATCGGAAGCTACCTGTATGCCGAACAGCCCGGAACCACCGGTCTCTTTATAGTCCTGATTGAGAATTTTGATGATTTCGTCCATCTTCGTGAACGTATCAGGGAACAGCGTTTTGTATTGTTCAAAACACTGGTCAAACTCTTTATAGTTAAGTATTTTCATTGTATGTATTTCCTTTCAAAATCTTCTTTTGGTAGAATTTCAAATACTTGATTTTGTTTCGATGATATAACAATGACTGCCTCTTCCGCAACCTTGTACTTCTTAAACAGTCTTCTTGTACAATATCCGCAAAAGGGAAACGAGACCGCAAAGTTATTTGGGTTTCTTTGAGAAGCATAGTCTCGTTCCAGCGCTGTAAATTCAGGTTTTACATTATCGAGTATGCTGTTGCCTGAATATGGTATGTATTGGTGGCTTAAATAATCCCTAAACAGGGGAGGTAGTTCATTGCGTTTAATATTCAAGATGGTTGCTATTTCCGTATAACGCAAAAAAGAGAAAGATTTGAATTGCTCCTTTTTTACCTTGAACCCGTCTTTATTTGCGCAATACACATAATGGTCGATACATCCCGGAATCAGATTATATCTGTCTTTTCCAGTTACAACAAAGTTGTTTTTGTATCTATAAGAGGGTGTTGCAGACCAGCCACAACCATATAAGAAAGGATGGTCTCTATCATGTAGATATACTTTATCTCCAGCAAACAAGAATGGCTCCAGAGATTTGATTTTATCCTTAAACATATCGAGAAGCAAGTCCCTCTGTTTTGCGTATTCGTAGTAATATTCAGAGTCGAATTTTACTTCGTACTTATTCCCCCACCTATTGCGAATATGCTGTTCAGCGACTTGTTTGTGAGCTAGATATTGAGTGTTTTTCTCAAACTCTTCGACAGTCATAAGTGTTGATGACACACCCATCTGTTCAAGAAGTTGCTTATTTTGTACCACAACCGCGCTTGTGTCCTCTTCAAAAATCTCTTTAACAAGTTCGTTTAACTTGTCTATGTTGGTTTTAGAGAAATGAGAGTCATCCGACATGTTGACGTTTCCATCAGTCAGTTGCAATAGACTTGCATTGGCACCCAAGACCTGTTTGACATTATACCCGTTGACAATTTTCTCAATAGTATAGCCAATTATGTAGTATAGTGTGTTGCAGAGGTACTCATCAATGGGGAAAGTCCAAATTTCGTCGCAATTTGGGTTGGCTAATGTTTTTGCTTTTTCTCTATTCTCAATTACCTTGTCGATAAGTATATACGGTAGGAAATCGAGTTTATTTTCTCTGTCTTCCGAGAATCTTCTTCCTCCGTTTCTAAGCCTGTTTATCTGGTCTGGATTCTGATAGATGAACTTATCGGTAAGTACATATACGTTACCGTTTAACGAGAATGTGATGACGAAGTATGATAGGTCGATTTTTTTCTCAATAAACAGACCAACAGTAATTGACCAAGCATCATTTGACACTCTTCCGGATATTAGTTTCTCTAAGTTGTTGGATGCGATAATATTTTTGGCCAGCTCAAACTTTGTTGTTTCCGGGAGTCCATTGCCGGTTTTATACCTGTACAGATGGAAATATTTACTGTCGATACTGTTTTTAATTGCAAGAATGTCCTGAGCATTTAGCGTTATATTGTCGTCTATCGGTATATTGGAGAGTGATAGATTCTCTTTCTCTTTATTGTTGAAAATCTTTATGTACTCATCGCAAATATCAATATAGTTACATGCTTCATCCAAGAAGTTGGCATACTTCCGGATTTCTGACGTATTTTTACCAATATCGTATGTGTCAATGAGAGCATAGACGCATTTACGCAATGTTACGAAGGCTGCATCAAGCTCTCCTGATAGATATAGTTTTATGGTTGATTCAAGCTCTTTAACGACCTCGTATCTTGCTAATTTACCAGAAAAATGGAAAGAGTCTGCCTCTACCATTTCGGCGATACTTTTTATATCGTTATCAGATGTTTTCCCCAACCAGATAAGCATTTGCTCTATGCAGTCTTTTTTCTGTTCAAAGCTAGTTCCTACATTCATGCTATTTCGAGTTTTGAGGTTAGCGTTTCGATTTCTTCATCCAGCTCGGCATTACGCTTCTGGAGAAAGTTGTTTTGGTCCACTGTGGGCCAGTACCGCATGGATAGCAGCCGGCCCACAGTAACCACTTCTTCGAGGAAAAGTTTACGACCACCGGTGTACGACCAGCCACCACCCTGATGTTGATAGTCGAGGTTGCACTCCTCATCGTACCAGATGATAGCAGGGCGCTGGCTGTGTGTATGATATAGTTCCCGGAGCTTCTCTATATTCTCCTCCTCGGACATCACCTCCAGAGCCTTGTCTTTGATGGTCAGCGGCAGACAGAAGAAGAAGCGGTACACACGGTCATCCCGGTGGAACACATCTTTCTTGAAGTCGGCCCTGAGGTCCTGCAAAGACCTCTTGATTTCGACCTCTGTGAGATAATGGCTCTTATTGATGCACACAAAGTCTGCCTCGTGGTTCAGGAGGCCCCAAGACAGGTTCGGTATCATAATGTCCTGCCTGATGTTGAACAGCGGACAGCGGAGGGCGAGAGCGGATTGTATCTCTGCCACGGTTACTTTTGTGTCTAAACTTTTTCCCATAACTTTATTCGTCGTAGATGTTGCCGATAACAACACAGTGAACATCCCACACCTTGAAGAGAGCAACCTCTATCTGGCCATTGTAGGCGGCGAAACAAGCCTTCTCCTTGTTGTATCGGACGATGTAGTTGATTCCGTTTTTGTCGTTGATGACGTCGCCGGTGAACACCATAGTGTCGTTCTCATCTTTGAGTCCGGTGTAGGCTCCTACGGTGTCATCTATGACGGCTGATTTACCTATAAGGGCAAACCAACCGCCATTTGTGATTGGGGAGTCAACAATCCAGCTCTTGTGCGGTTTGTGTCCTCTCCACGACCGATGACTCTCGACAAGGTAGCCATAGACCCATTCTTGGTCTTTGCACCTTTTGCCGCGAAAGAGATTGTTAATCATGGCTGCCTACACCTTCTGCGATATGCCCCATTTCGTTCTCTTCATTGGCGGCGGCAGAACTGGCTGGCTGGCCGGTGTCTGGTCCCTTCTTCTCCGGCTCAGGACTATCCTTATCATCTTTACCCAAGTGTAAGCCGGCGAAGAGTGCGGCGCCGACAGCGATAGGCAAGACCCGTTCCGACAGACCATCGAGACGTTTCTCACGCTCGTCCAGCTCTTTCTCTTTTCGGAGGATGCTCTGCCAGCACAGCATCATGGCTGCGAGGATGAGAATGAAGAGGCCGTTGCTGATGACATCGACCCACTGGTTCATGGCGATAAAGGCGCCGATGGTAACGAGGCTGATTGCGAGAACAATCAGACAGAAGATGTTGTTGAACTTGTAATTTTTCATTTTTTTGAATGTTTGATTGTTAATGAATTGATTTTATATTCTACATAGGTTAGTCTTCTTCTTTAATAACAAATCCGAATGGAACAATACCATCAACGATACTCTGCCAATGTTTTACCACGTCAGGATGAGCATGGCTCCCTCTGCTTTCTATATAGCTTGCGGCAGTTTCTTGAACCAATTTCCATGTTTCTTTTGAGATAGTTTTCTCAAACTTGTCAGAATATTGAGGAAACAACAGGTTGTCATAGTTGAGGATGCGTAGTCCGGTTTTGTTTTCGCTATACATCCACTCGCGAATAAACCCCCACATAACAAATCCTGCCTGAAAGCCAGTGATACCTTCTCGCTTGGCACCATACCATGCCCCTGCAAGGGCTAATGCTGCACAGGCATTACATGCGGTTCCGTAGTCATGGCGAGTACGATGGAAGAGAAGCCACGCCAACTTGATAAGTTGAAATATCGTCTTTGTTTCGTGGGCCATCTTAAACCACTTTTTTTGTGGTCTCATTTCCTCTGTTACAGTTACTTTTTTCATGGTGTTGTTATTTTGTTTCTACTTTTAAAGATGTGTCTGCACGGAACATATAGAACATCTGTGTGTTCTCAATGCGAGGCAAATTCTCGTCATCAACCACGGAACTTTCATCCACCCAGCACGGCATATTCACGCCAAGTTTCTCGCAGAAGAAACGCTGGACGTCGATGGCCGTAACGATGCGACTGGCGTTGTTTGTCGTTGAGTATGACACTCCCTGAGCGTCTTTCAACACGAGGTCTGGGACCACAGTACCATCCTTCTGCTTTGACCAAACCTCGATGCGAGAGAACTTCAAGCCGTCGTTGACCTTGTGGCTGAGGATTTCCATCTGTTCCTGCTTGTAGTTTTTGACAAGCTGGCGCTGACGCTCATAGGTTGCAAGCTCGACGCCTTTATCGCGTTGTTCCTTTCGGAGTTCCTCGATGTTTTTGCGGAGCTTCTCGGCACGGGCTTTCAGACCGCGTTTTTCGTAGAGGGGAACCAACTCGGCGTTGATTCTGTCTTTCTCGGCCTTGATGTCGGAATCGTCCGGCATCTTGACCTCCGGGATAACAACGGCGTCGATGGCGGCTTGGAGTTCCTTGCCGTGGTCGGTGGCGGCGAACACCTCTTTGCTCGTGGAACGACCAGTAAGCTCGGCAATGCGTTTCTCCTGATTCTCGGTGGACTGGTTCAAGACCTCAGGAAGGGGAGCGTCGATGAACGGCTGTGCGTCTTCGGCAATCTTGGTCAGGCGCTCAATCTCGGCGTTCTCGCTCTTGCCTCTGGCGACAATCTTCTGGATGTTATCGCGTTTGACAAACTCAAACTTGTTGATGACCTCCTGCAACTTCTCGCCGGTGAGTTCTGCACCGCAATATTGGCAGACTTTCGCGGACGGGTCCATCGTGCGGGCCATTTCCTCGTCGCGGTCGATGATGCACTGTTCGCGTCTCTGCTCGGCCAGTTTGAGTTCGCGGATAGCGTTGTCGTGTTCAGTGGTCTTCTGCTGACGGACTCTGACGGCCTCGTCATACTTGGCCTTACTGTCGGCGTTCTGGCGACGGACGGCGTTAATCTCACCAGTCAGGCGGTTGATTTCCTCCTGAGGCTCGTTGCACCACTTGCGGTATGCCTCATCGAAGAGGGTCTGCTTCATCTGACGCGAGGAAATAGCCTCAGCACGGGCCTCCATCTGCGGTCTCATACGCTCGGTAAGGTCGAGCTGGCGTTTCTCGCAAGCCTCACGCTCACCTTCGAGGCGGGTAATCTCCTTCTCGTTGGCAGCAAAGTCAGTCTGCTCAATCTCGGAGATTTCATTAGTCATACTCTGGATGAGAGACGGGATTTCGTCGAGGCGCTGCTTGATGCCCTTAGAGAGGTTGGCAGCACGGTTCTCAATCTCGTCGAGACTGTACTTGGCCAGCAGGTCGGCAATGAGGCTGTAGTCGCCCTTCATTTCCTCCGGCGTAACCTCGCCGACGATGCGCTCGATGATTTGGCGGGCCTTCTTCTTGTCGTCGAAGATTTGGCTGATGAAAAACTCACCACCGAGGACGAAACGCATCATGTCATCCGGGGCGATGTTGGCGGTCAGCCAATCCTTGAAGTCAGTGGCGTTACGCTCGATGTTGTCGATGGAGTAGCCGTACTCATCGCTGGGCGCCTTCTCGTAGATGTCGGTGCCTTTCTTGCGGGTGAACTTGGCCTTTGCGGTACGCTCCAGACGATAGGTCTCGTTGCCTACCTGAACGACAGCCCACACGGATGCCACCGGCGTGTCTTTGGTGAGTTCGATGCGGTCGTCGAACAACTTTGAGTTGGCCGGGCTGTTGGGGTCTGTGTACGCACACATCAGCCAGCACCATGCGGCGAGGCGGGTTGACTTACCGCTCCTGTTGCGACCTGAGATACGGTTCTCCTGCAAGCCATACTTGTCGCAAAAGTTCTGGCCACGGAAATTTGAGCCTCCAAGCTCTAAGATTTTAACGTCTGTCATATCAGTTGTTTATTGTTTAATTTTGATGCAAAAGTACGAAGAAAATTTGAATTACGAAAAAAAAAGTTCGCTAAATTTCGTAATAATTTTTTAATGTATTGTAGTTCATTAGGTTGTACTTGAAATATTTTTTCACGGAGCCTCGATAATCACTCCCACAACCGGGATTCCACACGTCGATGGCCCTGTCTATTTCAAGATTTGGGTTGTGTCGTTCCTGTACGATTTTGAATATGGCATAGCTTCCCTGCCGGTCGTAACGGTCATCGTAATTGAAGCAATCGAACCCTACGATGCGGTTGGCTTCGCGAACCATAATTTCTGACAGCTGGAGGCATCCGACCCATCGTCCGCATGGAGATACTGCCGTGTGGTTGAAGTTCGATTCTTGTTTGGCGAAAGCGAGAGCCATTGCGTTAATTGTGTCCTCGCGTGTCAAGACATACTCCGTTTCTTTCGGAAAGGTGTCCGCAATCGTTTCTTTTTCGTCTTTGGTGTAGTTGGCACATCCGACCGTTAGAAGTGCCGCAAACACGGCGAAAATTGTTTTCTTCATTGTTATTCTCCTTTCATATAGTTTTTGAAATCCTCGATAAATTCTTCTTTTGATGTAATTGACTCTATCGCTGTACCAAAAGTAACAACTTCAACCCTATCGTATAGTTTATAATTTAGGTATCTTGCCGCCTTCTTAATAAAGGAATCAGTGCGGGTGTATTCAATGTCATTCTTAGTAAGTCTTTTAGGCATCCACTCGAGTACGAGTGTACCATTTACAAGACTTTCAAACAGATAAATCTTCTCAGGTGCTTCGTTTTCTTTCATAACATCTTATCTCCTTTCATTCTTTGTTTGAGGGATTTGAGCCAAAAAATACAGTCTCCAGCTTTACCATACCCGTCACCAAACCTTTTTTTTAGTTCTATAAGATTATCAATTGAGAGTTTTAAAAGATTTTCATCCTCTTCACTCCAAGCGTCGTGTTTGTTGGGATGCAGTGATTTAAGCCAAAGTAAGGTTTCGTGTACATCTTTTTGATAACTTGATGATTTTTCGGTTGGAGAATGATGGTCTTGTACTTGCAAAAAGTATTCTAATTTATTATAATAGTATAAATCTTTATCTGTCCACTGAGTAGGTTTCTGCTTTGTAAGTACATAATCGTTTTCATCGCAAATTGGTAAAGAAAGAAACGCTGTACGGTCGTCAGATTCACAGGAATAAGCACCTTCACCTATATATTTAACCCTTACGGGAACATAATGACCGTTTGGTTTGGTTGGTTCTATAACATCGCCAACTCGAAATTTAGGATAGATGTACTTAATTTCGGGCTTCTGCTTACCTTGCTTTTCAAGCCAATCAATTAATTCTTCTTTTCTCCAACCTGAAATAACAGATACGTTATATTTTATATACTGTATTAGTGCTTTTCTTATCCTCTCATCCTCGCTCTCCTTGAGTTCGGGGAAATAATGTTCAGCATCTTCCTTTGTTGCGCCGTGCAAACCATCATAAAGACTTTGCATCCAAGCTAATGCTTTTTCGTATTTTTCTTTGTAATCCATAATTGTCCTTTTTAATTGTTATTACTCGAACAGGCTCAACTGAGTGCCTGTCTTTATTTCTGTCGGGAGTGTGTAGGAGTCCTCAAAATTGTCGACGTGCTCATGCGGTAGAGAGTCCTTCTTGATGCGGTAGTGCTTTATCCAGCCTTTCTCGGCTATATCAAGCCACCACTTGCGGCGTTGTTCCTCAACATCCTTTGCGGTCGCCAGTGTGTACTCCCAATAGGTAGAGAACACGGCGCCGGACACCATGTGCCTCAGGCTGTCAATCTTGAAGAAGGTGAAATGCTCGTAGTCCAGAGTCAGGGCATTGCCGCACGTTACCTCGCCGGTGACGGAGTTTGTAACAAAGTTGAGCAGAGTCATCTTTGCACACGTCATCGACAGGTCGTTGGCATAAAGCTCTATGTCTTTGCCTTCGTTGCGGGCAATCTTCAAGGCGTTAAGTAACGTCCTGCCGCTTCCACAGGCCGGGTCGTTCACCGTGGCGCCATCCTCAATGCCAACAATCTCGGACATCAGGAGAGATACGCTGTCCGGGGTGAAGAATTGGCCCTTCTCTCCGTGGCTGATGCGGCGCATAAACATATCGCCGAGTGGGTCTTTGAAATCCTCAGCTTCCTCGCCGTAGGCTTGCATGGCGGCAATCATATTCATTTTGAAGTCAGGATTGCTGTTCATGTGTTTGAACAACTCGCGCTGCCTGTCATTTGGATTGTTGCAGAAGAACTGCAACTGGAGGTCGAGGAAATTGTCGAAGCAGTCAGCAAACTGTGTTCTGCCTCCGATAGATAGCTTCTCGATGCACTTTTCTAAAGAGTCCATAGGTCTGAAATTTTGGTTACAAAATTAGTGATTATTTCCGGATGATGAAAAAACCTTTTCACCATTATCAATTACAATGTTGTATATGTTATTGAATTATAGCGTAAAATATTCAATAGTATTGAGTATTGATTGTTAGTACCTTTGCTTCCGGTTGCAACCACAAACGCAGTATTAACAATTAAAACATCAAACAAATGAGCGAAACTATCGTAGTTCCCGATAACGGGAGCAACATGAACAACGCATGGCCCTTGCTGGCTATGAACAACGGTGGGTTCGGTGGTCTTGGCAACGGCCTTGGTGCCGGTGTCGTCGGCTTTATCCTTGGCGCCCTCATCAACGGTAACGGAAATGGACTGTTTGGTAACGGCGGGAATAACGCCGGTGCCGCCGCCGCCTCTCTTGGCGCACAGGCTACCGCCCTGAACAACACCGACCTCTTGATGAACGCCATCACGAGCAGCGGTGAACGCCAGCATGAGGCGGTCCAGACACTCAGCACGATGCTCGGTCAGGACTTCAACCTCGTGAACAGCGGCGTCCAGACCGTACAGACATCACTTGCCACCATTGCCGCCAATCAGGGCATGAATGTCATGCAGGTCATCAATGCCATCCAGAGTGGCAATACGGCTCTCCAGAGCCAGCTTTGCGAGTGCTGCTGCAATATGAAGCAGCTTGTCACTGAGCAGGGCTACCAAGGTCAGCTCCGCACTCTCGAACAGACTGCCGCTATGAACAACGGCTTCGCCGGCGTAAACACCAACATCGCCGCGACCAAGGCCGCACAGGAGCTTGCCGACTGCAAGCAGACTTACGCACTCACGGACACCATGAACAACCATTACATCGCGCTTGACAATAAGCTCGACGCTATGGAATCTGGACGTAAGGACCGCGAGATTACGGCCTTGACTGCCAAAATCGCGCAGCTGGAGTCGCAGAACTTCACCACCGCCGCTCTCGGTCAGGCTGTCGCGCCTATCAACGCACAGCTTGCAGCCCTTGCCCGTGAAGTTGACACCATCAAGTGCAACCAGCTTCCGACGGTCAACGTACAGTGGCCTCAGCTTACCGCCGTCAACACCACTCCTTATGTGAATGGTGGCTTCTACGGCAACGGTTGGGGCAATGGCCTTTACTTCTAATTAGGAAAGGAGTAAGAAATGAACAATCCATTCAGTAATATCACTACGAATGTCAACGGGATTCCGTACCTGTCGAGCACCAACATCACTGTTACTGACACTGCTGTTGACATCGCTCTTGGATTCCGTCGCATCCAGCCTGTCGGACATCTGACGGTACGGATTGCCTCGTCCATCCCTGACGGAACCACAGGCACATTGCCAGTGACGCTGACCCTCAATGGCACCAGCCGTGCCTTGACGTTCTTCAACGGAACGCCTGTGACGGCTGCCGACCTTACGGGAACCGGCGTGATTACCGTGTTTAACGACCGCTTCAACGGCATCTTGCAGCTGACGTCGCCGCTCACGGCTTAACAAAAGTTATTAACAATTAAACGAGTAAAAAGATGTTTGGAACACTCAGAGCAGGCTCGCTCCTGTATATCCTTAACAAAGGAGAAAACCCCAGCCTTACGGTTGGGCAGGTCCTCTCGACGACACCGCCGAGAGCAAAAGTAGGGAACCAGTTTATGCCGAACCCTCTCCAGATGGAGCAGGTTATCGACATAACAGTCAAGGTCGGCGACGACACGAAGACATTTTCCAATGTCAATACGGCATTGTCGATTGTCGATACCGGTGCCAACAACTACGTCATATCTGACGACAAGACAGCAATCACCAACGAGGTGGAAGCTTATGGAACACTGTCGCAGAACGCATTGAACAGTGTGCCGTACCACAAGAAAGTGGTCGCCGCTTGCAAACAGATGATGTTGGAGTTGAACCCCAACTTGCAGAAAGAAGCCGACCGAGACACAAAAATCAGCAACCTTGAAAAAGAACTTGCTGAAATCAAGGGTGGTTTCTCAGAACTTACGAACTTTCTCAAAGGTGCCCTCGGAACACCTCAAACCTCGTTGATTAAACCTCAGTAATTATGGGCTACACAATCATTCACAGAAAAGACAAGGAGAAGATGGCCGACATGGTGGAGGACATTCTCTACACCGCCGGTCGCCTGATGTCCTGTGTCGATGAACTCGAAGACTCCAGCATGATGGGTGAGCGTCGTTACCCGGACGGTATGGGGATGCGTGACGGTGGTCGTATGGGCTACCGTTGGGACGACCCCTACATGATGGGTGAACGCCGTGGCATCGTCAGACGTTACTAGACGTTCCAAACGCGGGGTAGGAGGCTCCGGCCTCCTGCCCTCTTTATTTGCAGAGTAAATCACGCTGCAAGGCAATTAACAGAGTACCAATAACTTTTTATCTTCACAGAAAATCATGGGTAAATCAAAACAACCTCTCGATATGTACGACATCATCCCGGAAGAGCAACGGGCGTACCTGATGAACTACGGCAAGCACTTCAACGAGAAGATGTGCAAGTTTGCCGTCAGCCTGATGCTGGACCGTAACGGAAAGAAGATTTCGTTGATGAAGAAGGATGACGTTCTCGCGAAACTCAAAGAGAACGGAGTTACGCTGGAGAACGATGTCATGTGCGACAGCACTTTCGTCTATCACATGGCCCTGAGCGACTTCATGGGAAGCAGCATCGAGGACGAGAAGCACATCTGTCTCTATGTCAAAGACCTCATCGACGACGAGGACCAGCGGGACGGCTTCATTTTTGCCCGCTTTGTAAGTGACTGCATCAACAACGGAGAGCCTATCGATTGGGCCGAAATGCTGTAAGTGCATAAGTTATGAAAGTCCAGCGCTTATATCTCGGCCCGTACAGATGGCAGATGACCGTGTTCTACGACACGGCCCCTGAAGACTGCGACACCATCCTGAAATGCCTCGCAGACATCGGATGCGAAAGACGCAAACTCGGACAAGCGGAAGAAAACCTCCGTGGAGGGGCCAGAAATACCGGCCTGACGTTCTCAAATCGCCAGAATAGGGAAAGTATCGTCGTGCTGTCCGAAAGCTCGTCAGAAGCCGAATTTGCGAATACTTGGTTCCATGAGGTCTTCCATGCCGCTGTACACATAGCCGAGGCAGACGGTCTCGGATGTAATGGTGAGCCTGTGGCGTACATCGGAGGCTACATTGCCATGAGGATGCAGCCACAGGCATCACTCTTCATGTGTTCAAAATGCCACAAATATGAAATGTAGGAGAATTAGGACTCGGTTGACTCCTCTTCTGGAGATTCTACAGGACGATTGTCTGGTTGACCTTCACCGACTGGCTCATCTATGGTATCTTTGAGGTGTTTATGTCGTTATATGACAACATATTGACGCTTCATTGTTCCGACCAATGTCGATAACTCCACGTCCGCTATCCCGTCCACCACGGGTGATATTTCTCCTATGAGATTCTGCTTCTGCAAGCCGAATCTCTTTATATTCACTGCTGCTAGCAAGTCGCGGTCGTTGTGCCGTCCACACTGCGGGCAATCCCACTCTCGGTCTTTTAGTGTCAAGTTTTTATTGATATACCCGCATAGGCACATTTTAGAACTTGGCTCGAAGCGACCGATACGAATAAGATTTTTTCCATACCAGTCGCATTTGTATTGCAACTGACGGAAGAACTCAGACCAACTTGCAGAAGAGATATGTTTGGCGAGGCTGTGATTTTTGAGCATACCACTCACATTCAAGTCCTCAATAATTACCGTTTGGTTTTCGCGGACAATTCTTGAAGTAACTTGGTGAATGAAATTTTCGCGTCTATTGCATATTTTTTCATGTTGCTTTGCAACTGCTATCTTCGCTCTTTCTCTCCTTTTACTTTCTTTCTGTTTTCTTGAAAGGCGTTTTTGTAATACTTTTAGTCGTTTTTCATCTTTCTCAAAAAATTTAGGGTTAGAATAAACTTGACCGTTTGATAGGACTGCAAAATCCTTTATTCCGACATCAATACCAACTGCGGTGTCAGTCGTTATCGGTGCTTTCTGCGGTAGCGGCTTTCCGTCATCAACAAGAATGGAAATATAATACTTTCCGGTAGGGGTCTTTGATATTGTACAAGTGCCTATTTTGCCATCAAAACTTCTATTTTTACCAAACTTAACCCATCCGCATTTTGGCAATTTTATATGATGTGTTTCAAAATTTATAGACACATCTTTGACGACTTGAAAAGATTTCTTATTTTGCTTTTTTGAACGGAACTTTGGAAATCCTCTCTTTTCTCTGAAAAATTTTGTAAAAGACGAGTCTAAATTTCTAATTGAGCATTGTAGAGTTTGTATGGAAATTTCGTTTAACCAATAGGTTTCTTTTTGTTTTTTTAGGTTGGTTAATTGCTTACAACTTTCTACCCAAGAAATGCGAGTGCCGTCTTTTTGGTAGGCTTCGATACGCTGATTAAGTGCCCAATTATAGACAAATCTAACACAACCAAACGACTTCTCGAAGAAAGTAATTTGCTCATTGTTAGGATATAATCTATACTTGTATGTCTTAATCATATATGCAAAGATAATAAAAATAATTAAAACAACAAGAAATTAGTTATTTTTTTTGTTATTAAATAATTTTTCCAGTTCATCTTGTAATAAATCGAAGGCTTCGTTATTGCAGATGTGCTCGTATGCCTCTCTCCATTCCATTGCCTTGTCGTGGAAATACGCTCCGTCGGCGAAATAGACGCTTTGAGCCATAGCACGGATTATATCCATGTCATTCGCAGTTACCTTTTGATGTGCTTCTACTTCTTTCATTGTCTTTTTGACTTGGTGCCCGTGGGTTTGTCTCCTCGCCTACGGGCTGTTTGCAGATTGGGTTGGCGAACCTCGGGTTAATCTACGACTTTCACCTCTTCGATTGGGTGCTCTTTTGCCCACTGAAGTTTGAGGTCGTTCATACGGCGTTCGACGTCGTGCTGGCGTGCGGTGTGTTCGTCGCGCTGCTTGTTCACGACTTCTTTGTAATAGTCGTTTTCGTTGCGTATGCGTTCGGTGTGTTCCTTGTTCAAGGTGTCAAGGATTTCGCGATTTTTTTTCGCGTTAGACTGCTGCTCCTCACGGAGTTCTTGCATTTTTGTGAGATACTGTTCTCTGTTCATTTTTTTTGAATTTTAATTTGTTAAACTTTGGGTTAATTAGGTTGATTGTTAATTGAATCTTCAACGTCTGGGTTGATGAGCATCGGCAGGAAGATTTCGTCGAGGCGCTTCTTGGGCCACGGGTGCTCTTTCTGATAAGCCTCGCGGCGGGCCTTCTCTTCCGGTGAGTTGTAGAGCTTCTCGCTCTGCGGGAATTTCCACTTGCGGACGATTGGGTCGTCTTTCTCCATCAGGCGGCGCTCGACCTCTTTCAGGTCTGCCGTGTTGTCAATCTGGACCTGAGATACTTTGACAGTGGCACAGACGTTACGCTGTGTGGTGCCAGTCTTGGTGAATGTGATTTCCGGATAGTAATAGTCAACTATCTCAATCAATACCTTGTCGCCATACTTTTCGATGAGGCGCTGGCGCTCTTTTTCAATTTTCGTTTTTGTTGCCATATTGTAGGTTCTAAATGATTGGTAAATCGAACTCGTCTTTCACAATTTTCATTACGAGGTCTTTTTCGTTGTCCGTCCAAGGCAGGTGGATGCCATAATCCTTAGACACAAAATCTCCTTCACTGATGTTAAGAATAGGCATTACCAACATAAGGTCCCCATTATTTCGCTCGTTAATGGTAGCTCCAAAGGAATGACCGATGTACCATCCTTTGAGTCCCCAAGACAATATCATTTTCCCAAACCTTGGTGACACCCAAAAATTTTTACCGGTATGAAAGCGTACCGAGACTTCGCTATTTCTAAATTGAGGAGTATTATGTAGTTTGGTCGCAGCCAAAACTCTATCCTTAAACCAAGCATCAATAACCACCTCTTCGTAAGTAGTGTCGTATCTTGGTTTTTGTCGTTTGATAGACCCTCTTTCGGTATATGCCCGTGGGATGGTCGGCTTCCAATTTGGATATTTCGCAAGGATTGTGTGATGTCCGTCAGGGGCTTTGATGTATGTGCCGTTTTTCAAAGCAGAGCCATCTTTATAGACAATCATGTCGGCTTTGTCTTGGTCGTAAAGCTCGTGACAGATAAGCATTACATGCGCGTCGGTTGCCACAGCCGCTTTCTCTTCCGGGTCCATATATACGCCGCACATGGCCGGCTTGAACTTGTCTTTGCTGACAAATTTCCAAATGAAGTTTTTAAGTTCCATGATATTTTTGATTAAAGGTTGTTTGCTATTGCATAATCCACAACGACGTCGCGTCTGAGCGACAGGGCGCTGGCTATCTCTGTGTACGACATATCCTCGCTACTGAGCATCCTGACAAGCTCAATCTCCATTTCAGGAGTAATCTCGGTGAACCAGAGGTCGTCGTTCTTGGGATTGATATGCGCGTCTTCGTCAATCATGCCGGCGTACTGCATACACAGGTAAGGCTCGGTGGCAATCTTGACGGTCATAACGTCGGACAGCTTCTCGCCGACCCGCGTCTTAATCTGCTTGACGTACTTGGTTTCGTTGTTCAGCTGTGAGGGAGCGATAGCAAAGGCGCTGTCGCAGAAGTTGAGTATCATCTTCGTTCCTCCGAGGCTGTTGTCCGTGATTGGTGTGTTAGGCTTACGCTTGGGACAATGTGCGATGAGTAGGATGGTCAGGCCGAACCTGCTTTTGAGAGTCTTCAACTCAGAAATCAGCTCTTTCATCTTTGCTGCCGAGAAGATGGAGCCGAAGCCGTTGGTAATGTTGTCGATGATGATGAACTTGGGCGGTCTGTCCGAGCTTTGCTGGAGAATAATCTCGGTCTTAATGGCCGAGAAGAGTTTGCTCTCGACGCACTTTAGGACGTCCACCTCCGTCCTATGGAAGTCGTCGGTCATATAATCACCGGCGTTGCGGTATCTGTCTGCGTACTGCTTGCTGGTCATTTCCATGTCGATGTACATGGTGGGTATCTTCGGCGATACCATTCCGGGCCATTCGTGGCCGCCTCCGCAGACAAAGAAGGCGATGTCGTTGGCGAGGATTGATTTGCCGGTGTTGCTGTCGCCGAACAGGATGCCAAGCTCACCCTCGTAGAGGTATCTGCCGAACACCGGACGGCTGCTTTCCGTTGTCTGGGCGAGGATTTCCTTGCCCGACTGTGTTCTTACTAAATCTTTGATGGCCATAACTTAGTCTATTACTGATTTGATACTTTCGATTGCGGACTCTATGTCAAGCGAGGCTTCTTTCAGAGTCCAGTTAGAACAATCCAGCCTGTCGAAGCGGGATGAACACTGCAAGCCTTTCGGTAGGTTGTCGTAAATATCCATGCCGGCGTTGGCCATCTTTTCGATGACTTTCTGCTGCTCGGATAACGTCCTCACCACTTGGAGTAGTGTACCCCTGCTTTCTTTGTTCAGGATTGTCTTCTCGCTTTTTTCACGGGCCTCGCTCCGCTTCCGGTCGAATAATGACATGACGTTTATTTTACGAAGGATTTACCCGTATTGTATTTGTACCCGTCGCACAGGAGGGTAAGAAGAATGATGAAAAACATGATTGATTGTTTTGGTTTATGAGTTAGGGAAGGACATCAAAGTCCGTCCCTATAATGTTTTAAGTCTTAGTGCTTGAACGCGGCACACGCCCTCACTGCCAACGAGTAGTACTTGAAGCTGCCGTAGTAGTAGACGCCACCATAGGTGAAGTTGACGAACCAAGCGCCGCTGGTGCCGTACTCCGCGGACGTCCAGTAGTAACCTTTCAGCTCGTCGCCACCAATCTCTCGAATAGCGGCATTGATTTCGTCGCGGTAGGCAGCCATGAGGAGGCCCTGCTTGTGGGAGAAGGTTTCCTTCCCGACCTCTTTGAGGCGTTTCATGGCATCGGGCCACTCATATTCCTTGCCGTCATCAAGGTCGTGAGCCTCGATGAACATATCCACGTCGCCGATACAGAAGCGAACACCCTTCTGGCCGTCCTGCTCGGCAATGCTGACGATGGGGACTCGCTCGAAGTTCGGGCAATCGTGCTTCTCGGCAATGAGAGGATGGAAGGTCTCGGCGTGTTGGCATCCACATCCGGGGATGTACTCCACCTCAGGCTGGCTCTCCCAATCCTTGCCGTACATTTCTGCCATGAGTTCGTTGGCAATCTTGACTACGTTCTTGATTTCGTAGTCTTGGTGAATCATGGCGATGATAATCTGATGTCTTTGTTCTTGCTTTGTCATAATAGGTTAGTTTAAGATTGATTTGAATTTCTTTTTTAATTCTCGGAAGGCGTTGTCGAGGGCCTCGATATTGCTGTACGACTGCTCACCGATTACGGTAGTGAAGCCGTGCTTGATTTTGAACTGGTAGAACTCTCCGTTCACCAACCTCCACCATAACATGCACTTACCCAGCCGTTCCACCTCTATTTCCTGCCCCCCCCCATTCCATAACTGATTGTTTTTCATTGGTTTGAATTTTACAAGTCTTGCCACCACTTGTTTGAATTATCCACAGGAGGCTTCGGCACAATCACCGAGTCTTTCCTGACCCAGATGCAGTCGCCGTACTGACGTCCCCTGACGTTGGGAGCCAAGAGTTTTATAAAGTAACTCTGCTCGGTTTCCTTGATGACATCGCAAGGTACTCTACAATGCTCCGGCTCCTTATCGTACCGGAAGTTCAAAAACTTGTATGTGGCTTCCATGATTAGCCCTCCCCCTGTGCTTCGCTGAGGTAGTCGAGGGCTTCGTCGAGGCTGTTGGCTGCTGCCTCCAAACTCTCGATGCCTTCGTACATCGCGGTTCCACGGTCGCTGTCTTGGATGCCCTCAGGGAGGTTTTCGTACTTGTCGTTCTCTTCCTCCTGCATTTCCTCAATGCCGGACTTTATTTCTTCGAGAGACTCTTTCCATCCGTCGATGGTCTTGCGTTGGTTCTTGTTCATGTCTGTTGGGTTTTATTGGTTAATACGTTTTTCTCTTTCGTCCGGCCAGCTCATGTGCATAGGGGCTTTCGCTTCCCAGCACGATGTCCGTGTCCTTGCCGTTGATGGTGTATGTCATCTTCACCTCGCCGTTGTCCGTGTAGGATGCCTTAATATCCGTGATGGCTTCCTTCCGACCAGTATAGAGGTTGCTGAACATAGATACATAACCACGGGCGCGGTGGCGGGCGATATTGAGGTCTTTCTGGACCTTATCAATCATTTCTTGGTACAGCATTACTCAACCTCCTTCCCTTCGATTTCTACCACGCTGTCGAACTTGCAACAGCGCCAGTCGGATTTTTCGAGGTCGTAGTACGAGGTCTGGTCCGGACGCTCAACCCGCTCGGACTCGGAGTGCTTGAACTGCTTGTCTGCCTCAGGCACATCGTCGAGATTGAGGGTTCCGACGGCTGCACGGCGGCTGCCGTCTTTCTTGATGAATACGAAGTTGGTCTTGCCAGCCTTCAATGCGGTGCGCAGCACTTCGGGCACGTCTTCTCTTTTGATTTTGTTTTCTTCCATTGTGTGATGATTTATGGGTTAGTTTACATATTTTGGTCTTAGCTCGACACGATAATGCTCTTCGTAGTAACTGCCCTCGTTGTAGGCAAAATACTCGCGGCGCATCTGGTCGCCGTCCTCTTCAAAGTCATAGACGTTCTCGGTCTTGACATCAAAGTCGTTTCCGTCCGCATGGCCGTTGTGTATCTTTTTGACGAGCTTATCATACTGATTTCTTGCTTTCTCATGGGTGTCGTAAACGAACAACTCCAGAGCCTCATTGTCGTTTACCCACTCATAGATAACGACGAATACCACTTTCTTATTGTCCATAATTGTCAATTTTTGTCAGTTTTTGTATGAATTTCTACGATGTCGTCCCAGCTGTACACCTCCTCATCTTTGTACATGATGTTTGTGTCAGCGGCGCCGTTGCAGCAATAGTCGAAGTCTTCGGCATTAGCTCCAAGCTCATCTACGGCCCTTTCAATGACGGCCTCGCAGATGTACGATGCGATACGGTTGCCTAACTGAGGATGGTTGTCGCCGAGGCACTCGTTCAGGTGGTCTATCGTCTCATCGTCTGACCAGTCGAGAGACACACCGAACTTCTTTTCCATTTCGTCCAGATACTCGCCGTTGTCATAGACACCGATGCAGCGGAGTACCCAATCTCCCCATCCGTCGTTCATTTGGCACCTCCTTCCTTGATGTACTCCAGCAGGACTGAGAGCATTTCCGGATAGACAGCGCTGCGGTAGCAGACCTCGCTATCATTGACAGTGTTGCCGGTGTCGGTATCGAGGACCAGCTGGCCACAATCTCCGATGGAGAGTCGCATAATCTGCTCCTCGCGGGTCTCACCGTCATCGTAGCCGATGATGGCGTACATGTTGTCATTATTGCCGTCATAGACGGATATTGTCTGACCTTCCTGCTGCCCTACGAGGTACTTGATTTCCTCAAAACAACGGTCGCTACGCTCGTTGATTTGCTTTATGATGTTGGTAACATCGCTATCTTTCAATCTTTCCATGATAGATTTAATTTATGGGTTCGAGATAAAGTTTGGTTGATGTGCCTCTTTGGGAAATGTGTCCGCACACCTTATACGGCTTCCGATTGAATGTGATATACTGGCATTGATGGGTGCGCCATGTTTCCAGAGTATCACCCTTTGTGCTGCATATCTTGGTCGTCTTCCCGTCCGTAACCTCCAGCTTTCCGTATGGCATCGTGTGTCGGTTTCCGAAGTACGGGAACACCCAATCGACAATGCGTTTGATTCTGACTTGGTTTGACATAATATTAGGTGTTTTTGAACGTGTTTACATACCAGCCACATGGAGTTTCTTCGCTGAGACAGCAAAGAGGCGTGGGCGTCGCTTTCTCATAATACTTTACTGCATCCTCAACGGATATTTCTCCCTGATACTGATTGCAGCAGTCGGCGACATCCATAAAATCTTCATATTTCCAGCTGTCTGTATCTATTAGACGGAATCGGACATCGGTAAATTGGACTAATTGGAGCCCCTCTTCTCCTCCATCGAAAATATATCCGTCAATATGAACAACCTTATGGCCATCTTCGTCTTTTTCGACCTGATACAATTCGCAGTCGAGGTATTGTTTTACGTCTTCCATGATGGTTACTTTTTGATGATTTTGAACTTGCCACTATGAAGCCACCGGCGTATCTCCTGCCAGTTTTTTCGATATGGCGGGTCTTTATAGTTGTCAAGGATGCAGTCAACACAAGCGGTGATTACATCCATATCTTTCTTTGGCACGAGCACGAACTCTTCTTTGATGTTCTTGGCTTTCTCATACTCCTGCGCCGTGATACGCCTGATGCCACACTCTTCAAGTGCTGCGTTGTATTTCGATATGTCGAATCCGTATCGAAGACCAACCTCCTCAATGAAGTTGTCAAGGGTCTCACCGGCATACGAGATACCTCCAGTATCAGTGTTGTCATCGTGAAGTTTTATTTTCTTCGCGATAGCTCTTGTTACTCTCATCATAGCTTAGTCCTCCACTTCTGTACCGTCGAGATTGCGGTTGTTGAGCAGGTTCTCGGCGAGTGCCATGTCCGACATATTGAGCATTGTGTCGTTTGCTTTGATGCGGGCTGCATCCTCGCTGGACGCTTGTACGGTAATATCCACATGAGTGGTATAAAGAAATCTTACTGTGTATTGTTTCATTTTGAACCTCCTTTCTTGTTAGCAGATGCAGTAGCAGTCATCGACATTGTTGTAGGTCAGGAAGAACCCCTGTTTTTCAAGTTCGAGCTGCAACTCGGTGATTTGCATATCGGTCATCGCATCCAACTCCCGATACTCGTCGCTGCCCTTGCAATAGGTCTCGCAATGGGCGTATTTTTTAACTAAATCTTCTTTTACCATGATGATTGATTTTATTGGTTGATGAATACTTGTTCCGGATTGTGCTCCAGTTTGTCCCAATCGACGTTCTGATGAGGCTCAACTGGCTCGACGTGGACGTTACGGAGTCCGATGCCGCACTCTTCTGTTACGAAGTTGGGCTGAATGGCCAGACCGAGGGCGAAATGGTCTTTCTCCTCTTGTGGCATATCGGCATAGTAGCTGTTGTCGTCCTGTTCGTATTCGATGCGGACTACCGCGTTGACGACTCGTTTCATGCTTGGTCTCCTTTCTTGATTGCGTCAATTTGTGCTTGTAGGGCAACAATCTTGGCCCTCTCCTCTGGTGTGAGGAATTTGACATGCTTGTTGACCAGTTCCGTCAGGGCCTCAAAGTCTTTTTTCTTGTCGAACATACCTTTCACGAAGGGATTGTGATAGCAGACGAATGTCTTGGCAATGGTCATGTCGAAGTATAGACCTCCAAAATGCACTCTCATTTCCGCATAATAGCCATCGGCATCGGATGGGGAGAATGCCATTCTTACCTCCTCATTAAGGATGGCTTTTTTTCAAGGATGTGTGGAGTCTGGAGAGAGCGGACTCGCAAGCGCTCTTTTTCTTTGTGTTTTCCATGATAGATTTTTTTATTTGTTTGTATTGATTTTGAAGTACCAGCGACTACGTTTGTGTTCTACAATGTAGTTGCTCAGGTACATGTTTGTGAACGTGTTGAAGATACGGTTGTCATCTGTGATGAAGAGAGAAAGGGAGTGAAAATACTCGTTGATTAACTCCTGCAATTTCTCTTTTGTTGGCGCCGATGCCAAGATGCCCGTCTTTGTCATAGTGCTGTGGTGTTGAGGTTAATTACGATGCACCACCAGCCACCATCAAGCTCTTCGTCGTTGTACATTTCCTCGAAGTCTGCGAGGTTGGGTGACGGCTCTGCTCCCCAACCATAATGCTCCGTGTCAAAGAAATGCACTTCGTCATCATCCAACTCGTCCAGCATTTCCATGATGGTCTCTGGCCTGAAATTGTCGAATGTATGACGCTCATACTTTTTGGAATTATCTACTTTGTAGAACGCGAGTATCATTGTGTTATCTCCTATTTTTATTTGTTAATTACTAATTGCATTGCTTGTCGCCGAATATCCAATCAAGGGCATCAGCGTTGTAACGGTCGATTACATTCCACTCCACCAGATAGTCGAGGACTCGTTCAATCTTTGCCTGAACAGCATCCTGCTGGCTGAGTGGTTGCGAGAACATGTGGCACAAGTCCTCGACATCGCAAATCTTTGGGTAGGGATTTCCGTCTGCCATATCAGATGAGGTTTATTTGATTTCAGTAACATCCGTTTCGTTGTCCGGAACCATATTGTCAAGCAACTGGTCCATGTCGTATTCGAGGTTTTCGGCCATGTCGATAGCCTCTTCTTTGCTTGCTGCCTCCACTTGAAAATCTACAAATGTGTGAAGGTAAAATCTAACATTGTACTTCATTTTGATTGATATTTAAGGTTTAACCAAATATTTCCTCGATGTCGTAGTCAGGAAACTCGGAGTCGTCAGATGTGTCGTTGTCAACCATCCAATCGGCTCCAGCATCCAAGATGTCATCGTATAGTATCGGGTCTGCCATCCGCAGAGGACAGCGGTCGCGTCCGATAATTGAAAGTGCGTGTTGGTAACGAGACTCGAAGTCCTCAACATTATCAATGATGTACTGCACCATTTCTGCAGGTGCATCCGTTGAATCAAAGTCTTTACATGTAAACATGGTCTGAACATTTTGTTTGTCCTTCAATTAACTGGAGATAGATGTTTGTGTAACGTTCGCGCTCCGAACCCTCACAACACATCATACCCTCTTTGTATTTCTTGATTGCTGCGCTACGGGAAAGAGTTTCCTCACGTCCGTAGCAGGTAACAGTTACCATATCTTTTTTATTTGCCATGGCTATTGTTTGTCGTTGTTAATAATGCCGTATTTTTATGTCGTAGTTTTCGCTTTTTATCTCTATCTTCGTGTCGATAGAAGAGTTGGGATAACAGAGGCGGGTGATAATAAACTGGTCGTGGTGGTTCCACTCGCTATACTGCAAATTGAACTTTCCATCCTCCGAACAGTATATCTTGATAGATGACGTTTTGACTTCTCTGCCGATGGACACCTTTATCCACTCGACGAACTTTTCTCTTTCCCTGATGAGCTTGTCCTCATCGAAAATAAATTCTTTTGTTTCCATGATATTGTGATTTTAATGGTTGTAATTGTCAATACTGCGGTTGCACTCTTCGTAGAACTCCTTGCAGTTGTCGTAACTGTGAATGAGGTCTGTGTACCCCACGGACAACTCATCCACATAGTTGATGAGGTCTTTCTTGGTGTACTTTTTGGCATCCTCACCGAGGAACTCTAACAACTCAAAGATGTCGAACCATACCACGAAGTGAAACCTCTTGAAGCGTGTCCGTGCATCGTTGATTATCTGGCCAAACACTCCAAAGTAGAAGTTGTGGCACATATCGTTGTTGACCTCGTGGAGTTTCACTCGTTTTGTTATCTTGATTTCCATGATGTTAATTGTTTGCGGTTGAATTAAAGGGGCATTGTCGGCTGCCCCTCGGTCAACCTTAAAATCTATCAATGGTACACCTGCCGACACAAGTGTTCACACAACATTCATTCTTCGTTTCTCATTCCACACTTACGGAATAGTTCGTAGATGATAGGCTCCATAGCCTTCGGCATCCACCGTGCTGGGCCATAAGTCTCTTCGTATGGAAGCCATGTGTCATCGACATACAACTCAATATCCATACCTCCGTAATTCTGAGGCTCACGTCCCACAACAAAGAACCAGCGGACAGAACATCCGTCTCGGTCCACCTCAACAACGATGCGTCCGTCTTTGTACTTTTTGCTTGCCGTGCTTTTCATAGTAATGCTGCTTTAAGTACGGTACGCGGTGTCTTTCTCTCATAGATGGCCTCGCCATTGGAGAACTGAGCTGTCTTGACCAACTGCTCCTCAGCACATGCCTGTGCAATCTTCTCGCAATCGGCCTTGATGCTGTCTAGCCATGAGGTCAGGCGTTTCTCCAACCCCTTGCGGTGCATGGTGGCCAGACCTTTGTTGATGGCATGGTGGCCGTCCTGATACTTGTCGTTAATCAGGCAGAGGGCGAGATAGTTTGTGTCGCCGTCTTGGAGATAATATCCGTCATACCACTCGTCCTCCAACTCAATGTTGTAGTCGATATTGCCGCCTTCAAAGTACGCGGAACGGATGCCGATTTGTACCTTGGCAAAATAACTCTCACCGCCATAGGTCATGCTGTACGAGCGTTCGGCTGC
>Ga0326513_10000065_pt1 | contig 75280 bp, 71 predicted proteins | sample 2_2465_0518_D_FD_203654 | JGI IMG/M metagenome (GOLD analysis project Ga0326513, IMG submission 203654) | Bovine rumen microbial communities from UC Davis, California, United States - 2_2465_0518 | ecosystem: Host-associated > Mammals > Digestive system > Stomach > Rumen | place: USA...
CGTGTGGTGTTCTCAAGCAGAAGTCCCTCGGTATCGTGCTTCTTCGTGATGATGTTGATGACACCAGCAATAGCATCCGAGCCATAGAGGGCCGACTGAGCGCCTTTCACTATCTCGATTCTCTCAATGTTGTGCGGATCGATAAGTCCGAGGTCATTCTCTCCACCCACATCTCCGTGAATGCGCTTGCCATCAATAAGGATGAGTATGTAGTTGTTACCCAATCCGTTGAGCTGTGCCTGCGAACCCATATCACCCTCGTTGAAAGCAAATGAGGCGGTAAGTCCTCCGAGAATTTCCTCAAGCGACTTTCCACCATAGCTTTCTATCATTTTCCGCGAGATAACCTCTGTCTGCACAGGTGCATCCTTAAGATGATGCTGTGTTCCTGTTCCGGTCACAACAACCTCTTTGAGATCCTGATGCTTTGTGGCGGATTCAGTTTCTCCTGATTTCTCCACCTGAGCGTTTGCACATAAAGAGATACTCGCCAATGACAGGGCGATGATATGCTTGTATTTCATTCTTAAAAACAATTATTATACCCTTATCCTGAGGGCATAGCTAAGAACTTGCTTTAACTTGATGAGTGCTTAGCGAATAATTAATGGATGTTTGGCAGGTATTCTGGCTTGCCACAAAGAGGACGTCTTCCCGGAGTTTTTTCCAGTGACTTTATTGTCCAACTTCACAATGGGCTTACAGCTGCAGGAACAGCTCAGGTCTTGCACCTGATTCCCTTGCACGGGAGAATCCGAAATTAACAATTTTTGGATTTCCAGTTTCCAAATCCGGCACAAATATAATATAAATCGCGTAAACGACCAAATCTTTTAACTGTTTTTGTTAAAATTGCTTTAGGTTTTTGGTATTGTGTAATATTATTAGTAATTTTGCACCCAATTTGGCGTGTAGTGTGCTTTCGGCACCTATATATAAAAAGGATAAGAATAATATAAATCATATAACAACAAAACTAAAAAATGAATATTTCATTAGAAAATCCAGAGAAGGTCAGCGGAGTTCTCACACTCGTTGTTGAGGAGGCTGATTTCGCAGGAGATGTAGAAAAGCAGCTTAAGGACTATCGTAAGAAGGCTAATGTGCCAGGTTTCCGTCCAGGTCAGGCACCTATGGGAATGATCAAGCGTCAGGTAGGCGCACAGGTAAAGGTTGACGTTATCAACCGTCTCGTTGGCGAGAAGCTTTATGACTATGTTCGTGAGAATAAGATCAATATGCTTGGCGAGCCAATGCCTCATCTCGGTGAGGAGCCAGTTGACCTCGATGCAGCTGCACCTTACACTTTGAAGTTCGATATCGCTATCGCTCCAGAATTCAAGGTAAAGCTTTCAAATAAGGATTCTATCGTTTACTACGATATCACAACTGACGATGCTATCGTTGACAAGGAGATTGATGCTTTCGCAAGCCGTAGTGGTTCTTACCAGAAGGTTGACGAGTATCAGGACAACGACATGATCAAGGGTGATATTCGTGAGCTTAACGAGGATGGTAGCGCTAAGGATGGCGGTATTACCGTTTCTCAGGCATCTATGCTTCCTTCATATATCAAGGTTGACGACCAGAAGGCTCTCTTCCAGGGCTGTAAGGTTGGTGATGTTATCGTATTCAACCCAAAGAAGGCTTATCCAGAAAGCAACATAGAGATTTCTTCTCTTCTCAAGGTTTCTAAGGAAGAGGCAGAGAAGATTACAGCTGATTTCTCATTCCAGGTAACAGAGATTTCTCGTTATCAGAAGCACGCTATCGACCAGGATCTCTTCGATCAGGTTTATGGCGAGGGCAAGGTAAAGGATGAGGCTGATTTCCGCGCAAAGGTTACAGAGGGTATCAAGGAGCAGATGGTTCAGAATGCTGACTTCCGTTTCCTCCAGGACGTTCGTAAGTACGTTGAGGAGAAGATTGGTGAGGTTAAGTATGCTGACGATCTCATGAAGCGTATCATGCTCGCAAACAACAAGGACAAGGGTATGGAGTACGTAGAGAAGAACTACGAGGCTTCTATCAAGGAACTCACTTGGAGCCTTGCAAAGAACCAGATCGTTGAGGCTCAGAAGATCAAGGTTGACGATGCTGACGTTAAGGCTGTTGCTATCGACGTAACTCGCATGCAGTTCGCTCAGTATGGTATGACAAGCGTACCAGAGGAGTATCTCGAGCAGTATGCTGAGGGTATGCTGAAGAACCGTGATCAGGTTGACAACCTCGTTAATGCTGCTGTTGACCGCAAGCTTATGGCTGCTCTCAAGGATGTTGTTAAGCTCAACAAGAAGACTATCAGCTTCGATGAGTTTAGAAAGCTCGATTAAAAAGCCTAACCAAGCCTTCCCAAAGGGAAGGATGTTAGATACAATAAATCCCTTATTCTTTCCGCTATGGATTGAATAAGGGATTTTTTATTATATAATTAATGCCGCTTGGTTTGTTTGTCGTTATGAACCTTTTAAGCGGCATTACTATAAAACATCCTTCCCTTTGGGAAGGCTTGGTTAGGCTTCTATACCTCGTAATCCAAACAAGTCCTTAATACAGTATAAGGCCTAACCTTACCGTCGGCTACGGCAACGTGTGCAGGATGAACGGCATAGCCTTTGAGAGCCTCTGGACTTTCAAGTGTACTGTCGAGCATTACGTCGCAGTTGCTTGAGTCGAGGCGGCCGCTGATGTTTACCTTGCATTCAAGAAGGCCTGGAACCTTGCCAACGAGTCCTTCAAGACCTTCTTTGATGCCTGCCTTTACTTTTTCCTTCTCCTCGGCACTAAGGTCCTCAGAGAGCTTCCATAGAATGATATGCTTTACCATATTTAAAATGCGGCCCCCCTCCAACTCCCCCGAGGGGGAGGGCTTTAGTTACATAAATACTATCTGAAAATTCTTCCCCTCGGGGGAGTTAGAGGGGGGCTTTGGGATATTTCCTAATCCATCCATCGAGTCTGAGGCGCATTACTCCGAAGAAAGCCTCTCCGAAGATTCCGCCGTTCATCTTTGAGGTGCCTTCGCGTCTATTGACGAAAATGACAGGGACCTCCTTGATCTTGAAACCGATCTTATAGGCTGTGAACTTCATCTCAATCTGGAAGGCATAGCCCTTGAAACGTATCTTGTCAAGTTCAATAGTCTCAAGAACCTTGCGCTTGTAGCATTTGAATCCGGCTGTCGTGTCGTGAACCTTGAAGCCTGTGATGAACCTCACATATTTTGATGCGAAATAGCTCATCAGCACGCGACCGATAGGCCAGTTTACTACATTTACTCCACTAACATATCGGCTTCCTATAGCCACATCGTAGCCCTCATCGTGACATGCAGAATAGAGGCGAGGCACATCGTTCGGGTCGTGACTGAAGTCGGCATCCATCTCGAAGATGTAGTCATAGTTGTGCTCCAAAGCCCATTTGAAGCCCTTGATGTATGCCGTTCCGAGCCCCAGCTTGCCAGAACGCTCCAAGATGAAAAGTCTGTCCTTGAATTCCGTGTCAATGAGTCCGTGTACGATTTTTGCCGTTCCGTCAGGAGAGCCGTCGTCAATTACAAGGATATGGAAACTCTTCTCCAAACCGAAGATGGCACGGATGATTTTCTCGATATTTTCCTTCTCGTTGTAAGTCGGAATTATGATTATGCTATCGCTTTTTTCCAATTCTCAATATTATTTTTTTTTAAACGCTAAGTCGCAAAGTTTTTCTGTATGTGCGCTTCCGTGTCTTTGCGTTTGAACATTTTTATTTTCAAGGTGCAAAGTTAGTAATTTCCGTTAATTTATCAAAACTTTCTTGTTCTTTTATCATATTTTATTCTTATATTAAGAGATTTTTTGTTAACTTTGCACTCAAAATGGAAAATGGGTGTCGCTTCAAAGGCGATATGTGTTGTTTTCTTCGTGCAAAGTGTGAAGATGCTTAGCACCTGATTTGCAATGGAAATACAGAAACTATTATCCCACTATGCCAAGCAACCGCAGTTGAAGGCGTTGGCGAAGGCACTTGACAGCAAGCGAATCAAGACCGTAGGAATCGATGGTCTTGCGGGATCGTCGTGCCCTCTGGTATTTGCTTCCATTGCAAACAAGATAGAAAATCCGGTTGTTTTTATTCTTAGGGATGCCGATGAGGCAGGCTATTTCTATCATGATCTGATGCAGTTGAATGCACCAGCTCTTTTCTTTCCTTCAAGTTATAGGCGTGCCGTGAAATACGGCCAGAGAGATGCTGCTAATGAGATTCTACGTACAGAGGTTCTCTCGGCTCTTTCGTCGTTTGGTAAACCAAAGGACGGTTTACCTTCTGAGGTTGCCGATGATGCCGATGAGCAGTCTGGCTCCCTTCCTGTGGGAGAGGAGGCTGGGAGAGGCCTTTCTTCCCTCTTCATCGTCACCTATCCTTCAGCCCTTGCAGAAATGGCGGTGGACAAGACAATCCTTGATGACCGTACAATCCATCTTTCCGTAGGACAGAGAATTGATATCACGGACGTTCAGCATCAGTTGCGCGACCTCGGTTTCCGTATGCAAGATTATGTATATGAGCCGGGGCAGTTTGCCGTTCGCGGAAGCATCCTCGATGTGTATTCTTTTTCAAACGACCTGCCTTTCCGTCTTGATTTCTTCGGTGATGAGATTGAGACGATACGCACATTCCAGATTGAGGATCAGCTCTCAGCCGACAGACGCAATGAGATTGACATCGTGCCTGAGCTTGCTGCCTTCTCTGAGAAGAAAGTGCCTCTGACCGAGTTCCTGCCAGAGGGTAGTATGCTTGTTAGCCACGATATGGATTTTGTCGTTGATGTCGTTGGCAAGACATTCGATGAAGGTTTCTCTTCGCAGGCAATGAACGACAGAATGGCGGGTGCTACCGAACAGGAACAGGAGGAAATCCGTCGTGAGATGAACGCACAGACGAATCTGTGTCCAGCTTCACGCTTCAACCAGAGTATTGTCAAGTTCAAGCAAATCAACATAAAGGAGACCTCTGCACAGAAGGATGACAAGGATGTTTTCGATGCTTCCTTCCATTTCTTCATGTCTGCCCAGCCTCTTATCCATAAGAACTTCGATCTCCTTTCACAGACCTTTGAGGATTATATCCTACAGAACTTCAAGATATATATCCTTTCCGATTCGCATAAGCAGGTAGAGCGTATCAGAAGCATTCTCACCGCTCCTGTTGCCGAGTCAAAGCGAGTAAGGGTTGATGCTGAGGCTATTGGTGAGATCTCAAAGACTCTTCACGAGGGATTCGTGGATAACGACCTCAGCCTCTGCATCTTCACCGATCACCAGATTTTTGAGCGTTTCCATAAGTACAATCTCCGCACTCAGTCGGCTCGTGCCGGTAAGATGGCACTTACGATGAAGGAGCTTCAGGAAATGGAGCCGGGTGACTTTGTTGTTCATGTTGACTACGGAATCGGTAAGTTTGCCGGACTCGTCCGTGTGCCTGTAGGTGATTCCTTCAAGGAGGTTATCAGAATTGTCTATCAGGGCAACGACAAGGTGGATGTGTCTATCCACTCGCTCTATAAGATATCGAAGTACAAGCGCTCGGATACAGGTGAAGCGCCTCGTCTCTCAACCCTTGGCACAGGCGCTTGGGATCGTCTCAAGGAGAAGGCGAAGAAGCGTATCAAGGATATCGCCCGCGACCTTATCAAGCTCTATGCAAAACGCCGTCATGAGATTGGCTTTGCATTCTCGCAGGATTCATATCTCCAGCACGAGCTTGAGGGCTCTTTCTTGTATGAAGATACTCCTGATCAGATGAAGGCTACGGCTGAGGTGAAGGCCGATATGGAGAGCAAACGCCCTATGGACCGCCTTGTGTGTGGTGATGTGGGCTTCGGAAAGACGGAGGTTGCTGTTCGTGCTGCTTTCAAGGCGGCTTGCGATTCAAAGCAGGTGGCTGTGCTCGTGCCTACCACGGTATTGGCTTTCCAGCATTACCAGACCTTCCGCGACCGTATGGCTAACCTCCCTGTGCGTGTGGATTATCTCACCCGTGCCCGCTCGGCAAAGCATACAAAGCAGATTCTCGCAGATCTTGCCGATGGTAAGATTGATATCCTCGTGGGTACTCATAAACTGCTTGGAAAGGCTGTGAAATGGCATGACATTGGTCTGCTGATTATTGACGAGGAACAGAAATTCGGTGTTTCTACAAAGGAGAAACTTCGCCAGTTGAAGACGAATATTGATACTCTTACAATGTCGGCTACTCCTATCCCTCGCACGCTTCAGTTCTCTTTGATGGGGGCTCGTGATATGAGTATCATGCGTACGCCGCCGCCAAACCGCTATCCTATTCAGACAGAGGTAACAACATTCTCTGTCGAGACAATTATTGATGCTATCAATTTTGAGATGTCAAGAAACGGTCAGGTTTATTTCGTGAATGACCGTATCTCAAATCTTGAGGAGCTTGGTCGTATAATCGAGAAGCATATCCCTGACTGTCGTGTGGCGATAGGTCATGGTCGTATGACTCCTGAGAGTCTTGAGAAGATTGTGATGGGATTCATGAACCACGACTATGACGTTCTGTTATCAACAACAATCGTGGAGAATGGTATTGACGTGCCTAATGCCAATACTATCATTATCAATGATGCGCATCGCTTCGGGCTCTCTGACCTTCACCAGATGCGTGGTCGTGTGGGCAGAAGCAATCGCAAGGCATTCTGTTATCTCATGGCACCGCCTCTCTCATATCTCCCAACCGAGTCTCGCAGAAGACTTGAGGCTCTTGAGACCTTCTCCGACCTCGGTTCTGGTTTCAACCTCGCTATGCAGGATCTCGACATCCGAGGCGCAGGTAATCTGCTTGGTGCAGAGCAGTCTGGATTTATGGAGGATCTTGGTTATGAGACATATCAGAAAATCCTTTCTCAGGCTGTTAATGAGCTGAAGAATGATGAGTTCCAGGACCTCTATGCAGATCAGATGGCAGAGGGCGAGAAGTTGTCGGGTGAGGATTTCGTTGATGATTGCAATATCGAATCTGACCTTGAGATGTATTTCCCTGACACATACGTTCCGGGCAGTTCAGAGCGTATGCTCCTGTATCGTGAGCTTGACAATATTGAGACTGATGACGACCTCAATGCCTATCGTCAGCGATTGGAGGACAGGTTCGGTCCTGTGCCTTCCGAGGGCGAGGAATTGCTTCAGGTGGTTATGCTCCGTCGTTTAGGCCGCTCATTGGGTTGTGAGAAGATTATCCTCAAGCAGCACCTCATGCAGATGCAGTTCGTGTCTCGTCAGGATAGTGTGTTCTATAAGTCGGAGGTCTTTGGCAAGATACTGAATTATGTAGGCTATCACCCTCGTGTATGTGATTTGAAGGTAGTGGGTGGCAAGAACCGCCTTGCAATAAAGATGATTGATTCTGTAAGCTCAGCCGTTAAGGTTTTGAGGAAGATGAAAAATCCATAACATTATTTACTATTTTTGAATTTACTATTTATTTACGATTTGAATTATGTACTATTTATCGCAAGACAAAAAATAGTAAATAGCAAAAACAAATAGTAAATAGTACATCTCTAAATAGTAAATATGATAGTTCTCATAACCATTCTTTCATATTTCGTTGTATTGACTCTCTACAGTCGCTTTGTAACTGGCAGGAAATCAAGCAACGAGGCTTTCTTTCGTGGCAATCGCAAGTCGCCTTGGTATATGGTGGCATTCGGTATGGTGGGGGCGAGTATCTCGGGTATTACGTTCGTATCAGTTCCGGGCATGGTGATGAAGTCGGGAATGTCATATCTTCAGACTTGCATAGGCTTCATATTCGGATATATAGCGGTTGCCTTTATCCTTCTTCCGATCTATTACAAACTGAATCTCACAACAATCTATACGTTTCTTCGTGACAGGGTAGGGCAGAGTGGCTACAAGACTGGCGCTTCGTTCTTTCTTCTTTCAAAAATGACAGGCGCGGCGGCTCGTTTCTATGTTGTCTGCATGCTTCTGAATGACTATGTCATAGGTCCTATGTGCCCTTCTGTTAATAGCACCTTGCTGTTCTCCGTCATTGTCCTTGCGATGGTTGCCCTTATCTGGCTCTATACCAAGAGCGGCGGCATTAAGACGCTGGTGTGGACCGATACGCTCCAGACAATCTGTATGTTCACCGCCCTTCTGCTCATCATCTACAACGTGGTCAATTCTCTCGGAATGAGCTTTTCTGATGCTGCTCAGGCTGTATGGGATTCTCCGATGGGATTGCATACCGTATCTTTCGATTTCGTCAGTATATTGTCTGGCGTTTTCATCGTCATCGTCATGACTGGACTTGATCAGGATATGATGCAGAAGAACCTTACCTGTCGCTCGCTTCGTGATGCGCAGAAGGATATGTGCAGCTATGGTGTGGCTTTCGTTCCTGCCAATCTGCTGTTCCTGTGCCTCGGTGTCCTTCTCGTTCTCCTGACCTCGAAGATGGGGATGGCTTTGCCCGCTTCCGGTGATGACCTGCTCCCTATGTTTGCCGCAACAGGAGTGCTGGGAATGCCTGTTGTCGTGCTCTTCACCATCGGAATCATGGCAGCCTCGTTCTCAAGTGCCGACTCTGCGCTTACCGCCCTCACCACCACCTATTGCGTGGATATTCGTGAGCGTGCTGATGATGAACGCCTTCGTCATCGTGTGCATATCGCTATGGCTATTGTCTTTGCGCTCTGTATCCTTGCCTTCCGAGCATTCAATTCCACGAGTCTCATTGATGCCATCTACATCATGTGCTCTTACACCTACGGTCCGCTCCTCGGATTGTTCGCCTATGCGCTGACCACTTCCCCGAAAACTTCATCCAACACCCAACACCCATCGCCTAACACCCATCGCCTAACCCCTGTCATCTGCATAGCCTCACCCCTCATCTGCTATGCCCTTGACTATCTCTGCACTACCTACTTCTCCTACCACTTTGGCTATGAACTGCTGATGATCAACGGCGCCTTGACCTATCTCGGTCTTCGTGTGATCAAAGCCTAAGCCCTTATACCTCCGATGTAGGGAACGGACTTGCAACGGCTTTACAACGGTATTACAACGGTATTACAACGGACTTACAGCGTTGTTCCCATAACTGCCATCACCTATCACCCAACACCCATCACCCCCAATTGCAAGTGCAAAGTTACAACAAATTTCTTTGGAACAGAAAGAAATGCGTGAAAAAAACATATAAGGTTCAAGAAAAGTTTGTTTTATGGTTGTAATGTATTGATACTCAGATTGATATTTTCGGAAGGGGATTGGGATAACCCTCAATCTAACATATAACTGTTAGATAAAACAGGGACAGGGGTATGGTATCTATATTCAAAATAATAATATAATATATTAATATATTATATTATTATTTTGAGGTTAAGAGTCGAGAGGTGTACCTGTCCCTATTTTATCTAACGGTTATATGTTAGGTGCCATTCTGGGCCTCCTGTTGGGGGATGCATCTAACATCTCTTGAAAAATGATGGTTTCATGATTGGTTATAAAACACGCTTTTTGTTTGTTTTACTTACACGTAATACACGATTGGAACGGAATTTCTTTTTATTTCAATGTTTCTTGTATTCTTTTTTCTTTATAACGCTGTGTTTTCTACCTATACCGTCTAATGAAAATAAGCGTTGTCGTTGATTTTAAAATGCCAAAAGGATGCCCCGAAACAGGGCTCCCTTTGTCAATTTACATATTATTTTTATCTGTTGGAACGAACCTAACATATAATTGTTAGGAAAAATAGGGAGAGGGGTATTGTTTTTGGGCTGTATTCCCAATTTGGGAACGGAGGCCATTTTGTGTCTTGCAAAACCATCCCCTTGATTCTGGGGACTGGTTTTAATATCTAACGCACTAAAATAGTGCATCAGATATTCGGTTGGAGTATAAAGAAACAACGAGACACTATTCAAGCATCTGCCTATATACTTTCAGTATTGTAAGCAGGGATTATTGTACTAACCAGCATATCTACTATTCAAATTTAAGGCAGGCTAAAGATTTTCCAATTTATGCTTATATTTTTTCATTGCAAGTCGCAAAATAAGCCATGTAAAGACTCCCGAAACAATGACCGCAATCATATCATAGACATCTGTTGTTGCACTAATTAGGAATTCATATAAAATAAGGCCTATACATACAAGTATGACATAAAAGCCTATGGTATATTTCCCAAAATCTTTATCTAATGCAATTCCCCAAAAAAACGATGCAGGCACAGCAAATAAATCCGAAAAGGAATCTGCCAGATGGAAATCATAAATATGATGAGAATAGATGTATGGTCTATAAGTGTAAGAAATAACTAAAGACACCACCCCAAGAAATAGTGCGAACCAAAAAGAATATATCCTCGCCTTTGCGGGTAACACTATAGGTTTTGTCAACTTGTATTGAATCTTCATTCGTTTTTGATTTTTAGTTAATGTGTGAAAAAGAGGTCGCCCTAAAACGGGGCGTCATCATTTTTTGGGAAACCCCCAAAAGAGGGGTGACTGTTTTAGGCACCCCTCTTGATTTCCATGGATTTTTATAGCTTGAACGGCAATTTTGCCTTGATATCCTTGCTACTGCTACCGATGTAAGCCTTGAAAGTGCCCGGTTCTGCTACCCATTCGTGCTTTGTCTCGTCGAAGAACTTGAGGGCATCTTCGGTGATGGTGAAGCTGACGGTCTTCTGCTCGCCTGGCTGAAGAGGGATTTTCTCGAAGCCTTTCAGTTCCTTGACAGGACGGATAACGCTTGCCTTGTCGTCGCCTACATAGAGCTGAACGACTTCCTTGCCGGCACACTTACCTGTGTTCTTTACGCTTACTGTAACGGTCCAAGTCTTGTTGCCGTTATCCGCAATCTTTGCATCGGAATAGGCGAAGGAGGTGTAGCTGAGTCCATAGCCGAATGGGAACACGACCTTCTGCTTCATAGTCTCGAAATATCTGTAGCCTATGAGCACATCCTCTGCATAAACCTGTATCTCGTTACCCTTACCCATGTGAGTTCTTGGGTTCTTGTTAGAGTAGGTAACACCTACGGCATCAGCCTTTATCTTTATCTCCTTGAGCAGATCGGCAGACTTTGGCTGTACTTCCTTGCCATACTGATACTTGGCAGGAAGATTCTGTGGCTCAACGCCCGGATAGCCCACAAGTCCGTACTTATGTGCAGGGTAGTCCTCAAGTTTCTCAGCGTAAGAGAATACTGTCTTACCGCTTGGGCATACATCGCCGCTTAGTACGTCGGCAAGCGCGTGTCCAGCCTCGCTACCGAGATACCACGACTGCACAAGTGTGGTGATATCCTTCAGCCAAGGCATAGCCACAGCATTACCGCTTGTGATAACGGTTATCATCTTCTTCTTTGTAGATGCGAGAGAAGAGATAAGGCGATCCTGATTGAAGGAGAGATTATATCCCAGACGGTCGCCACCCTCGCAATCCTCAAAGTGGTTCTTGTTCAGTCCACCTATATATATGATGAGGTCGGCATCCTTAGCCTTATCCACGGCATCATTATAGAGAGAATCCTCAACCGCCTGTGGAATCTCCGTTATGCCGCCGTAGAAACTTGGTCCTGACTTATAACCCTCGGCGTAGGTGATGTTCCAGTTCTTGAAACGCTCTTTCAAGCCTCTCAACGGACTAACCTCGTCCTTTGGCTTCAGCTCAGAAGAACCGCCACCGGCACAAAGCGGACGAGTGGCATTCTCGCCAACAACAAGCACGTTCTTATAGTCGCTTTCCTTGATAGGCAGAAGCTTAGAGTCGTCATTCTTCTGTATGAGGTTGTCATTCTTCAGAAGTACGATACCCTCGCGTGCAATCTCCCTTGCAGCTGCAAGATGTTCTGGAGAGTTCTTGCTACCGAAAGGCTTCTTGGTGTTCATAGCGGTCTGGAAGATGAGTCGCAGCACACGAGCGGCCTTGTCGTTGACAACTTCCTCGCTCACCTCGCCCTTCTGAGCCATTTCGTAGTAGGCATTACCAAGATAGTAGTCGTCGTAGCCGAAGCCCTTAGCCTCAGAAGTAAGACCGTTGGTATAAGAGCCCATCTCGATGTCAAGACCGTAGAGAGCAGACTCCTTTGTGTCGTGAGCGGCTCCCCAGTCAGAGATATTAGCACCCTTATAGCCGAGTTCCTTCTTCAGGATATCGTTGATGAGGAACTTGTTGTGGGTGTTGTGCATACCGTTGTATCGGTTGTAGCTGCCCATGATGCTCCAAGGATCAGCCTCCTTGATAGCCATAGCGAAAGGCTTGAGGTATATCTCATGCAGAGCTCTGTCGGAAACCTTCACATCCACATGACCTCTGAACTCCTCCTGATCGTTGAGGATATAGTGCTTGATACAAGCAGCCACGCCGTTCTTCTGCAAAGCCTTGATGTATGGAATAGCCATAGAGCCAGACAGGAACGGATCTTCGCCCATATACTCGAAGTTACGTCCGTTGAGCGGCGTGCGATAGATATTCACACCAGGACCGAGGAGAACATCCTTTTCTCTGTAACGAGCCTCTTCACCCACGTTCTTGCCGTATTTAGCCGCCATATCGGTATTCCAAGTGGCAGCTAAACAGGTAAGGGCAGGGAAGGCTGTGCAGTAGTCGTTTGTCCATCCTGCATGAGCCCAATCATTCCAGTTTATCTCCATGCGAACGCCGTGAGGGCCGTCGCTCATGTATAGCTCAGGGATGCCCAGTCGCTCGCAACCCGGACTTGTGAACTTACTCTGTGCGTATGACAGACGGCATTTCTCCTTGAGAGTCATGCGTGAGAGGGCATCCTTCACCCTTACATCAAGCGAAAGGCTTTCGTCCTGATAGGGTAGGAGAGACTGGGCGTGAGCGCCTGTCATTCCTATTGTCATCGCTGCTATTATCAATATCTTTTTCATATCTTTTCCCTTTTTTCTCTTAACCGAACTCGGTTGAGATTAAAGTTTCTGCTCTATCTTTTGGCCGTTATATTTCACCGTGATGCCTTGAGCCTCAGGGTCGTAGCCCTGTGCCTTGGTCTTGCTTACAGGAACGATAATGAAAGTGCGTTCCTTGAGCATTCCTGGGAATTCACCAACTCTGTCGCCGATGGTGAGAGTCTTGTTAGCCTCGTTATAGGTGAACTTGATGTTTGAGAAACGATCAGCCTCGTAGCCGTAGTTCTCGCCCTCATCCTCGTAGAGGGTGAACTCGCCGTTCTTGCCCTGATAAACGAAAAGGCGGATTGTCTCGTCCTTCTTCTGGGCAACATATTCCTTAGCCTCGCCAATAGGAATTATGCTACCTGCTCTTACGCAGAGAGGGATATGGCTGTAAGGAGCGTCGAGAACCTTTGTCTCACCACCATTGCTGAGCACCTTTCCTGTGAAGAAATCATACCAGATATTGTTCTTTGGGAAATAAACCTTGCGGCTTCTCTCACCATATTTATATACAGGATTAACCATGATAGAAGGACCGAACATGAACTGATAAGCTATGTTGAGCACGTTCTTGTCCTTGCCGAAATCCATCACCATAGGGCGCATCATCGTGTAGTCCTTGAAGTGAACGTCGGCAGCAAGAGAGTAGATGTAAGGCATGAGGCGGTATCTCATATCCATACAAGCCGTGATAGCCTTGTAGGTCTCAGTTCCTTCTGGTGCGATGTTCCAAGGCTCGCGGAACGGGAACTGTCCGTGAACGCGATACATAGGAGCGAACATACCCATCTGATGCCATCTTACGTTGAGCTCGCGCCAGTCCTTGAGGTCGGCATTTTCAACGCCAGTCTTATCAAATTCGTTCTGAGCCTCCTGATATCTCTTCTCAACGGAGAAACCGCCGATATCCTGACTCCAATAAGGAACGCCAGAGATAGAGAAGTTCAAGCCTGCTGTAATTTGAGCCTTCATATCCTCCCAGCGAGTGCCGATATCGCCGCTCCAAGTAGCTGTGCTGTATCTCTGCTCGGAAGCAAAACCGTTTCTTGTCAACAAGAACACGCGCTTGTTCTCAGGAGAGAACTTGTTGCCAAAGCCACGCTGATCCCACTTTGTATTGTCCTGAAGCCATTGTGTAGAGTGCGTATCGCCCTCCTTCTCAATAGCAGTCTCGTATGCTCTCTGACCATCATAGATAGCCTCTGCATTAACGATTGAGTAGGCATTGAAATACTCGTCGGAAGAGCCGTATTTGGTAGGACCGCAAAGCAGTTTTCGATACTCCATATCGGTACAGTCCCTTACGTTTGGCTCACTTGCATCCATCCACCAGGCATCCATGCCGATGGTGCCGAGCTTCTCGTAGAGCTGACGCCAGAAAATCTTTCTTGCTCCCTCGTCGTAGGCATCATAGAAAGCGTACTTATAGCCGAGCCAGTCGTAGAGGCTATCCTTGATACTCTGCTGATAGATGTAGCCCTTCTCGTTGAGCTCCTTGAAGTTGTTTGGCTTGAAATAGTACTTTGGCCAGCATGAAATCATAATCTTAGCCTTGTTGGCATGAATAGTATCGATCATTCCCTTTGGATCAGGGAAACGCTTGCCGTCAAATTCGAAAGCACCCCATTGATCATCTACCCAATAGTTCCAATCCATCACGATATTGTCGATGGGAAGGTGACGCTTACGGAAACCAGCCAATGCGTCAAGTATCTCAGCCTGAGTCTTGTAGCGCTCACGGCTCTGCCAGAAACCGAAGAGCCAGTTAGGCATGATTTGAGCCTTGCCTGTGAGGGTTCTGTAACCGCTAATGATCTCGTCGGCATTCTCGCCAGAAATGAAATAATAGTCGAGTTGCTGTCCCATCTCGCTCCAGAAGCTAATCTTCTGCTGCTCAGCCTTATTCACAGGCTCAAGGGCTCTCAATCCGCAATAAGCCTCACCACCGTCAGGCTTCCATTCCAAGCGGATGGTGTAGGTCTTTCCTGCCTGAAGATTAACGGCAAACTTTCTTGCGTTAGGGTTCCACGCGGTTCGCCATATCTCCTGATCATTCTTGCCTGTGTTGAGAACATCCTCGGTATAAACAGGCTTGCCGTTGATGTAAATCTTCTGATAGCCAGAGTAATAGTGAGAGAAACGATACTCGCCTGTCATCTTTGGGGTTATGCTTCCCTCATAAACAACGGTAGCGTTGTCGAGTTTGAAAGCAGGCAGATTCTTTGCCGATTTCAGGTTCTCGAAGTAGATGCTGTCCTCGCGCCTTACCAAAGTCTCCTGTCCCGGAGCCTTGTAAGTGCCGGTAAGAGCACCCTCTTTTCCGTCCTTGTCGCGAAGTGTGAATACTTCGTGCAACTGACTGTAGTCCTTTGGGTTACCGAAACGTGAAAGAGAATAGTTGTCGAGCAGAATACCATAGTTGTTGCTACTTACGATGAATGGTATTGATACCTTGGTGTTGTATTGGAACAACTCCTCATTCTTTCCCTTATAGTTCCATTCGTCTGCCTGATGCTGACCAAGGCCATAGATAGCCTCGCTGTTGTCAAGGTTCTCGAAAACCTGACGCATCGTCCAGCCCTTGTATGTCTCAGGCTTGCCGTCAGCATGAATCTGAGTGACCTCGTATGGGGTGAAGGTCTTACCGCCACCTTTTTGGTCGCGTGCAATTACCTTTCCCTTAGAATCAGTAAACCACACCTCGCCCGTAGTGGAGAGGACATAGCCGTTGATCTTGCCTGTGCTAACGATTACCTTGTCGCCTTCCTCCTTAACTGTGTAGTTGCTATAAGAAGGTTGGTCAACGATGATAAGGCTCTGGCGGTCAGCGAATTGATTATCGGCAGTAGCGGACACGCGAATAATCTTATCGCCCATCACCTGCAGGCGTACCAGCTTGGGTGATGTAGCTGAACCCTTGGTTACATGAACGGTAACGCCTTTGTCTGTTTTCTCGTAGTTGATGGCACTCGCAGGAACGCATACCATTCCAATAGCTATCGCGCACAAGAGTTTTTTCCTCATTCCGAGACTCATTTTTTTAAATTTATGCATAGTTAGTTATATTGTTTTAGTTTAGACAATCATTAATAAGGCTTTTCCCCTTTTTTATTTGGTTAGGGAGTAATTCGCCTTTTGCTTGCAAAGTTACAAAAAATATCTTATACCTCCTTATCCTTTTCTCGCAAATGATGATACTTTTCTTGATTTGTCCTCTGTTACCTTATATTTTTGAGGCTTTTATTTCATTGGTAAAGCCCAATTCCAGCTGTTTTTAATTACCGTACATGAATATAACTGCTGCTTATCTTCCTCCTATGATACTCCATCGTTCCTCCATCAGTTCTCCATCGAAACGATGGAGCATCGATGGACCATCGATGGAGTATCTACGGACTTACAACGGTTTTTTAGCGAAGTTATATTTCTGTTTTCTCTTTCCCTTTATTTCTTTTCCCAATATGCCTTTTATCATAATTTTTCATACTTTCTGTAAAAATTCATTCTTATTCTTGCATAATTCGAAAAAAAAAACTACTTTTGTGGTCGATTTAAGAGGAAACTAATAGCCGAACGGAAAATTCCCAAGTTTACGTTTTTGAACTCTTAACTCCTTAAAACTCAGGAAATGAAAATTTTCTTGGGTGGATTTTGTGTTTCTGTACAAAAGCAGAAGCATTGTTGTTCTTATGGAAAATTATCAGTATCACATATTCTCTCCATACCGTGTATGTCCTTTGGGAGCCCATGTTGATCATCAGCATGGACTTGTGACGGGCTTTGCTATAAACAAGGGTGTTGATCTCTGGTTTAATGTTCGTGAGGATGCGCAGGTAAACCTCACAAGTCTGTCATTTGAAGGCGAAGTGCACTTTGATCTCGCAAAGCGAACAGAGGTTCGTGAGAAGCATTGGGGCGACTATGCACGTGGTGCGAAGTATGCCCTTAAGAAGCGTTTTGAACTTACCAGAGGAATAGATGGTGTGCTCAAAGGCTCCTTGCCTGTTGGTGGCTTGAGTTCTTCAGCAGCCGTGCTCATTGCTTATGTAATGGCATTCGCAAAGGCTAATGGTATTACCCTGCAGCCATTTGAGGTGGTACAGATAGCTTCTGAGGCAGAACGTGAGTATATCGGTCTTAATAACGGACTTCTCGACCAGGCTTGTATTGCTCTTGGAAAGAAGGACGGATTGCTCTTCCTTGATTGTGACAGCAACGAATGGAGGGTGATAAAGTGTAATCCTGATATGCCTGAGTTTGAGATTGGCATTTTCTTCTCTGGACTTACGCGCTCACTTGTCAATTCCGACTATAATCTTCGGGTGTTTGAGTGTAAGACTGCTGCGTGGAATATGCTTGCATATATGGAGCAGCCTCTCAAGACATTCGACAAGACTTTCCTCCGCGATATTCCGAAGGACACCTTTGATAAGACTCGTGATATGATGCCATCACGCTTTGCTCGTAGGGCAGAGCATTTCTACTCAGAGTATCGTCGTGTGCGTCAAGGTGTTACGGCTTGGGAGACGGGTAATCTGCAACTCTTCGGAAAGCTCTCGTTTGATTCCTGTGAGTCTTCAATACATAATTATGAGTGTGGTTCGCCGGAGCTTATCTCTATCTATAACATCATGCGTCCGCTCCAAGGTGTGTATGGAGGTCGCTTCTCAGGAGCTGGTTTCAAAGGTGCTGTAATAGCTCTTGTTGATCCTGCTTATAAGGAGCAGATAGAGGCAACCCTTACCAAGGAATATCTCGCTCAATTCCCGGAATACGAGAACACGTTTAAGGTGTACTGGGTGAAGCCGGATGATGGGGCAAGGTTTATATCGTAAGAACACTATGGCCTCTCCCCCCGCCCTCCCCCGTAGGGAGGGAGCCGGAATGCGAAAAGGTCGCTTGAAGGAATTGGGAGAGTGTTTTTGGGGGATAAGTAGTATTTTTTATAAAGAAATTAATAGCCGTTCCCTTCCGGCCTTCCCCCTTTAAGGGGGATAAGAGGGAGTCCAAATGTTAAACTATAACGTAAATCTTGAGGGCAAGACCGTCCTCGTGACAGGAGCCGCAGGCTTCATTGGTAGTAATCTTGTAAAGCGTCTTTTCAAGGACGTACAGAATATTCGTGTAGTTGGACTTGATTCCATTTCTGACTATTATGACGTGAACATCAAGTATGAGCGTCTTTCGGAGATTGAAGCTCTCAATCGTGACTGGAGATTTGTTAAGGCTAATCTTGCAGATAAGGATGCTATTGACAATCTCTTTGCTGAAGAGAAGTTCGCGGTTGTTGTGAACCTTGCAGCACAGGCAGGTGTTCGTTATTCCATCACCAATCCGGGCTCATATATTGAATCTAATCTCGTAGGCTTCTACAATATACTTGAGGCTTGTCGCCATAATGAGGTGGAGCATTTGGTATATGCCTCTTCTTCATCGGTTTATGGCTCAAATAAGAAGGTGCCATATTCAACAGATGACAAGGTGGATAATCCGGTTTCTCTATATGCTGCAACCAAGAAGAGCAACGAGCTTATGGCTCATGCATATTCAAAGCTATATAACATCCCATCAACTGGATTGCGCTTCTTCACGGTTTATGGTCCTGCAGGTCGTCCTGATATGGCTTATTTCGGTTTTACGAACAAACTTCGTGAGGGCAAGACAATCCAGATTTTCAACTATGGTAACTGCAAGCGTGACTTTACCTATGTGGATGATATCGTAGAGGGTGTTGTACGCGTGATGCAGCATGCTCCTGAGAAGCAGAACGGAGAGGACGGACTTCCAATTCCTCCTTATAAGGTCTATAACATCGGCAATAACTCACCTGAGAATCTTCTTGATTTCGTCACAATCCTTCAGGAAGAACTCATTGCTGCAAAGGTACTTCCTGCTGACTATGATTTTGAGGCACACAAGGAACTCGTTCCTATGCAGCCGGGTGATGTTCCTGTAACATACGCGGACACCTCTGCTCTTGAGCAGGACTTCGGTTTCAAGCCATCCACATCCCTTCGTGATGGACTTCGTGCATTCGCAAAGTGGTATGCGAGGTATTACGGAACGTGTTAGAATAGTAAAACGTAAATTACCGTAAATTAAACGTGAATTATCGTAAATTTAATAGTTTACGTTTTTAGAAAACGATGAATTACAAGGAGTATTCAGAACAGATATATAATATTATTGGAGCTGCAATGGAGGTTCATCGTACGCTGAAGGGAGGTTTGCTTGAGCCTGTCTATAACGAAGCTCTAACCATGGAATTGATAGATAGAGGCATAGCTGCAGAATCTGAAAAATATCTTCCATGTTATTATAAGAATCATCTGATGCAGAAATCCTATCGTATGGATATTGTGGTTGGAGATATTATTATTGAGTTAAAGTCCGTACATAAGCTTGTTTCAGCTCATCGTGCTCAACTTTTTAATTATTTACGACTGACTCAAAAGAAAATTGGTTTGTTGATTAATTTTGGAGGAGATAGTTTAGAAGGTGAACGTTATATTTTTGACGAGAGCTTGAATGATTGCTGTCTTGTAGATAGAAATATGGAGCCTATTCCACAAAATATTGGTGATTTTACTTTTGAGTATGAAGATCCATACGAGGATGTTATTGATCTGAAAAAATAATTCATGTAAATTCGTGTTTTATTTACGATAATTTACGTGTAAAAGAAAAATGAAAAATATTGTAATAGCAGCTGGTTACGCTACTCGTCTTGGTGAGCTTACAAAGAACTTTCCAAAGCCGCTTCTGAAGATTGGCGATTCGACTATACTTGGTCGTATGCTCGATGATATTGATACAATCCCAGAGATTGATGAGCATATCATCGTAACTAATCATCGTTTTGCTTCAATCTTCGAGGATTGGGCAAAGGAGCAGAAATATACAAAGAAGATAACCGTCATTGATGATGGTACGAGCACAAACGAGACTCGTCTTGGTGCTGTTCGTGATCTTCAGTATGCTATAGAGGTTCTTCAGAAACGAGAAATAGTAAATAGTAAATCGTCAAATAGTAAATGGCCTGATGATATGCTTGTTGTTGCAGCTGATAACCTTCTCTTCTTTTCTTTCAAGGGCTTCGTTGATTTCGCGAAGGAAAAGGGAACGCCATGTATTATGTGTCATCAGCAGCCTGTAAGAGAGAAACTCCAGCGTACAGGTGTTGTCGTGCTCGATGAGAATAATAAGGTTCTCAATATGGAGGAAAAGCCACAGGAACCAAAGAGCACATGGGCTGTACCGCCATTCTATATCTATAAGAAGGAAAACATAGATATGATTATGCATGCCATAGAGAATGGATGTGGCTTTGATGCTCCTGGCAATCTCGCTCATTATATGGTAGATAACGTTACAATGCACGCATGGCCAATGGCAGGAACAGGTGAGAACCTTCGTTTTGATATCGGCTCACTGGACACTTATAAGGAAGCTTGTGAGAAATACGGTGTGAGGAAATAAAACTCATATCGATTTCATCTGCAGCCTAAAAATGACAAAGGTAATAACCTACGGAACATACGACCTCCTTCATCAAGGGCATATAAACCTTCTTCGTAGGGCAAAGGAACTTGGCGACTATTTGATAGTAGGAGTCACAAGTGACAGTTTTGACCGGGGCAGAGGCAAACTCAACGTAAGAAACAATGTACTTGAGCGAGTTGAAGCTGTCAGGGCTACAGGCTATGCAGATGAAATAATAATAGAGGACTATCTTGGTCAAAAGATTGACGATATTCAAAAATACGATGTTGATATCTTTGCCATAGGATCAGACTGGGAAGGTAAATTCGACTATCTCAATGAGTATTGTAAGGTTGTGTATCTTCCACGCACTCAAGGCGTTTCTTCTACAATGCTTCGTGCGGAAAGTCAGGATGTATTCAGAGTCGGAATTGTGGGATCAGGTCGCATAGCAAACAGATTTATTCCAGAGGCTAAGGTCGTCAATGGGGTAGAAGTAGTATCAGTATATGATCCGAACAAGGAAAATGCTGATACTTTTGCCAATAAGCACAATCTGAAGGCATATAGTGAAGATTATAAACTGTTTCTTGCTGATGTGGATGCTGTTTATGTTGCTTCTCCTCATCTTACCCATTACCAATATACGAAAGAGGCACTTGAAGCAGGAAAGCATGTTCTCTGTGAGATTCCTTTCACCCTTTCTGCATCTCAGGCAAAGGAACTATATGATTATGCGGATGCTCATAACCTTGTATTGTTAGAGGCAAGTAAGACGGCTTATTGTCCGGCTTTCTGCCATATAACAACATTGGTCAAAAGTGGGGTTATTGGTGATGTAGTTGATGTCAAGGCATCGTTGTCAAAGATGGTTCAGACGCCAACCCGTGAATTGGATGCATCTCAGGCCGGAGGAGCGATGAACGAGCATTCTCCGCTCACGTTGATGTCCATAATAAAGATTCTTGGCAAGGATTACACTAAGGTCGATTTCTATTCAAAAATTGAGAATGATGTGGATGTCTATACCAAGATAAATCTTTGCTATCCTCACGCCACAGCTTCAGTAACATTGGGAATAGGAGTTAAGACGGAAGGTAACCTCATCATTTCAGGCACAAAAGGATATATCTATGTTCCTGCTCCGTGGTGGCTGACTGATTATTTTGAGATTCGCTATGAAGATCAGACAAGGAACAAAAAGTTCTTCTATAGCTATGATGGTGATGGCTTGCGTTATGAGATACAGGAGTTTATCTCGATGATAGCTAATAATCGCAGAAACTGCTATAAACTCCAGACAAGGGAAAGCGTTGCGATTGCTGAGATAATTGAGAAGTATAACAAAAAGGAAAACGTGACAATATTGTGAAATACGCGGTTGTTACAGGTGGCACATCGGGGATAGGCTTAGGTGTCGCAAAGATGTTAGTAAGCAAGGGCTATTATGTGTTTGCCACGTATGTGGGGCCTGATTTTACGGAGAAGATAGAGAACTTCGAGGCTATAAAGACAGATCAGACCAATCGCGATGAAGTATATAGGTTTATCAACTATGTAAAGAGCAAGGCCGATCACTTGGATTGCCTCCATTGTAATGCAGGAATGAGTATTCGTAAGGCATTCACGGAATATACGGACAGAGATTGGGACATGATGATGGAAGTAGCAGTAAACTCGCACTATATTATGTGTCGTGAGTTCTACCCAATTATTCCTGCAGGAAGTCGCATACTCTTCACTGGCTCTCAGATGGTTATAAATCCGCATGCAACGGTACTCGCTTATGGCGTTGCAAAGTCTGCAGTTCACGCTCTTTGCAAGAATCTTGTCAAGGAATTTGAAGGAACGGGAACTACCGTAAATGCCGTTGTCCCAGGATTTGTAGAAACGCCTTGGCAGAAAGAGAAGCCCGAAGAGATAAAACAGAATATTTACAGAAAAACTGCCATTCATCGTTTCGCTACAATAGATGAGGTCGTTGATGCATTTCGCTTCTGCATTGACAACCCATTTGTTAATGGCAGTCAGATAGAGGTGAATGGAGGGTATTCGTATAAGTAGATGTGTTAATTTCGAATATTTTGTGTTATAGTTGTGGAAAAATGTGAACAGATAGAATAAATATATGTTATAATATTCTATATCATTTTTCTTATAATCTATAGGAAATCCTAATTAAATCAAGGACATTTTATATGATTATTTCATGACTTTGTAATTTCATTTTAGAAATTATTTTATTATAGATATCAAAATCGACATGATAAAAATATAGAATATGTTTATAATAGATCCATTCGATTATATTGTATGTACTTGGGGATAATATAGTTGGATGTCGAATCTCAAAGATGTTTTTTTCCATTACTGAATAGAAATCTTGTGACATATATTTAGACAATGAATTTTTTGTGTTTATTATCAAGGTCGAAAGGGCAAGCTATGCTCCTTTATGTATCGACATTGGTAGGATTAGTGTTTGGCGTATTGTCGTCAATAATCAATACACATTTTTTAGATCCTGTTGATTATGGTGATGTACGTTTTGTACAAAACATAATACAATTTATTGCATCTTTGTTACTTTTCGGATATTTTTTATCTGGAAGTAGAATTCTCGCTCTTTCTAATGACAAAGGTTATAGTCAGCGGGTAAAGGGTTGTATGGTTTCTATACTTTGTATTACAATCGTGGTATTAATGTTAGCATGTTATATTTTATATATATGTTATTTAAATAAACCTGGAGTTGCATACCTGTTTCTCGTTTCTATTATAGTTTGTGCTAATCCTATTATACAAAATTATATAAATACCACAGCTCAGGGGGACAATCAAATTGGACGTATTTCTGCAATTCGTTTATTACCTCCTTTGTTTTATATACCTTTAGCATATATTGTTTATAGTCAAATTGGAGCTACCTCAAGTAGAATGGTGCTTCTCCAATGGGGCGTATATACTTTTATTGGTGTATGTGTTGTAGTTTCTACTAAACCGAAATTTAATGATTTAAAGCCAATATGGGAGACATTGAAATTGGAAAACAAAAACTACGGTTTACAACTTTATATTGGTTCTTTAGTTATGGTTACCACAAATTATCTTGCAGGTATTACGCTAGGTTTTTTTGGCTCTGACAATCGTGAAGTTGGTTTTTTTACTTTGGCATTAACTATTACATCACCTTTGGCAATGCTTCCAGGAATCATAGGTACAACATATTTTAAGAGTTTCTCTACTCAATCAAGAATTCCTGCGAAATTAATGAGATATACATTATTGATGACAATTATATCATGTGTGTTATTTTTAATAGTTATCAAACCTGTAGTTTCAATATTGTATAATGAAAGTTATTCTATAGTAGGAGTCTACGCTTCTTGGTTGGCGATAGGATATAGTATTCATGGCTTGGGTGATATGATAAATCGTTTTTTAGGGTCACATGGTAGAGGAAAAGAAATAAGAAATAGTAGTATCTTTAATGGCATAATGAAGATAGTTGGATATATTGTGTTGATATATTATTGGGGAACAATGGGGGCTATTATTACAACACTATGTTGTAGTTTTATTTATACGACTTCACTTTGTTATTATTATTACAAAATAGTAAAGAATGGAAATAGAGAAATTGCATAACAGAAAATATAATTATGTGATATTTGGTTATGGAGGCTTGTACCTATATTCCTATTCTGATGTTATTGGAGTAGAAGGAGTGAAATTTATAAAATACTTACCTACACATAATTACATTGAAAAGGTAATACGTAAATTCCATTTTTCACCCAAAATAAATAAATATTTGGACCTCCCTTTCAAAAAGGTGTGGAACTATTCTTTCTTTCAAGCGAATTTTGCCAATAATAAGCCAATATGCTTTATTTTCTTTAATAATTGGGTTATATTAAATGAAGAAATAAATTATACAGACTATTTGCGAAAAAAATATACTAATTGTAGAATAGTCTGGTTCTTGCAGGATGTATTGGCTAAGCAATATAGGTTATATAATCATAAAAGGTTGAATATTGATACAATAAAAAAGAAGTTCGATCTTATATTATCATTTGATAAAACAGATTGTGAAAAATATAATCTGATTTATCATCCTCTCGTTTTTTCTTCTTATCATGGATCTATAAAGGAATTGCCGCATTCTGATGTGTATTTTCTTGCTTTAGCAAAGGATAGACTAAAAGTTATACTTCAAACATATGAAGTGTTAAGGGATGCAGGACTTGTTTTGGATTTTTATTTGGTTGGAGTAAAAGAGGAAGACCAAAAGTACAAGGATGAGATTCATTATATACAATCAATGTCGTATGAAGAAAATCTACAACATATAATTCACACGAATTGTCTGTTAGAGATAATGCAGAAAGGAAGTACAGGATACACACAAAGAGGTGCGGAGGCTGTATGCTTTGGAAAAAAACTTCTGACAAACAATACCCGTATTAATGAAGAACCTTTTTTTATAAGTGATTATATTTCTATGTTCTCCACTCCTGAAGATATAGATAAAGATTTTCTTAAAAGAATACCTGATGTACCTAATGTTGATTATCTCTACAAACACAATATGTCTCCTTGGGAATTGCTGGATTTTATAGATAAGAAACTCTAAAATGTGAAAGCACTGTTTTTTTCTTAGAGTAAAAATATTATTATGAATGTACTTATTACTGGAGGTGCAGGTTTTATTGGGTCTAATATTGCACTAAAGCTAATCCATAAAGGATATGGAGTAACAGTTCTTGATTCTCTATCTGAACAGATTCATGGAACAAATCCGGAAATTACGTCTCCTCTTTATAAAAGTGTAAAAGATAAGGTGAATTTCATTAAGGGTGATGTAAAAAAACGTTCGGATTGGGAGATTGCATTAAATGATATTGATTTTGTAATCCATCTTGCTGCAGAGACTGGTACTGGTCAATCAATGTATGAAATCAAGAAGTATGTAGATACAAACATAGGTGGAACTGCAATTCTTCTTGATATACTTACGAATTCCAAACACCATGTTAAGCGTGTGGTCGTTGCTGAATCTCGTGCTATATATGGTGAAGGAAAATATCATTGTCCCAAGTGTGGGGATGTATATCCTCAGGAACGCAGAGATTGTGATATGTCTAGAGGAGACTTTGAATGCAAGTGTCCTAAATGTGGTGGGAAGGTAGAACTTGTTGCTACGACAGAGGATAGTGTAATACACCCGTCTTCTGTTTATGGTATAAGCAAGCAAGTACAAGGGCAACTTGTCCATCTTATATGTAAAAGCATCGGAGTAGAGTCTGTATCGTTTCGCTATCAGAATGTTTATGGTCCTGGTCAGTCTTTAACGAATCCATATACAGGTATTCTTAGCATTTTCTCTACTCGTATCAAGAATGGTAATGGGCTTAATATTTTTGAGGATGGCAAGGAAACTCGTGACTTCGTTTATATTGACGATGTGGTTGATGCAACTATTCTCGGACTTGAAGTGCCAGAGGCTAATGGACACGTGTTTAACATCGGTACTGGGGTAGCTACAGATGTACTAACTGTTGCCAAGACTCTTTGTGATAAGTATAAAATACAGGTTCCCATTACAATTTCAGGAAATTACCGTTTAGGTGATATCCGACATAATTATGCTGACATTACTTCCGCATGTCAGATTTTAGGTTTTGAGCCAAAGTGGAGTTTCTGTGATGGAATAGAACAATTCACAAAATGGGTAGATCAGCAGGAAATACACGAAGATAATTATGACGCTTCAATTGAGGAAATGCAAAAGAAAGGATTGTACAAATGATTAACAATCGTAAAGAATTTCGTTTCTATAGATTGAAATAATAAAAAAAAATAATATATGAAAGTATTAGTTACTGGAGCAAATGGTTATATAGGACGTCATGTAGTGACTGATTTACTTCACAAAGGTGCTGAAGTAATTGCTTGTGATATCTGTACAGATGAAGTTGACCCTAGTGCAGAACGAAGAGAAATTGATTTGTTTAACCTACCAGAAGGTAATATCTTTGAGCAATTGGGGGCTCCTGATGTATGCCTTCATATGGCATGGCGTAATGGCTTTGTGCACAATGCTTCTACGCAGATGGGAGATTTATCCGCACATTACAATTTTTTGACCGCTATGATTGATGGAGGTTTGAAGCAACTTGCAGTTATGGGAACAATGCATGAAGTTGGCTATTGGGAAGGTGCTATTGATGAGAATACTCCATGTAATCCTATTTCAATGTATGGAATTGCCAAGGATGCATTACGTCGTTCGATGATTCAATATACGTTGCAGAAAGGTTGCATCCTTCAGTGGCTTCGATGCTACTATATTCTTGGGGATGACAAGAAGAATAATTCCATTTTCTGTAAACTTCTCAATGCTGCTGAGCAGGGAAAGAAAACGTTTCCATTTACATCCGGGAAAAACAAGTATGATTTTATAAAGGTTGATGAACTCGCTCATCTCATCTCAGCCTCTATAATGCAAAAGAATATTAATGGAATAATAAATTGTTGTACTGGCAATCCTATTTCACTAGCAGAGCAAGTAGAATCCTTTATTAAGGAACATAATCTTGATATAAAACTTGAGTATGGGGCATTTCCTGATCGTCCTTACGATTCCCCGTGTGAATATGGTGATCCTACAAAAATAAAATCTATTCTCGCGAATTTGAAATGATATATTTACCAGTATGTTTCTTTTCCTTATTCTTAGCCTATCAATACAAGAAGTCTGGAATAAGTGTAGGATTTTATATAATAGCATTATATGTTATGATATCCATTTTTTCTGTAGCTATGGATAAAATGGGTCTAATAGAGCCTTTTAAAAGAAACATAAGTGTAATAACTGGTATAATTTATTGTGGACTGTTATTTTTAATAATAGTCCCCTTTTGTGGTTCAAAGATTAATCGTATAGAGAGAATAGTTGTTAGTAATCCAAAAGTCACGGATGGATTGACATTTTTTTTCTTTGGATATTTTTTATTTACGCTTATTGCCTATTGGGATGATTTGTTGTGGATTCTTTCTTATGGCGATTTTGGAGAACTCCGTAAAATGATTATGGAAGGAGATTCGCTTGTTTCTACAAAATTCTCAGGTGTTATTAATATTCTTGTAACAACATTAAATGTCTTTGGTTCCATTTCTTTCATTATGTTTCCAATTTTCTTTATAAACATATGTTTTTTAAAGCGATCGTGGTGGCATAATATAATGTCTTTTTTGGGAACGACAACTGTAATTATTACAGGAATACTTGGTTGTGATAGATCAAGTACGTTTAGATGGATTTTGCTTTTATTCGCAAATTTGGTTTTTTTTTGGAAATATTTAGATAATTGGTCAAAAACCAAGATACTTCCAATTATTATAACCGTTGTCTTTGGGGCGGGAGTGTATATTTTTTCTGTTACAACTGACAGATTTTCAGACACTTCTTCTGGTACAGAAGGAGGTGTGGTTAGTTATGGAGGACAATCTTATATAAACTTTTGCTATTTGTTCGATCATTTTGATAACAAAGAAGGATTTTCGACATACTATTTTTTCCCTGCTGTACATAAATGGATATTAAAGGATTATCAGGGGAATGTTCCAAGACAACAAGAATTAACGGAAAAAACAGGTATTGAATGTGGCGCCTTTTATACTGTTCTTGGAAGTTTTATTCTTGATGGAAATTCACTGGGTCCTTTTGTCTTTGTGGGATTGTTTCTTTTATTATGTTCGTTGTGTGTAAAAAAAATAAGAGGTCCGTCAATATCATTTAATACATTTATTTTGTTATATTCATTAATGGTAATACCTATATTTGGTATTATTGCTTATCCATATGTTACTGGGTATCATACTTTGTCATTAGGTATTTTGTTTGGTTTGTTGCATATATATAATAGACCTATAATATGAAAATAAAAATTAGGAAATATGAGTTGACATTGACTCAAATATTATCTTTGTCTATATATTATAGTTTCGCATTTTATTTGCCAGATAGTAATGGCGTCATAAAATGGGGAGCGAATGTTCGAAGATTGTTGTGTCGTCATATTTTTAAGAAATGTGGTAAAAATATCATGGTACATAGAAAAGCAAATTTTGGTATTGGCATTAATGTGGAAATTGGTGACTATTCAGATATTGGAGTGAATGCTGTTATTCCTAGTGACACTATAATTGGAAAGAATGTCTTAATGGCTCCAAATTGTTATATCTTTAGTGTTAACCATAGGTTTGATGATGTGTCAAAACCGATTAAGAGCCAGGGGGTTACGGAAAAAAAACAGACGGTTATTGAAGATGATGTGTGGATTGGACGCAATGTTACAATGACTCCTGGCCGTACTATAAAAAAGGGGACGATAATTGGAACAGGTTGTGTTTTGACAAAAGACTTTCCGCCATATAGTATTGTTGGTGGGAATCCAGGACGGTTAATTAAATCAAGGTTGAAGTAATGAAAATTGTATTAATGGCTGAAGACTATCCGTCTTTAGGTCGTCCAGTATTCGTATTTGTTCAGCAATTAGTAGAAGAGCTTGTTGATCAGGGGCTTGATGTTTCGGTGATTGCGCCTCAAAGTATTACCCGTTCTGTGGTGAGAAGAATACCATTGATGCCTAAATGTACAGAATATAAGACTAAAAACGGATTTTTATATAATGTCTATCGTCCATATTCGATTTCATTTGGTAATGGACACAAATTTTTATATAGAGTAGCAGAAGGGGTTAATTTGCATTCAATTAATAACATTCTGAATATGCTTGCTCCTGACATTCTATATGGACATTTTTGGCATACAGCTTATAAACTAAAGGAATATGTCATGGTTCATAATAAACCGTTGTTTGTCGCTTGTGGTGAAGGCGATAATGCTTTGGAGCATCTTGCCGATTCTTTGACGACAAAAGAGAAAAAGGATTTTTCGAAACTTGTTTCCGGAGTAATTAGTGTTTCGTCAGAGAATAAAAGAAAGTGTATTGCCTACGGACTTGCATCGGAGGATAAAATCATTGTACTTCCAAATTCTGTTGATACAAGTATTTTTGTGAGAAATACAAATAGAGATGTTCGTAAGGAGTTGGGAGTACTTCCTAACGATTTCTTAATTGCATTTACAGGAGCTTTTATTCATCGAAAGGGATCGGCACGTTTATCTGCAGCTATTGATAAACTTAATGATCCACATATTAAGGTGATGTTTATTGGAGCTGCTCTTGAAGGTGATGATGCAACACCAACATGTAGTGGCATTGTGTACATGGGAAGGTTGGAGCATGAAGAAATACCACAATATCTATTTGCTGCGGATTGTTTCTGTTTGCCAACACTTAATGAAGGGTGCTCAAATGCCATTGTTGAGGCTATTGCTGCAGGACTACCAGTAGTTTCATCTAATTTGCCATTTAATAATGATATTTTAGATGAGTGCAATTCTATTGTTGTTGATCCAATGGATATAGAGCAGATCGCAAATGCAATTAAAAAACTTAAAGATAATTCGGATTTGCGTAAGAAACTATCAGAGGGGGCTTTAAGAAAGGCTGTAACTCTAAGAATTGACAAAAGAGCAGAAGCTGTAAAAAAGTTTATAGAATCAAAAAATTAAAAGATATAAAGATGAAAACCATAATGCTCGTTTTTGGCACACGTCCTGAAGCAATCAAGATGTGTCCGCTTGTTAAGGAATTTCAAAAATATCCTGATGAGTTCAAAACTATTGTATGTGTTACGGGGCAGCATCGTGAGATGCTTGATCAGGTACTAACAATATTTGATGTGAAGCCTGACTATGATCTCAATATCATGAAACAAGGTCAGGATCTTACTGATGTAACAGCTCGTGTCCTTACAGGTCTTCGTGATGTCTTTAAAGTCTGTCATCCTGATGTAGTTTTGGTTCATGGTGATACTACGACATCTACGGCTGGAGCTCTTGCCGCTTTCTATGCTCAGATTCCGGTAGGACATGTGGAGGCAGGTCTTCGTACTCATAATATTTACTCTCCATGGCCTGAAGAGATGAACAGGCAGATTACAGGGCGCATTGCAACATATAATTTCTCTCCAACTCCCTTGTCTGAGAAAAATCTTCACGAGGAAAAAGCACATGGCAATATTTATGTAACAGGTAATACTGTCATTGATGCCCTTCACATGGTAGTTGATAAACTAAGTAAAGACAAGACGCTTGCAAAAGCACAGGACGAAGTGCTAGCAAATGCAGGTTATGATGTATCACGTCTTGCTAATGGAAAGAAGCTCGTACTTATAACGGGGCATCGACGTGAGAATTTTGGAGATGGCTTCATCCGTATGGTTACAGCCATGAAGGATTTGTCAGAAAAGTATCCAGAGGTTGATTTTGTGTATCCTATGCATCTCAATCCGAATGTTCGCAAGCCAATCCATGAGGTTTTTGGTGAAGACCTCACACGTCAAAATTTCTTTTTTATAGAACCACTCCAGTATCTTGAGTTTGTTTATCTCATGAGTAAGGCTAATATTGTTCTAACAGATTCTGGTGGTATTCAGGAAGAGGCTCCAGGATTAGGGAAACCTGTACTCGTAATGCGTGATACCACAGAGCGTCCGGAGGCACTTGCATCAGGGACAGTTCATCTTGTAGGTACTGACTATGATAAGATTATGAACGAAGTAAGTACACTCCTTGAGGATGCTTCTGCATACGAGAAGATGTCAAAGGCCGTAAATCCTTATGGAGATGGTAAGGCTTGTAGGCGTATTGTGAAAATTCTTAATGGCGAGGAAGTTGAGCGTTATGGTTGCTAATATTAAAGTTGCACTTATATTACCCGGGTCTATTTGGTATGCTCCTTATGTACGTAATTATACAAGAATTTTTGATGAAGTAAATGTTGACTATAGTATTATTTCTTGGAATCGTGAAGGTGATGATAAGCCAGAAGGATTCCAATATAACGAAATATGTAAGAAAGGACATAGTTCTGCAGGATTTGGAGCATATAGAGGATATGTAAAATTCATAAAAAAAACTATAAAAGAAAATGGTTTTAATCGGATTGTCGTCTTTGGACCGCAGATAACTTGTCTGTTAAGTTTGTATTTGTTACGAAATTTCCGTAATCGTTACATTATAGACTATAGAGATTTGTCTGTTGAGCAAAAAATCGGATTTAAGCAAGTATTCTCTTTCATGCTAAGATATAGTAGTGCCAATGTGATTTCTTCACCAGGTTTTAAAAAATGTCTCCCTAAGCGAGATTATTATATGTCTCATAATTTTGATGAAAGAGCAGTACGTATTGCTCTTGAGAATAAATCAAAAGATGAGAATTTTAATCTTCCAGAAGGAAAAATTGATGTTCTCACAATAGGTGCGATAAGAGATTTTTCATCAAATATTCAGGTTGCTAAAGCCTTAGTGAATAAAGATGGGGTTACGCTTCGATTTGTTGGAAAAGGACAGGCTACTGTTGATAAACTAAAATCATATTGTAATGAAGTGAATGCTGCCAATATTTCTTTTGTTGGTTATTATGAAAAGCAAGTAGAGGCTGAATATGTGAAGTCTTGTTCATTTATGAATATATTTTATCCTCGCATTATTACTCATGATACGGCTTTATCAAATAGGTTCTACAATTCACTTATCTATCATAGGCCAATGCTTGTAACGAAGGATACATGTCAAGGGGATTATGTAGAGAAATACGATGTTGGTATTGCATTGGAGAACTGTGATAATTTAGCGGAGAAACTGGTTGCTTTCCTTAAAAAGGATTATTCTGCATATTGTACAAGGTGTGAAGAGTTGTTAGCTGTTTTCTTGGATGATCAGGAAAAGTTTGTCGGAGCTGTTAAGGATTTTGTAAGTTAGTGGATGCGTATTTCCAAAATCAAATATTTGTTTTCTTCCATAATAGTTGTAGTTATATGTCTAATAAATTGTAAGGTAAAACTATTTTCAATAAATATAGAGTCCTGCATCTCTGAAAAATCTGTTTGTACATTCTGTATTATGACATTTAATGTTAATGCATATGATACAGCTTCTTTTACTCGACAATTTCAGGATGGTCTTTTTGCGGAAATTCATCGACAGGTCCCTGATATCATTTGTTTTCAAGAACTGTCCTTCGAGAATTTGAAAATGATAAAGTCTCAACTTGATAGTATCTATGGTCCTTGTGCAGAATTGGATGGACGTGATGTAGAAATCCATAGAAACAAATTTTACTCACATTTTACAATGCGTAACTTTAAACGTTATCATTGTGAAGGTACAATTGACACTTCTGATTTTGATAGTCTTGAGTTAAAAGAATACGAAATTATGCGGAAGCAGATGGATGTTATGTCTGCAGAATTCGAAGTCCAACCAGGTAAATGGATAACACTTTTCTCGGGGCATCTTCGTTCAAGTGCTTATTCTACAGCACGCAGATCTATGTCAAAAGATTCACATTGGTGGGAGGGAATACCACTTTATTATCGTAACTATAAGGTAGGGAAGCGAATTCGTGAGTATCAGGCACGTAATGTACGTAAGTTTATTGATAAGGCGCGTGCAGAGGGTAAGACTGTTATTGTTGCTGGAGACCTCAACGACTGGTGCGGTAGTACTACACTTAATACTTTAATGGGTGAAGGTGAAAACGCCCTTAAGGATGCATGGTGGGAAGGTGGTAATGGATTCGGCTTCACATATCAAGGATGGCATCTTAGACTACGGCTCGATCATATCCTATATAGTGATGGACTTAAACTTAATGATGTGAAAGTTATAGATTCTAATTTAAGTGATCATAGGCCTCTAAAAGCATCATTCATTCTTTCTAATAAAAAATAGAAGCTTTATATTTACAATTTACGTAACTAATACAAATTTCAATATATAACTCCCCCCATAAAACAAATATATAATATGTCTTTATCAAAAAAAATATATTTTTCCCCATTTGGCTATGTTATTTCATTCTTCCAGCATCTGATGGCGCCATTTGCAAAGCGGATGATGGTATATGGATATAGAAACCCAATAACTGGGAAATTTAACCGTGCAACACGTATATCCTCGTCCGCTTATATTATAGAGAAGGATAAACTTGATATAGGTGACAATGTATGGATTAATCATAATGCTAGGATTGATGCTTCAGGTGGACTAAAAATAGGGGATGGATGCCAGATTGGATATGGTTCTATGATCCTGTCGCATAGTAGTCATATGGCTGTTAGACTCAACGGAGAGGCGTTTATTAAGTTGGATATCCCTGAACGGGTAGGCTACATCCATAAGCCTGTTGAAATTGGAGAATACACATTCATTGGAGGAGGGGCTGCTATAATGCCAGGTGTCAAGATTGGCAAAGGATGTGTAATAGGAGTAAATAGCGTTGTCACCAAAGATATTCCTGACTATGCAATAGTTGTAGGAGCACCTGCAAGAATCATTGGCTCTACAATAGAAACTGACAGGAAATATTTTGATAATCCTACAGTTAGGAAATATTATTACGACAAGACGCTGATTAAATAGGATGATTTTAAGGTTGTTATATCTCCCTGCATATTTCTTCCCTGAACATGCAGCAAGTTCTTATTTGGCAAATAATAGGAATCAGGCATTTGCAGATGCCGGTTTCGATGTCATAACATATACTGCGACCCCATGTAGGGGTATATCTCAAGAAGTACGAGCAGAATATTGCAAGAAAGAACATCGGGTCGAGGTGATGTATGATGGGCATATGACCGTACATCGCTTCTCCATGTATGCAGAAGGAAAGAACCCGATTATGCGTGCTTTAAGATATGTGTGCTGTTGGATTAAACAGTTTTATTATGGACTCAAGACAAAAGACATAGACTGTATATATCTTGCTTCTACCCCTCCAATACAAGGCCTTCTTGGTGCATATCTAAAGAAATTCAAAAAAGTTCCATTCGTCTATAACCTTCAGGATATTTTTCCAGATTCTCTTGTCGGCACCTCATTAGCCAAGAAAGGTTCTCTCCTATGGAAGATAGGACGTGTTATCGAGAACTTCACCTATAAGCACGCAGATAAGATAATCGTCATCTCCGAGGACTTCAAGAAAAATATAATGGCAAAGGGAGTTCCGGAGGACAAGATAGAGGTCGTATATAACTGGGTGGATCAGAATGCTGTGGTTCACGTGGATCGTTCTGAGAATAAGCTTATCGGTAAGTACAATATCGACCCGACTAAGTTCTATATAGAATATAGCGGAAACATCGGTCTCACCCAGAACATGGACATGCTCCTCGATGTGATGAAAGACCTGAAGACCTCATATCCGGAAATCGGACTTATCCTTGTCGGCGAAGGCGCATATAAGCAGCAAGTAGAGGAAATCGTAAGGCGTGACTATCTTACAAATGTAACCATGCTACCGTTCCAACCTTATGAAGACATCAGTCATGTGTTCAGTCTTGGAGATGTAGGCATCATCATTTCAAAGCCTGGAGTTGGCTCGAATAGTGTACCTTCAAAGACATGGAGCATTATGTCTGCCTCACGACCTGTACTTGCCAACTTCGATGAGAACGAGATAAAGTCCATCCTCTATGACAACAACTGCGGTATATTCACAAAGGCTGGTGATAAAGACGCATTCAAGAATGCAATCATCAAGTTATACGAGAATCGTGATCTCTGCAAGGAATACGGCCGTAATGGACGTGAATTTATCATGAAGAACCTCACTCGCGAGGTTGGTACCCAGAAGTATGTAGATGTCATCAAATCGGTAGTGAAATAATCCTATCAATTTATATCGCGAGATATCCTGCCGGATGCAGTTTTCTAACATGGGTTCGACGAAATATACTATGTCATAGTGTATGTTCGTCGAACCCATGTTGTTTTGTTTACTTTTCTGTCGGAATTGATATGATATTACAGCAATGATATGTTGCATATCTGTAAATCTATTTTTGCACTATTCCTATACTTCTTTATCAGGTCCTTCTCAAAAATATAGATAAAAATCGAAATATCGAACAAAAAGCTTGCAATATTCAAAAAAAATCGCTACCTTTGTTCGCGATTTTGGGAAAAGAGATGTAAATCTTAAAAATTCCCAAGTTTGTATTTTAAAGCTCCTAATGTACTATTTCCCAAGAGAATACAATTCCTTTGGGATGAGTTTTTGTGTCATGTCATATCCGTAGATTATCCATTGTGCTCCTATGCGATAAATATTGCAGAGCCTGTATTAAACTTGTAAATTGGGAAATCCGCCACCCACATGACGTAGAAGCTTAGGAATATGAAACCTTAGAAGTACCTTCTCGACCTCAAGATTATCTTCAAAACCATCACCAACGCCCTCAGGGGCGAGAAAGAAACGCGTTCTACCCGCAGTAGCCGAGTTCGGCTGCATCCTCTATCCGCATTCTTTACCACCATCTTTGGCGGCCGTCTTTGGTGTCAATTCATTGTCGATATCCATTATGATCAGAAACCTCAACGACATATCCCCCGTCCTCACCTCCCACGGAGTGGGACAGAAGCGCGTCCTTCTTTCCAGTAGCGAGGCAGGCTGTTCTCTCACCCAGATAGCAGTCACCACCCTCAGGGAAGGAGAGATAGCCGTCGCTCATATCCATCCCGATATGCAGGAGGCATTCTATGTGATGGAAGGTGAGGTAGAAGTCGTACTCGATGGCAAGCACACTCTCTGCACCAAGGATACCTTCGTCTATGTAGAGAAATGCACCAGTCATGAGATGAAGGCAATAACCGACTGCCGTATCATGACCATCGGATGCGTCATCGAAGCCTCACGCAACAAACTCTACCCCATGCTCTTCAAGCAGAACAAGAAGACACTCGTATGGGGAACTGAAGACTGGACCGTATCAGGAGTTCCCAACTCCGAGTCAGAGGTAGAGAACGGCACATGGGCACGCTATAACATCACCGAGGTCATCAGCCGCCGACCGGAGGAAATCCTAGGCAAGCAGGTGGCAAGGAAATATAACAACCAACTCCCACTCCTCACCAAGATCATTGATGCTCACAAGGACCTCTCCATACAGGTACATCCTAATGACGAGATGGCAAAGCGTGAGCACAACAAACTCGGAAAATCCGAGATGTGGTACATCCTCGATGCAAAACCGGGCTCATATCTCTATGCAGGCTTCAAGCAGCAGATAACACCAGAGGAATATAAGGAGCGGGTAGCCAACGGCACCATCTGCGAAGTCCTTGCCAAGCATGAGGTACACAAGGGCGATGTGTTCTATCTCCCAGCCGGACGAGTACATGCCATCTGTGGAGGCATTAAGCTCGCAGAGGTACAGCAATCCTCAGATGTTACCTATCGCATCTTCGACTACAACCGTCCAGGACTCGATGGTAAACCACGAGAACTCCATACAGAACTCGCTTCACAAGCCATCGACTATAAAGTTTATCCCGAATACCGCACGGAACATACAGAGGACATAGGCACGGCCAACGAGATCCTCAACACCCCATACTTCTCCATCAAGGTAATCGAGACCACAGAGCCGTTCCATCGCAACATGATAAAGTACGACTCCTTCATAATAATGATGGTTTTCAATGGTGACTGCAAGATAAAGGTAAGAAGTACGGGCAATGAAGTAACCGTTCCCCAAGGCAACTCTTGTCTTATGCCTGCCGCCATCGCCGATTACGACATCATCCCAACAAATGGCAAGACGAAAGTTCTCGAAGCATTCATCAACAACAAGAAGACAATCGGGAAAATCATCTCCGACTTCTTCCATCAGAATTGATGAATAAAACAAAAAAAACTTGTACAACACCCTTTCGGGTATAAATGAGGCAAAAATCAGTTTAATTATACCCTTTCGGTTGTAAATAGGGCTAAAATCGTTTTAATTATACCTTTTCGGTTATAAATTCTTTGTAATTCCAACTATATTCGCTATCTTTGCACCCGATAGGGTGTGTTGAACGATAGAAAAGAACATATACAATGGAACCAAACAGAATATCCATAAAGGTGAAAGAATTGCGCAAGCAATACAACCTCACGCAAGAAGATCTCGCCATCAAATCAGGTGTAGGATTGCGATTCCTGCGTGAGTTAGAGCAAGGCAAGCCAACAGTCCGTATGGATAAGGTGAATCAGGTGTTAAACCTATTTAGTTTAGAGATAGGAGTATGCGCCAAGGAAAAGTCTTTGTAGAATCAACATTCGCAGGCATAATAAGTGAGACTCCTAGCGGATTCATATTCCAATATGACAAAGACTATCTCCTCATGGAAGAGGCTTTGCCAGTCAGTATCACTTTGCCGCTTCAAGAAGAACCGTTCCAGAACAAGACGCTTTTCTCATTCTTTGATGGCTTGATTCCTGAAGGATGGCTACTCAATATAGCCGAACGCAACTGGAAATTAGATCGTCGTGACAGGATGGGACTTCTCTTGTCCTGTTGTAGAGACTGCATAGGAAATGTATCCATCGAACCAATCAAGGAGGATGAACGATGATGGAAAAATGTCTATGCTGTTATAAGCCACTTAAAACAGGTGAAGTCGATTTCCACAAGACATGTGCAAGAAAGATGTTCGGTACTGCTCAGGCACCAACGATTCCCTACACACGAAAGGAAATCAATGAACTTGCTCGTTTGGTAATCGATAAACGTGCCACGGTAACAGGAGTGCAGTCAAAACTCTCCATGGATGTTGAGAAAAACGAATCTGCAGTCCCACAACGTCTCACTATAGTAGGAGTGTTGGGACGCTATATCCTCAAACCGCAATCGGAACGTTTTGAATGTTTACCGGAAGTGGAAGACCTCACTATGCATCTTGCAGAGATTGCACGTATCGAGACAGTTCCCCATTCATTAATCCGTTTTGCGGATGGCGAGTTGAATTACATCACCCGACGCATAGACCGTACAGGTGATGGACGCAAACTGCCAATGGAAGACTTCTGTCAGATAGCAGGCCTCTTGACCGAACAGAAATATCAGGGGAGTTATGAGTATATCGCCAAGCTCATACAGCAGTATTCATCAGTCCCAGGACTGGATGTAACGAAATTCTGGGAACAAGTAATCTTCTCATGGATTGTTGGTAATGCAGATATGCATCTTAAGAACTTTTCGCTCATCAGTACCGAACGTGGGAAGTACCATCTCACCCCCACATACGACCAACTCTCTACAACACTCGTCATGCCAGAGGACACCGATGAACTCGCACTTCCACTTCAAGGCTTCAAGAAAGGGGTTATGCCCTTTGACTTCATCTATGCGATGACTGATAGTGGAGTAGACCAGAAAGCCGCTGAACGTATCCTTTTGCGTTTTCAGAAGTGTAAAGTCCCATGGTTTGAATGTATTGACCAATCTTTCATAACAGAAGGGCAAAAGCAACAGTACAAGGCAATTATAACCAAACACCTTGAGACCTTGCTAAAATAACTGTTCTTCTAAATTGTTGGATGTAGATAATAATTATGTAAATTGTTACTATCTGTGGTTGAGATAGAATAATGAAAGGAAATTGCAAAAAATGCAAATTGCATCTTCTCGATAGGAATAATCTTTAAGAGCTAAAGAACCATTCTTTATATATATCCACCTCAATACTGGTGTCTATGAGTCAGCAAGAGCAAATAAAAATCTTTCAAGAACAAAAAGTCCGTAGCGTTTGGGATGAAGAAAAGGAAGAATGGTATTTCTCCATTGTTGATGTCGTTGGGGCTTTGACAGAGAGTGCAAATCCGACAGATTACCTTAAGAAAATGAGAAAACGTGAACCGGAACTCGGACTCTACATGGGGACAAATTGTCCCCAGATACTAATGACTACTTCTTCCGGACGTAAACGCAAGACTTTGGCAGGTACTGCGGAACATGTTTTCAGAATCATCCAGTCCATACCGTCCAAGAAAGCAGAGCCTTTCAAGCAATGGATGGCTCAGGTTGCAGCAGAGCGACTTAATCAGATGCAAGATCCAGAGCTGAACTTCGAACAGGCCTATTCTGATTATCGCAGACTAGGCTATTCTGACAAATGGATCAATCAACGACTAAAAAGCATCGAAATACGCAAGGCTTTGACCGATGAATGGAATAGGGCAGGAGTTAAGGAAGGATTACAATATGCGTCACTGACCGATATCATCACGCAAGAATGGAGTGATAAGACCACAAAGCAATACAAGAAATTCAAAGGACTTCACAAGGAATCTCTCCGTGACAATATGACCAACATGGAGTTGGCGTTGAACATATTTGCCGAAGCTTCAACCGCCGAGATAAGCAAGGCTCGTAATCCCAAAGGTTTTAAGCAAAGTGCAGATATAGCTCATAGAGGTGGGAAAATAGCAGGAGAAGCTCGTAAGAAACTTGAAGAACAAATCGGCCATTCTGTCATATCCAAGGAAAAAGCATCCGACTATCTTCCACCTACAGACAGTAGGGAATACCTTCCAACTGAAGATAAAGACGATAATGATTGATAAAATGGACATCAGATAATCACATTCCCATTAAATACCATATGAAATCTTGATTTTCTTAGAATCTGTTAGAAATAGGGAAAGGAGCAAGAAATATTTTGAGTTGTAAACCTGCTTGAATGCTAAATCAAGTAAATGTCAGAACAAAATAATATAGGAAATGATGAAGCATCTGGCAAAGATGATAGTCAAGGAGAAAATTCTAAAATAAAGATGATATGAAACAATTTGCAAACAATGGAAAATTAAAATTATTAATCATAGTGGGTACGCGCCCGGAAATTATCAGACTGGCTGCAGTAATTAACAAATGTCGTGAGTACTTTGATTGCTTATTGGCACATACGGGGCAGAACTATGACTATAATCTGAATGGGGTGTTCTTCAGGGACTTGAAACTCCAAGATCCTGATATTTATATGGAGGCTGTTGGTGATGACCTCGGTGCTACAATGGGTAATATCATCGACAAGTCATATAAGGTTATGGTCGAGACTAAGCCCGATGCAGTATTAGTACTGGGTGATACCAACTCTTGCCTTAGTGTGATCGGAGCTAAGAGACTTCATATCCCTATCTTCCACATGGAAGCTGGAAACCGTTGTAAGGACGAGTGCCTGCCAGAGGAGACCAATCGTAGGATTGTTGACATTATCAGTGATGTTAACATGGCTTACTCTGAACATGCGAGAAGATACCTTGCTGATACTGGCTTGCCTAAGGAACGTACATACGTTACAGGTTCACCTATGGCGGAGGTGTTGCATAACAACCTCGCAGAGATTGAGGCAAGCGACATTCACAAGCGTTTGGGCTTGGAAAAAGGCAAGTACATTCTGCTCTCTGCTCACCGAGAGGAGAACATTGATACAGAGAAGAACTTTATGAGTCTCTTTACCGCTATCAATAAGATGGCAGAGAAGTATGACATGCCGATTCTTTACTCTTGCCACCCACGTAGCCGTAAGCGCTTAGAGGCTTCAGGCTTCAAGTTGGATTCAAGGGTGATACAGCACGAACCGCTTGGATTCCATGATTACAACTGCTTGCAGATGAATGCCTTTGCAGTCGTATCAGATAGCGGTACGCTGCCAGAGGAAAGCAGCTTCTTCACCTCCGTAGGCCACCCATTCCCAGCTATTTGCATCCGTACAAGCACCGAGCGCCCGGAAGCTTTGGATAAGGCTTGTTTCTTCATTGCAGGTATCGATGAGAAGAGTTTGCTACAGGCTGTGGATACGGCTGTGACCATGAATCAGAATGGGGACTATGGTATTCCTGTGCCCGACTACGTTGAGGAGAATGTCAGCACGAAGGTTGTGAAGATTATCCAGTCTTACGTTGGCATAGTCAACAAGATGGTCTGGCGCAAGTTCTAGAACTTCCCGCAGAAAGCAAGTTTTAACGAATACGGATTTAACGGATACAACAGATTTTTTGTATTCCGTAAACATCTAAAAAGTCGAAAAAAGACTAAAATAAAGGTGTAGATTCTTACTGATGATGAGTTTTATTTTTGGGGAAGCACTTCAGAAAGTACACTTTCTAGATGCTTCAAACAAAAAGTAAATCTTTATTCTGAATAAAGCAAACCGTATGGTTTATCATCTGTAAGAGCGCTAAACTATTATCTGTTCAATCCGAGTAATTCGTGTTCAAAATGAATCTTTCGAGATTTTAGTATTTTTCGATGTTTTAGGAATAAAAGAAAGAATATGCGTATACTAGTTACAGGCGCAAAAGGATTCGTGGGTAAGAACCTGTGCGCTCAATTGAATAACATCAAGGACGGGAAAGCACGTAACTACGGTATAACCGTGGAAACGGTGTATGAGTATGACCTTGACAGTACTCCGGAGGAGTTAGATGCTTGGTGCGCGGAAGCGGACTTTGTGTTCAACCTTGCGGGTGTGAACCGCCCACAGAATCAGGAAGAGTTCATGCAGGGTAACTTTGGCTTTGCCAGCACTCTGCTTGATACATTGAAAAAGCATGGAAATAAGTGCCCAGTGATGCTGTCAAGCAGTCAGCAGGCTTCTCTTACCGGTCGCTTTGGCAATTCTGAATATGGCCGCAGCAAGAAAGCAGGTGAAGATCTGTTCCTGGATTACCAGAAAGAGACAGGTGCAAAAGTACTTGTCTACCGTTTCCCAAATCTGTTTGGCAAGTGGTGTCGTCCAAACTACAATAGTGCAGTCGCTACTTTCTGCAACGCTTTTGCAAATGACTTACCTTATACAGTCAATGATCCGTCTGTAGAACTGGAACTTCTCTATGTCGATGACCTCGTTGATGAGATGATTGCCTGTCTGAAAGGCGAAGAACACAGATGTGAATTCAATGGTCTTGAAGTAATACCGACCGCGAAAGATAATGCAAACACGAATCTCCCAAATGATAATAATTCGGTTGATTCGAGCAATTCGTGTCAAGAAAAGAAAGGCAGATATTGTTACTGCCCAGTAACGCACAAAGTAACTTTGGGTGAAATCGTAGAGTTGCTTAAGAGCTTTGCAGAGCAGCCTAAGACCTTGATGATACCAGAGATACCAGCAAATAGCTTTGCAAAGAAGCTCTATAGCACATATCTCAGCTACCTGCCTAAAGAGAAAGTCGCATTTCCTCTCAAGATGAATGTAGATGATCGTGGTTCGTTTACGGAACTTGTTCATACTCTCAATGCAGGTCAGGTAAGCATCAATATCAGCAAACCAGGTATCACGAAGGGACAGCACTGGCATAACACCAAGTTCGAGCAGTTCATTGTGGTGAAAGGCCACGGACTAATTCAGCAGCGTAACCTCAACGACCCAGATGGCAAGGTGCTGGAGTGGGAAGTGAGTGGTGATAAGATAGAGGCAGTCCACATGCTTCCCGGCTATACGCACAACATCATCAATCTCTCCGACACCGAGGATCTCGTAACAGTCATGTACTGTAATGAAATATTTAATCCCAATAAACCAGATACATTCTTTGAGCCAGTTAAATAACGAACACGAATTGCGCGAATTGCACGAATAAGCGAATGCAGACGAAAGCTTGCTTTCTGTATGCTGAGCGAGAGTGAAATCAACGCAGTTAATAACACGAATAAAATAGGATTATTCTTACTGATGATGAGTTTTATTTGGTTGAAGACATTATGAAAGCTGATTTTCAATTAATCTTCCAACAAAACCTTTAATCAAGTTTAAAGCAGACCACGGTCTGACATCAGTAAGAAAAGATTCGTAAGACTAGAGAGATTCGTGTTCAAATAAAAGAGCAATGATAATCTACAAAGAAGAGAGTTATAAGATTGTTGGTGCAGCATTCAAGGTCTATAATGGTCTTGGACCTGGTTTCCTTGAAGCTGTCTATCAAGAGGCTCTTGAGATTGAGTTGCAAAAGCAAGGAATCCCATACGAAAGAGAAAAAGAATTAAAAATTCAGTATAATGGCGTTGAACTTAAGCAAACCTACAAAGCAGACTTTGTCTGTTTTGGGAAGATAATAGTAGAACTGAAGGCGGTAAGCGCCTTGGAGGATGCCCACCGGTCTCAGGTATATAATTATCTTCATGCCACAGGCTATAAGTTGGGGCTTTTGCTTAATTTCGGTAGCGCTGATGAGCTTGAAAAGGAACGTATAGTAATATAAACGACCACTAATCTAACTATTTTGATGAAATATGAGGGAATAAAATTATGTAGAAGACGAGTTTTATTTTGTTTCAAGCAAAGCAATCTTTTCAAAGATTATCATCTACATGATAATTCGTAAGATTAGAGAGATTCGTGTTCGAAAAAAAGTAACCACAGATCTTCCGAATTTAACGAATAAAGGATTAGTTTAATTAGTGTGATTCGTGTTCGAAAATAAAAGAAAAACGAGAAGAAATTCTCTAATTCGCGAATTCTTGATAATAATTAAAACATAAGAATATATGAGCTTGTTTAAAGACAAAGTCCTTCTGATCACAGGAGGCACAGGTAGTTTTGGAAATGCAGTGTTGAACCGTTTCCTGAAGACGGACATCGGTGAGATCCGTATCTTCAGCCGTGACGAGAAGAAGCAGGACGATATGCGTCACGACTTCCAGGCACGTATGCCAGAGGTAGCCAATAAGATTAAGTTCTACATTGGCGATGTGCGCAACAAGAGTACGCTGAAATACGCCATGAAGGGCGTCGATTACGTGTTCCATGCTGCTGCATTAAAACAAGTACCTTCATGTGAGTTCTTCCCTATGGAAGCTGTCAAGACCAATGTGATTGGTACGGACAATACCCTTGATGCTGCTATAGATGCAGGTGTTAAGTGCGTTATCTGCTTGAGCACGGATAAGGCAGCTTATCCTATCAACGCAATGGGTATCACCAAGGCTATTGAAGAGAAGATAGCAGTAGCTAAGAGCCGTCTGAGTGGTGACACTAAGATATGTTGCACACGTTATGGTAATGTGATGTGTAGCCGTGGCTCCGTTATTCCTCTGTGGATTGACCAGATCCGTAAGGGTAATCCTATTACAATTACTGAGCCAAGCATGACGAGATTCATTATGTCTCTTGAAGAAGCCGTTGACCTCGTACTGTTTGCCTTTGAGAACGGCAAGAATGGAGATATTTTGGTTCAGAAAGCCCCTGCTTGCACCATCCAGACCCAGGCTGAGGCGGTCGTTGATCTCTTCAAGCATCAGGCTTCTAATGAACCTGAGATTCGCGTGATTGGAATTCGTCACGGTGAGAAGATGTACGAAACACTTTTGACAAAGGAAGAAGCAGCTAAAGCCATCGATATGGGTAATTTCTATGCAGTACCAGCAGATAACCGTGATTTGAATTACGACAAGTACTTCAAGGATGGCGATATCAAGCGTGCTACTATCGATGAGTTCAATTCGAATAATACCAAGAGACTGAATCTGGAAGAGACTAAGGCAAAGATAGCTTCTTTGACTTATATCCAGAATGAGCTGAACGGAATTCCGAACTTGGTATAAATAGGAGACACGAATCCACGGATAAACCGCTGCATCTAATAGTTACATCTAATAGCTGATAAGTTAAAAAGTCTTAAATCAAATAACTAAAAACAGCAAAATCCGTTTTATTAGAATAAAAGTCGTAATTTTGCAAATTAAAAATGATTGATATGGGATACTATTCAGAGCGTTTGCGTCAGCGCCTCGAAGGGATGACGCTTGAACAGAAGCAGGCCCTTTGGGACAAGTATTCGTATCTAAACGAATATGGTCCTGTGGTTAATAGCTATACGGAATTCTTCTACTATGGAGAAGATATTCCGTGTACGCCTATATACGTACCCGAGACAGCTCTTTGTGTTGAAGGTGACAATTATCGTTTAGCAGCTTAGTATTATGGAACAGGCCAAATTTTCTTTCAAAACTTTCAGAATTATTGACGCAGAGTTACATTTTGCTAGGGTAACCGGTAATTTGAATCTGCAGTTTTATCCAGAAGGTATATTCGATGCTGAAAGTCACCAGTATCAAATGCATTTGTCTTTTCGTGCAATAAATGATAATCCTAATGAAGAGGTAGTCGTTCAGTTAGAGAGTGTTGCACTATTCCAGATGGAAGATAGTGTTAAATGCATAGAAGATATTCCTAACTATTTCTATGCGAATAGCATAGCTATTGTTTATCCATATATTCGTGCCTTCGTGAGTACATTGACTTTGCAGTCCAATGCAAAACCCATGGTTCTCCCCACGATGAATCTCTCTTCACTTGAAGGCGATTTGCGCAAAAACACCAGAGTAAAATAGTTCAGCCTAGTTTTCCTTGTTAGGATGAAGAAGCGTATTTTATATCAGACGCTTGAAGACCGCAACAATAACGCGGTAGTTGAGGCAAATGGGCCGGGCTATTGTTCAAACAACAAGGCTTGGCTGTGTGAAGGCTATTACTTCTGGGAGGCTGGTATTGAAACAGCCAAATGGTGGGGTGAACGTACCTATGCGAACAGCCATGTTCAAAAGGGATATATAGTCTGTAAAACCTCGTATGATTATGGTGGCGACAATTTCTTCGATTTGGTTGGTGATACAAATCATCGTCAAGATTTCTGGGATGCCGTTAATGAGGTAGAAAAAGCCTATCCAGGAGAGTCTTTTACAGTAGCCTTCGTTTTGGCGTTCATGCGTGAAGATGATGAATTCTCAAATCAGTTTTTAGCTGTACGTGCATATCCAACGTTGTCCAGAAGAGGTCTTAAGCAGATCATTTTTGAAGAAGGGAACCCCTCATACATAGAGAAAGATCCACCAATTCAAATGTGTATATGGCGAGATTACAAATCGTTTATCACAGACCTCTTCGTAGTAGTAGGCAATTATCCCTACCAGCGTAAGTGGATAAGTATCAATAGATAGCAAGGAATACCAACAACAGCTCAAGGGGGCATTGTTCACGCTGAATGATTGATGAAATTTTCTAGTCGATAGCCGTCATGCATTCACAATGGGATGATGTTGACTGGTCAGGCTGGAGTGTTGTTAATATGCCAAGAGTTAACAACATAGATATTAAACAAGGCCAACTATGCGTATAATAGGATTATACGGCCATACCAATTGTGGCAAATCTGCCACTTTGAATATGCTTAAGGAGTTGCTTCGTGCTGCAGGGAAGTCTATTTCTTCTATACCGCATCCTGATAGCGATACACCAGAGACGTTTGTATATAATGGTCTTGTCGTTTGTGTTGCTCCTGGAGGTGATACAAAGGAAATTGTGGAAGCAAACTGTCTTTATTTCAAGATGAAAAATTGCGATGTGGCAGTTTCTGCTACTCGCACACGAATGGGTTCTGCTGAAGCATTAAATGAATTTGCAGAAAACGAGAGTGTGAAGGTTGATTGGATTCAGAAGTCTTACGAGTATAACCTTTCTGACGCAACAAGGACGCTGTGTAATAAGGAAACTGCAGAGTTTATACTTGGTAAAATAAAAATTTAGCAACCACCTCTCTTACTCGCAGCGGAGCCGTTTCAGGTGAAGTTCAAAGATTCGAACACATTGGCTACCTAGGTATAAGGAATGGATACCTGCAGGTCTCTCAAAAAAGAAAAAAGCTTAAGTAAGTTATTTTTTTATCCCTAAAAAGAAACAAGAACTTGATATGCTATGCTTCTCTTTTTCGAGGAGTACATGTGTAATCTCGTATTATATAAATGTCACAAGATAATCTTAAATCAAAAACTATAAAAGGAGCTGGATGGAGCGCTGCTGATGCAATCCTAGGTCAAGGAGTTTCCTTTCTTATAGGATTAATATTAGCACGATTGCTGTCACCTGAGGAATATGGACTGATAGGTATCGTCATGATCTTTGTGACAGTACTCAATGGTGTTGTTGATAGTGGTTTCTCTACTGCTGTCATTCGCAAACAAGATGCAAATGATGACGATTACAACACCATGTTCTATACGAATATGTTGTTTAGCATCATTCTGTATGCATGTTTGTCTCTTTCCTCACCTCTGATTGCAAAATTTTTTGAGCGGAATGAACTCATCCAGCTTGTTCCCGCCATGGGATTGATACTAATCATCAACGCCCTCTCGCTCACCCAGCAGACAATACTCACCAAGCGCATAGACTTTAAAACGAAGACAAAGGCCTCACTCCTGTCATCCCTAACAAGTGGAATAATAGGAATAATTTGTGCATATAGTGGATTTGGAGTCTGGTCTTTGGTCATCCAGAAACTATTACAGCAATCACTATACACTTGCTCTCTTTGGATATTCAACCGCTGGTGGCCTTCCTTTTGTTTTAGCAAGAACAGTTTCCACTATATGTGGGGATTCGGTTGGAAATTGTTATTGTCTGGACTGTTGGATCGCATCTGGCAACAGATCTACCAGCTTGTTGTCGGAAAATTCTATAATCCTGCCACTCTGGGGCAATATACACGTGCAAGGGACTATGCTAATATCTTCTCTTCAAACCTCACCATGATAGTCCAGCGAGTAAGCTATCCTGCCCTTGCAGGTATTCAAGATGATGAGGAGAGAATGGTTGCAGCCTATCGTAAAGTCATAAAGGTAACGATGTTCGTAACGTCAATTTGCATGTTATTCATTGGAGCTGTTTCCGAACCATTAATTGTATGTCTTATTGGCGAAAAGTGGTTAGAAGCGGCTACTTATCTACCTTTGATATGTATCTCCATGTCCCTATATCCCCTTCATGCCATCAATCTTAATATGCTTCAAGTTCTAGGAAGAAGTGATGTTTTCCTGTATCTTGAAATAGTCAAGAAGGTAATAGCTATACTTCCTATAGGTCTCGGTATTTTCGTGGGAATCAAAGCTATGCTTTGGGGTTCAATATTTACGGGTATTATCGCATATTTCTTAAATTCCTACTATACAGGTAAGAAACTTCATTATAGTTCGTGGATGCAGCTTAACGATATCAAGCATTCATACTTCATCGCATTAATTATTGCTGTTGGAATATATTTTCTCAAGTCTCTCCCAATGTCATATTTCGCAATTCTACCACTCCAGATACTCTCTGGCATGACGATTTTCTTTGTGATATGCGAAGCAACTAAGCCGTCAGAATATCAGGAAATAAAGACGATAGTGACAAAGGCTATACAAAAAATGAAAAATAAAAAATAAAGTCATAAATTTATGGACAAGAAATTAATCACAGTAACTTCCCCTCTTCTCCCTAACCTTGACGAGTTTAATGCACTTCTCAAGCAAATTTGGGACAGCAAGTGGATAACAAATAACGGATCTTTCCACAAGCAGTTGGAGAAAGAGCTTGCAGAATACCTTGGTGTTCCTTATCTCAGTCTCTTCACCAACGGAACCCTCCCTCTTCTTACAGCCCTCCAGGCTTTAAGAATTACAGGAGAGGTAATTACTACTCCTTACAGTTTTGTTGCTACAACGCATTCGATTTGGTGGAATGGCTGCAAGCCGGTATTCGTTGATATAGACCCAGCAACAGGCAACATTGATCCCGATAAGATAGAGGCTGCAATCACTCCAAAAACCACAGCCATCATGCCTGTACATGTATATGGCAAGCCATGCGACACAAAGCGCATACAGGAAATAGCTGATACATATGGACTTAAGGTCATCTATGATGCAGCACATGCCTTTGGAGTAAGGGAGAATGGTGAAAGCATACTTAATGCAGGAGATATAAGCACATTGTCTTTTCATGCCACAAAGGTATATAATACCATTGAGGGAGGTGCTATGATTATGCATGATGCAGAGACGAAAAAACGCATCGATGATCTCAAGAACTTCGGATTCCATAATGAGACTACTGTTGTCGCTCCAGGCATCAACAGTAAGATGGACGAGATGCGTTCCGCTTACGGTCTTCTTAATCTCAAGCAGGTTGATTCTGCCATTGCTGCTCGTAAGGCTGTTGCAAAGACATATTATGATGCCCTTAAGGACGTCAAGGGAATATCATTCTATCCATATCTGAAGGAAACCTTTGAGAACGACACGCTTCATTATAACTATGCTTATATGCCTATGTTCGTTGATGCGGAGGAATATGGCATCACACGTGATGAGTTGTACGCAAAGATGAAGGAAGCGAATGTACTTGGTCGCAGATATTTCTATCCGCTCATTACTGAGTTCAGCACGTACAGAGGTTGCCAGGGAGCAGATAAGGCAAATCTTCCTAATGCGCATATGCAGGCAGACCGTGTGATATGCTTGCCAATGCACCATGTCCTTTCCGAGGACGATATCAACAGAACAATAGAATTAATAGTTAAGTAATAATGGCTCAAAAGAAACTAATGCTCCTTGGGGGATTACGATATCTTCTTCCTGTGATTGAAGAAGCGCATAAACTTGGAGCCTATGTCATTACTGCTGATTATCTACCAGATAATATCGCTCACAAATATTCTGATGAATATTGCAATGTGAGCATTATTGACAAGGATGCAGTATTGGAAAAAGCGCAAGAACTGAAGATTGACGGAATTCTTTCTCATGCAGTTGATCCTGGTGTCGTATCTTGTGCATATGTGGCAGAGAAAATGGGATTGCCTTTTCAGTGCTCATACAATGCTGCATGTATCCTTCAGGATAAACATCTCTTCCGTCAGTTCCTTTCTGAGCATGGTTTCAACTGCCCTAATGCAAAAGGCTACAATAATGTCGAAGATGCTCTCAAGGATGTTGACTATTATAATTGGCCTGTTATTGTAAAGCCTGTTGATTCGGCAGGAAGTAAGGGAGTAACCAAGGTCGAGGATAAATCCCAACTTAGGGATGCTATTGAATTTGCATTGTCATGTTCTATTTCTAAGAATATTATTATAGAAGATTTCTTGGATAAAGTCGGTGCACAATCCAGTGCTGATATATTTACGATAGATGGCAAGTTGGTATATCCAGCATATTCTGATCAACTATTTGATTCAAATGCCGCAAATCCATATACACCTGCTATTGAGATTTGGCCAGCAACTATGGAGCAGAAGTATCAAGATGATCTTACCGAACAACTTCAACGGTTGGTGTCTCTCCTTGGAATGAAGACTGGTATATATAATGTCGAATCTCGTGTTTGCTCAGATGGTAAGGCTTATATCATGGAAGTTTCACCGCGTGGTGGTGGAAATCGTATTGCGGAACTTCAGGATATGGCCACCAGTCAGTCTTTGATACGTGCTGAGATATGTAAGGCACTTTCTATGCCATTAGCTGAGATAACCCCACCTGTATATGATGGCGTTTGGTGTAATTATATTTTACATTCAGACAAGGAAGGAACTTTAATATCCGTAGATATTGATGATGAATTTCGCTTAAAGTATGTCAAAGATGAAGGGCTTATAGTGAAGGAAGGTGACCATATTGTTCCATTCACAGGGGCTAACACTTCTCTTGGTACTCTATTCTTGCGTGCAGATACACGTGTAGAATTAGATAATATACTTCAAGAAATAAATCAATATGTCAGGATTAAACTTTCTTGAGAATCTGTTTGATATATGAAATCTTCAGAAGCAATAAAACCCATAGGAGGTTATTTCGAGTGGGAATTTCCGCCACGTAAAGGATTTTCGCTTCACGAGAATGCAGTTTTCTTAAATAGTGGAAGACATGCTTTAGAGTATATTTTACGTGGGATAGGTAATGTTACTCGTTTATATATCCCTTATTATACGTGTGATGCAATACTTCTTCCACTTGAACATTTAAATATTCCTTATACGTTCTATTCGATTGATGAGAATCTAGAAATTGCAGAAGATATTCAACTTGGTAAAAATGAATATTTGCTCTATACTAACTATTTCGGTATAAAAGATGAGTATGTGAAGCAAGTTGTGAAGCAATATGGAGATTTTATCATTATAGATAATGCACAGGCATTATATTGTCCAGCTTACGCAAAGCATCAGATATACAGTCCTCGCAAATTCATGGGAATACCAGATGGGGGTATAGCAGTGACAAATGTTCCCTGTTATTCAGACCAACTCCCTCAATGTTTCTCGTATGATAGATGTAAACATCTGCTCAAACGTACAGAATTGATTCCATCTGAGGGATATAATGATTTCAAAGAGGTAAGTCATCAGATACAATTGTCACAGGTGTCTAGAATGAGCGAAATCTCCAAGAGAATTCTTCTGACTGTAGATTTGGAAACAATTAAAGAACAAAGAAGGAAAAATTTCAGGTTGCTTCATGAGAATCTCAAATCTACCAACAAATTAGATGTATTAATGGCTAAGAATTTTATTGATTCTTTTAGTTGTCCGTTAGTATATCCATATTTTACAAATGATAAAGATTTAAAATCAAAACTCATTAAGGAACAGGTCTTTGTTGCTACTTATTGGCCAAATGTCCATAATTGGACGCACCCAGACATGATCGAATACGAATTTACAAAAAATCTCCTTGCCATTCCATGTGATCAGAGGTATGGTGAAGAAGAGATGAATAGAATAATCCAATTAATATGCAAGTATCAATAAGACCTTTGCAGGAACAAGACGCATATACTTCAGTAAAGTGGCGAAATGACCCTGAGGTGTTCAAATATACAGGAAACACTTATGATCATGAGATCCTTCTTGAAACAGAACTTGAATGGATACGTAAAGTAATTGCAAATAATAATTCAGGTAAAGAATATCGCTGTGCAATATTAGCAGACAATGAATATGTCGGAAATATTTATTTAACCGATATTGAAAATAAATCAGCTCATTACCATATATTTGTTGGAGATAGAAGATATTGGGGCAAAGGTATAGCAAAACATGCATCAATTCAAATCCTGAATTATGCATTCTACAACTTGGGATTGGAATATGTAGTACTTAGGGTAAAGAAACAAAATACCAGTGCTTATGAACTATATAAAAAACTAGGTTTTATTGAAGTTGAAGAACATGATGACTGGATTAGTATGAAGATATTAAAATCATAATTTATTGTTATTAATTTTTATGTAATTCCTATAATATTTAGTAGCGATAAAAACAAAATAGTAAAAAATGACAGAAACAATGATATCGTCAGGATTTCCGAAACTTCAAAAAGACTACTATAAGGTCTATGTACGTTCCAATACATACAATCAAGCATCATATATAGGGGATTGTTTGAATGGAGTCGCCAAACAGGAAACGGACTTCCCCTTTGTACATCATGTGATAGATGACTGCAGTACAGATGGAGAACAAGAAGTAATCAAAGCATGGATTGACCGAGAGTGCGATCTTGAAACAACTGAATATTATGATAATGACATCTGCACTATTATTCTCGCAAAGCATAAAAACAATCCCAACTATACTATTACTGCATATTTCTTAAAAAGAAATATGTATGGAAATCCCAAGAAACCTGAATTATACAAACCATGGGAAGAGGCATGTCCGTACGAGGCAATATGTGAAGGTGACGATTATTGGATTTCATCTGAAAAACTTCAAACTCAAGTTATATACCTTGAGGAGCATTCAGATATAGTGTTGACTTGTCATAGATATAAAATATATGATCAAGAAAATAAAGAGTGGTCAGATGATAATAATGAAAGATATTTTAAAGGCATAGAATCTGGATTTAGTTTTAGTTATAAAAATAATAAGGGATGGTTGACTAAAACTTTGACATTGGTGTTTAGAACAGATTTGCTCGATGAATATAACAAAATGAATAATTGTCTTGATTCTGTATTAGTTTATTGCTTAATGAAATATGGAAGAGCGTTTGTCTTCAATGATTTTTGGGGCGTATATAGAAAACAAAATGGAGGAATATGTAGCAAAAAATCATTATTGGAAAATACGAAAAGAAATTATGGCGTTTTGAAGAAACTATATTATTATGATCCTAACTCTACCACTCGTCGTATGTATTACAATAGTTACGCTACGATGCTCATGGTAACAAAGGGACATATATTGTTGGAAGAAAAATTTGAATTATGTAAATGCCTGTCATTAGGATTCTTCTACACAGAAAAGTTATATCGTTTTTTATTTAATAAAAGAAAATGATTCAGACAACAATAATTGTATATACGTGTCTTATTCTGTTTATGTTGCTATGTAATTATATAAACCTACACTATGTAGTAACAGCAAATAATGGAATCAACGAGAAAAGAATATCCTTGTTTAATCCATCTTTTATTCTGCCATTGTTTGCTATAGCTATAGTAATGGGAATGAGATATGATGTTGGGACAGATCATTTAAACTATATTGATAATTATCTATTTGGATATGAATGGGAACAAAAGGAGATTTTATTTGTTGTCATAAATAATATTTGTGCGTTGAATAAAATACCATATCCGGTTTTCTTCGGGATAATCACTTTTATACAAGCCGCTTTATATTATTATGCATTTCGTAAGGAACCTCAATTATTATTCTGGTTAACTTTATTCCTATTTTTTGATGGACAGATTGGGAATTGGAATAATATCATTCGTGTCAGCATTGCGTGTTCTATTTGGATTTATTCGATAGATTTTATTGCAGAAAAGAAGTTCATACCATACCTCCTACTAAACATCTTGGCTATTGGATTTCATACATCGTCTATTATATTAATCATTGCTTATCCGTTATTGTATAATGGTAAAAATTACTTTTCGAGTAGAAAAGTACAATATGGACTTTTTATTTTGGCATTCATATTCCGTTTTACTTTTAACAGGTTCAAAGATGTAATAAATTGGTTTGTAACTGCATATGTGTATTATTTTAATGACTATGAAAATTATAATGACATTCAATATTTAACGCAAAGTGAAAGTAATGGTAGTGGAACAAGTATTGCTTTTTATTCCATTATTTTTATAAATATTCTAATCATCGGTTATAGTAGTAAGTTGCATGCCTATTTTAATTCAAGCAAATTCAACATTATATACAATATTTTTTTTGTTGGAATTTTGACTACATACGTTTTTCCTGAAGGAATGATAGTTCTTACTCGTCCATTTCGTTACTTATATATGTTTAGACCTATTATGTTATCATACTTTGCCCTATATTTATTTGAAAAGAAGAGAAATGATAATAACCTTTTTATATTGTTCATTACAATGACTCTTTATGTTGGAATTTTCTATGGTTCAATAATTCGAAGTACCCCGGAAAACCATTCGCTGTATCAAATTTACTCTCAGCATCCAGAGAAACCTGTGATTCCTATATATGAGCCTCGTTCTATTCTGAAAAACTGATTCCGCAAAACGGACTTATGGGGGCGATGTTTGGTCTAATTGTTTACAAGGAGAAACATGACGTTTACCTCCTAATGGGGAGTTGCAAATGTGCGATTTTACGAGAACCAATATTCTTCTCGTGCCAACAAAGGTGGTGGCTATTATTATAATTTTTTACAAGACTATTGTAATTGTATTATTTACTTAATCTATGAGAACAGTGAAACTTTGTATAATATATAACTTTGCCCAGCATTATCGATCAGAGATATTCCAACTACTTGACAGGGATTATGATTGTGATTTCTACTTCGGTGACAAATATCTTGATGTCAAGAAAATGGACTATTCCTTACTAAAAGGTAAGGTAACAGAATTGCACAACGGTAAAATCGGGCCTTTCGCATATCAGCATGGAACATTATCATTATTGAAGAAATATGATACGTTCTTAATGATTGGTGATACCCGCAACCTTGCGACATGGTTATTCATGTTCCTCTCCAAGTTCCATAGAAACAAACGTATATTCTTTTGGTGTCATGGCTGGTACGGTAAAGAAACAAAACTTGAAAGTTTCTTGAAACATATCCTTGACAAGATGCCTACAGGGTTGTTCCTCTATGGCAATTATGCAAAGAGACTAATGATAAAAGAAGGCTTTGACGAAAGTAAACTTCATGTTATACATAATTCTCTGTCCTATTCAAAGCAGCTTGAAGTTAGGAAGACACTGAAAAGCACCGATATTTATACAGGACACTTCAAGAACGACAATAAGAACCTGATGTTTGTAGGTCGTTTAGATCCTGTTAAAAAACTTGATATGATACTAAAAGCCATCAAGTTGTCAGAAGAGAAGGATCGTTTATACAACATAACATATATAGGAGGAGGACAAGAGAAAGAAAAACTAGAAGCGCTGACGAAAGAATTGGGGCTTGAAGAAAGAGTATGGTTCTATGGCCCCTGTTATGACGAGGCTGTGTTGGGCAACCTTATCTATAATGCAGACCTATGTGTGGCTCCTGGTAACATCGGATTGACAGCTATGCATACACTAGTTTTTGGCACCCCGGCAATGACGCATAACTGCTTCAAATGGCAGATGCCTGAATTTGAGGCCATCAAGCCTAGTGTTACGGGCGACTTCTTTGAGATGGATAACGTTGACTCTCTTTCAAACGCCATTGACAAATGGTTTGACGAGAACGGGGACAAACGAGAAGAAGTAAGGCAGGCCTGCATGAAAGAGATCGATGAGAATTGGACACCAGAATTCCAGATGAGTGTTTTCAAACAATATATTCGGTAAGATGGTATCATTAAAGTATCTATACGGCAAGTTCTTCAAGAAGATTATTCGTGGTAAATGTGTTATAAACAGTAATATACACAAAACTGCGAAGATAAATTCTGGGGCAACTATTGTTGATTCGTTGATTGGTCGTTATACATATACTTGTTATGATGACGAAATCGTAAACTGTGAAATAGGTCAGTTCTGCAGTATTTCGGATGAAGTAGTGATTGGAGGTGCTGAACATCCTATCAACTGGGTTTCGACTTCCCCCGTATTCCAAAATGTTAAGCATAGCGGACCAAAGAGAAAGTTCTCTGAGTTTGATTTTGAAGGAATAAAAAAGACAGTAATCGGGAATGATGTTTGGATTGGTAGAAGAGCTATTATAAAGGCAGGCGTGACAGTTGGAGATGGTGCTGTGATAGGCAGTGGCTCTGTGGTGACTAAAGATGTTCCACCATACGCAATTGTGGGCGGTGTACCTGCCAAAATTCTAAAGTACAGATTTGACGAAGATACAATAAAAGAACTCATTCAATGCGAGTGGTGGAATATGCAGGATGAGGTGATAGAAAGATACGCTCATCTAATTAAAGACCCAATTGCTTTTACAAAAGCACTTAAAGAAAGGGATAAGTAATAGATGGACATGGAAAAATGCAAGGCTCTATTGATTAAAATAGATGACCTGATAATTAGCCGAGGTTATTTGATTAAGGATAAACAGAATAAGTACAATGTGAATGATAAGTACGCCTTGCCATCTCGTATTGCCTTAACTCGGCGTTTCTTTCGTGCTGAAATCACAGGCTTATATGCTCTTGCTAATGGGAATCGTATCGCAGTAGCAAAGAAAGGTCTTTTCCTTCAGAAGAAAGGATATAAAAACTTTGATAAGTGCTTTGCTATGCCTCGTGGTAGTAAACCATTGAATCTATGTTTTGCTCCATCTGGAAACATCTATTTCGGAGAGTATTTCCAGAATATGGAAAGGCAAGCTGTGAATATATACTGTTCTAAAGACAATGCTCAGACATGGCACATTGCATATACGTTTGAAGCTGGGAATATCAATCATATTCACGGGCTATTCTTTGATAAATTCACAAATCGTATTTGGGTGGCAACAGGCGATAGGGATAATGAATGTATCATCGGCTATACTGAGGATGAATTTAAAACATTCAAAGAGGTATTTAGAGGTGGTCAAGAATATCGTACCTGCCAGTTGTTTTTCTATAAGGACTTTATTGTCTTTGGAACGGATACCCAGTATGAGCAGAATGTAATCAAAAAGTTTGATCGCGAGACCTTAGAGATAACGGAGCTGCAAGAAGTGCAGGGGTCTGTAATCAAAGGAGGACAGGTAGGTGATGTGGCATTCATATCAACCACCGTAGAACCATCAAAGGTGAATACTGATAAGTATGCACATCTGTGGGTAACTAAAGATGGTCTGCATTGGGAGGAGAAGTTTAAAGCCAAGAAAGACTGGTTACCCCCTATCTTCCAATTTGGAACTTTTGAGTTCCCGCAATACTATGGCATAGATAAGTTGGAACGCCTGTATTTCAGTGGCAGAGCGTTGAAAGGACTTGATGGGAAGAGTACGTATATATCCTTGGTTTAAGAGTTCAAGGGTTTAAGAAGTTTAAGTTAATGAGAATACTTTTAGTAACACAATATTTCTATCCAGAGGTGTTTAAAAGCAATGACCTTGCCTTTGAGTTAGCAAAGCGAGGACATCATGTGGATGCACTAGTTGGAATTCCCAATTATCCTGATGGAAAGTATTTCAAAGGGTATGGGATTTTCAAGAAGCGGCATGAAGTGGTTAATGGTGTAAACGTATATCGCGTGTTCCAAACTCCTCGTGGGAAAGGAGGATGGAGATTGCCTGTTAACTATTTTACATTTGTCATCTTTGGATGCCTAAGAGTTCTGTTTCAATTTGCTTGGAAGAAGAAATATGACTGTATCATTGGGCATGAGCCGTCGCCAATTTTCCAGGCATACCCTGCTTTGTTATTAAGAAAACTTCGCAAGGTACCCTTCTATTACTGGATCATGGATTTGTGGCCGGATGCCATGAAGTCTGGTGGTGGCGTGAAGAATCAGAAACTGCTGGATAATGTAGATAAGTTGGTAAAAGGTATCTATAGACAGACGGACAAGATTCTCATTACCAGTGAACGATTTCGTGAACCTATAGCCGCTAAAGGTGACTTCGCAGACAAAATCATCTACTTCCCTAACTGGAGTGATGATATTCTCCAGATGGATGACACGTATGAGATACCGCAACTGCCTGATGGCTTCAGGATAATGATTGCAGGTAATCTTGGTAAGTCTCAGAACCTTGAAGCTGTTACTGAAGTGATGCTGGGATTAAAGGATGTTCCTGAAGTGAAGTGGGTATTTGTTGGTGGTGGTTCCAGAAAAGAATGGCTGGAAAGTTTCATTAAGGACAATGGATTAGAAGACCGCGCTGTATGTCTTGGGCAATATCCTTTTAAAGCAATGCCTGCTTTCTATAAACAAGCAGATGCAATGTTAGTCACCCTCCGTGCTGGTTTCCCTCATCTTGAGGCTGTGGTGCCTGCACGTTTGCAATCGTATATGTCAGCAGGAAGACCTGTCCTCGCAATGATTGGTTGTGGCGGAGCAGACATTATAGATGAAAGTCAATGTGGCTATGCCGTTCCTGCAGGTGATTCTGAAGCTCTTATCAAGGTAATAAAGGAGAAGGTATTGACCAACAAAGATGCATTTGCTAAGATGGGACAGAATGGCCGTGACTATTACGAAAAGCATTATCGTATGGATATGTGTATAGATAATCTTGAAACAATTATTGGTGCAAAATAATGAAAAGAATTTTGATAACTGGTGCTGGTAGCTATATTGGTACTAAAGTTCAGCATTGGCTGGAGCAATCGCCTGATATGTTTGAGGTGGAAGCTATAGACACTATAGATAACCATTGGAAGCAAGCTGATTTCTCTAAGTATGATGTGGTGTATAATGTAGCTGGAATTGCGCATGTGAAGGCTGCAAAAGGAGAAGGACCTCTATACTATGCAATAAACAAGGATATGGTGATTGAAATTGCTAAAGCGGCTAAGGCTGCTGGTGTGAAGCAATTCATACATATGAGTTCTATGATTGTTTATAAGGAGGTAAAGACTTTAGAAGGCAAACAGATTCATAAAGATACTGCCCCTGCTCCAAATGGTTTTTATGGTGATTCTAAGCTTCAGGGTGAACTTGGGATACAAGCATTAGCTGATGATAGTTTTAAGGTTTGTATCATGCGACCACCGATGATTTATGGTCCTGGATGTCGTGGTAACTTCCCTCGTTTGGTATGGCTGGCAACAAAAACTCCGATATTCCCTGCATGGCATAATAAGAGAAGTATGCTTTATATTGATAATCTTTGTGAGTTCGTTAAACAGTTGATTATTAATGAAGTTGATGGCATTGTATATCCTCAGAATGCGGAATATGCAGATACGGTTGAGATTATCCGTTATTATGCCAAGGCTAATGGAAAGAAGATTTGGATAACCAAATTGTTTAATCCATTGATTTGGATGCTTGGTGATCACGTAAGAGCATTAGGAAAGATGTTTTCTAATAGTACATATGATATGGAAATGAGTAAATATCCATTTGACTATCATGTAGTAAGTCTTGAAGATTCTTTTAAAGGGATAGAGGCAAAGAATTCAATGAGATAAGTTTATGAGCGATCAAAAGAAATTAAGTACAACCTTCAAATTACTTAGAGCTCTTGGCTTCAATTATTCAGAAGAAGCTTATGGGGATGTAACTGTCGGTAAATTATTCGGTAAGGTCTTTGGAAACATGTATAAAAAACGTCTCGAAAGGATGATGGATTGGCCAATTCTTCAGCCTGTTAATCCTCGTGGTTTGCGACCTTGGATATTAAGACGTTTTGGATGCAAAGTCGGAAAAGGATGCTTTATCGGTGAATATGTCAAGATGGATCTTGGTCATGCAGATATGATTACTCTTGAGGATAATGTCAGTATTGCAAGTGGTAGTCGATTACTTTGCCATCAAAGAGATTTCTCCGATTATTGTGTTGGTGATGACTATATGCAGTTGGGGTATGTCATAAAACCCATAGTTTTAAAGAAGGGCTGTCTTATAGGCATGGATAGTTTTGTAATGCCAGGAGTTACTGTAGGAGAAGGTGCTGTTGTTGGTGCTGGAAGTATGGTGACAAAAGATATCCCTGCATGGACAGTTGCTATTGGTCGTCCTGCAAAAGTTGTAAGACAAATACCTGTACGAGAAAGACAGTCTTAATGACTAGAACAACACTTCAGTTCCTTGAACTTCTAAAATGTGGATTATGGGGAATGGTTCCTGATATCAATCTTTTTTCTGGAAAGGTTGATTGGACGGGTATCTATGATATGGCTGAGAGGCAAACCGTGGTAGGTGTGTGTTTTGATGGTGTTCTGCTTCTTCCAAAAGAGTATTTGCCCAAAATTGATATTGTGATGGAATGGGTGGGACAGGTAAATATTATAGAAATACTCAATCAAAAACAGAACCAAGGAATTGTAAATGTTATATCTAAATACAATTCGGTTGGCTTGAATCCCGTGCTACTAAAAGGGCAGGGAGTTGGGCAATACTATAGAATACCGAATCATAGAAATCCAGGAGATATTGATTTATATTTTCCTGAGAATATACAAAAAGCGAATTCGTTTACAGCCCAATGGGATAATGTAGAGTTTGAAGAAGAAACAGCTTCTCATCTTGGTTTTATTTGGCATGGGTTATCTATTGAAAATCACCATAAGTATGTGAAGTTTGTAAGTCGAAAGAACAAGAAATCTTGGGAGATGGTTGAAAGAATCATTCCATTTACATCTAACAATAAATTATGTATTTCGGAATTTGAAGTAGATGTTCCAAATCCTCAGATTAATGTTCTTTATGTGTTTATCCATCTCTTACATCATTTCTTACAAGTTGGTGTTGGTCTAAGACAGGTGTGTGATTGGATCTGTATTTGGAAAGCATGCGAGCATAGTATAGATAAAGATTTGTTTATAAAGACAGTTGACATGCTTCCTATTAGAAGAAGTATGACTGCTTTAACATGGATAGCAGAGAATTATTTGGGAATAGAAAAAGGGATAATACCTTTGGATGCCGATACAGTTCAAGCTCAGAAAGATGGTGAACTGCTTCTGAATGATATTCTTGAAACTGGAAATTTTGGGCATGATACTGAAATATGGAAAAATTTCAAGCGCAATGCACATTTAAATAATATAAAATCATATTACCTTGCGTTAAAGCGTATGATACGAATCCATCGCTTATGTCCAAGCGAACTTAATGCATATCCTTTTTCATGGCTAAAAAGTAAGATTGTGCATTTCTGACTTTATACATAAGTTTTATGTAAAGTTGCTAAAACCTGCACATTTTAGAGATTAATGGAACTGATAGTATTGCTTGTTCCCTACTTGCTGCTGATTATATTACTTATATCTTTATGCTTTCTTTGTCTTCGTAAATGGCGACTAGGGTTATCTGTTTTAATTATTTGTATATGTATTAATTGGTGGATGTCCTGCTTGACGTTTACCATGCCTTCTTTTTATGATAAATCTGAAGCATTGAAGGTTATGTCATTCAACTGTAACCATACTTTCAAAAATGAAGACGTTTTAGATCAGCGAACTAGAATAATAGAACTAATAAAGAAATATAACCCTGATGTAGTTTTTTTAACAGAGAATTTTTTCAAAGGTAAAGAAGACTCTGTATGGTTGAGTTTGAAAACATATCCATTCCATACATTCCTTAAAAATCATGTGGGCAATAGCATATATAGTAAATATCCTTTATTTAACGAGACTATATATAATGAAAAAGGTATTCCGTATGGAGTTACTTTTTGTGAGATTAGATATAAGGATTGCATAATAGATGTATTCGGTTGCCACCTTTCAAGTAATAATTACAATGAACATATGGAGTATATGACTCCTGATAGTCTAGATGACAGACATGAAGTAAAGTCATATTTGAAGAATATTCTTGCTGCAGGAAAACACAGACAATTGGAAGCAAAAAACATCGTTGGTTTTCATGATAGTGCAAAGCCGACAATCATTATGGGTGACTTTAATGATGTTTGTGGTTCACCGACATTGAAGATATTTGATAAAGCTGGTTTTAAGGATGCTTGGTGGAAAAGAGGCTTGGGATATGGTGCAACTATTCATCATCCTTTACCTTATCGTATTGACCATATCATGTATAATGACAAACTTAAACTGAAAAGCATAACGAAGATTGATGCTGAAGGCATAAGCGATCATGATGCATTGATGGCAGAATTTAGCATTAATAAAAATTAGTTCAAGGGTTCAATAGTTCAAGGGTTCAATAGTTCAAGGGTTCAATAGTTCAAGGAGTTCAATAGTTCAAGGGTTCAATAGTTCAAGGGTTCGATAGTTCAAGGGTTCAATAGTTCAATAGTTCAAGGAGTTCAAGAATGGCGACAGTAAAAGACTTTGAAGAGTTGGCAATCTTCCAGAAGGCACGTGAGCTTTCCAAGAAGATTTACCCGATAACACAAAGAGGGGAGTTCAAAAACGACTTCCGCTTTGTGCAGCAGATACGTGCTGCAGCAGGATCTATCATGGATAATATTGCAGAAGGGTTCGAAAGAACTGGCAATAAGGAATTCTTGAACTTCTTGTACATAGCCAAAGGCTCTTGTGGCGAAGTACGCTCACAGCTCATCAGAGCTAATGATAACGGCTATTTGACTAAAGAAGAATACGACGAACTATATACAGAATGCCGTAAGCTTTCAGCTGGCATCATGAATTTTATTAAAGAGATAAAAAGTAGCGACTTTTCAGGCGCTAAGTTCAAGTAGTTCAAGTCTTTAATCGCTTAAACATCTTAAACAATCTCGCCCATGGGCGACTTAAACATTTTAAACTGATTAGAAATATGTATAGATTCATTAAACGATTGTTTGATATAGTCTGTGCTTTTATTGGAATTATAGGTACTTCGCCTATCTGGGTAATTTCAATTATTATGACTCTCGTTAGCGACTGGGGCCCGTTGTTCTATTTCGCTAATCGTGTAGGCAAGGATAATAAAAAGTTCAAGATGTGGAAGTTTCGCTCTATGCGTGTGCTCCGTGCTCCAAAGGAAGGGGCGGAAGCTTCACTTCGTCCGGAGCAAGATCGCATATTTTGGTGGGGACAGGTTATGCGTAGGCTTAAGATTGATGAACTTCCTCAGTTGCTTAACATTCTTAATGGCACAATGTCAATCGTAGGACCACGTCCTGCAGCCGTTGATCAGGTGGATATCACACGTGGTGGTGAGAATGCCATTGCTGCAACGGTACCATGTGGATTGACGAGCCAGTCAAGTCTTTGGGACTATATCTATGGCGATCAATTCACAGAAGAGGACGAATACAATGAGAAGGTACTACCAATACGTTTGAAACTCGACGTGTACTACGTTAAGCATGCTGGGTTTTTCGGTGATGTAAAACTCATCGTATGGACTGTACTCGCCATCTTATATACTGCTTGCGGAAAGTATCCACAGTGGATGCATGATTCTCTCGTTTCTATGGCAAACGAGGATATTAACTCTGACCATAACCCTAACTCTAACCTTGACCATAACCATAACTCTGACCTTGACCTTATGTACGGAAAAGCAGTTTACAGAGCCACAAAACATCACTTATGCTGACGAGCAAATTGCTGTCTTTGGGCGCTTTGCTTATAGGTCTGGAATACAACAAATGTGTAGCTATGTATAATGTAAGTTCAACGAACTACGAGATAGAAGATGCTGGCAAGTTTGAGCAAATCAATAAGATCAGTGAACCCTTCCTGCTTTGGATTACAGGCGAAGCATACAATGAAAATTGAATGTTTTTCCATCTAAACAGTGTTAAACGACTGGCAAAATTCGCTGTATATTGAGAATTTTTTGTACTTTTGCGAAAAGATCTAATTATGGAGAGAATAAAACGTAGCGACTACCTTCGACAGGTTTATAGTTATTTGGGAAAAGGAGAGGCTGTGGTTTTGACCGGTCACAGGCGTGCAGGAAAGAGTTGCATCCTGGAACTGTTGGCTACAGAACTGACAGTTGAGGGCAATGTCATTTACATAGATATGGAGAATCCTGAGAATGCAGACCTTACTACTTTCCGGGAATTGTCGGAAAGGATAAAGGGGGCTGTAGTCCCGGGACGCCGCAACTATGTGCTGATAGACGAGGTGCAGGAGGTTGAGGAGTTTGAGAAAGCCTTGCGCTACTGGGTGAAACAGGATGGTGTGGATGTAGTTGTGACGGGTAGCAACGCGGCAATGCTGTCGAGCGACATAGCCTCGTCGTTTGCAGGGCGTTACCATCGCGTACACGTAAGCAGTCTGGACTATCGGGAATTCCTGCAGTTCTATGGTTTGGAGGATTCTGACAGTGCTTTCTCAAGTTATCTGAGATGGGGAGGGTTGCCATTTCTTTATCGCATTCCACTGGAAGATGTGCGAACCAGAACGGAGTATCTGGGTAGCATCTATGACACCATCTTTGTGAAAGATATTGTGCGCCGCAAGAACGTTCGCAATGTGTCGCTGTTAGATAATCTGGCCAGATTTGTGGCAGACAATAGCGGTAAGGTGTTTTCTGCCAACAGTATAGCCAAATACCTGAAGGGCAGCAGTCTGGCAGTCTCGGCAAACACGGTGGGAGAGTATATGGATGCCTTGTGCGATACATATATGATTGACCGTGTGAAACGCTACGACATAAAGGGTAAGAGTATTTTTGAGCAGCAGGACAAGTACTATTTCGAGGATTTGGGACTGCGGAATTACCTGTGTCGTGACAAGCGCAGCCTCGATGTGGAAAAGGTGCTGGAGGGTGCCGTTTATCTAAAGCTCAAACGCAGCGGTTATGATGTATATGTGGGGCAGCTGAATGGTAAGGAGATCGACTTTGTGGCCCGCCGTGGCGACGAGTTGATTTATGTGCAGGTGGCCCTGCAAGTGAGCGGAGAAGAGACTTACGAACGCGAGTTTGGCAACCTGAAACTGATAAAGGACAATTATCCCAAGTATGTGGTGACAATGGATCCGAATGTGGGTTTGATTCACGACTCGGGAATAGTGGCTTGCTCAGCCAGACAGTTTCTTTTGGATCTTTGAAGTAGAGATAAAAACAAAAAAACAAATAAATATAAATGAAATACTTAATTGTAGTGGCTCATCCTGACGATGAGGTTTTGGGATGTGGAGCATCCATTTATAAGTGGACAAAGAATGGTGATACGGTTGACGTGTGCATTATGTGTACGGAAGCAAAGGCACGTGCGTTCCGTCCTGATGACAAGGAGTTGGATGATGACACTCATGCAGCCCTTGCTTATATAGGCGTGAACAAGGAATATGAGGGCAGTTTCCCAAACATCGAAATGAATACCGTTCCTCACCTTAAACTTGTACAGTTTATAGAGGCTGCCATCAAGGAGAGTGAGCCTGATATCATAATTACCCACCATCCTGCTGATACGAACAACGACCATCTGCAGACCTCTATGGCTTGCCAGGAGGCAATAAGGTTGTTCCAAAGAAGACCTGAGGTAAAACCGATTTCTGAGTTCTGGTATATGGAAGTGCCGAGCTGTACGGAATGGGCTCTGAACACGTCCATGAACCGATTCCAACCAAATACGTGGGTAGAAGTTGGTAAAGAGGGCGTGGATGTCAAGGTGAAGGCTCTGAACATGTATCGCGGTGTGATGAGACCTTATCCGCATCCAAGAAGCACAGAAGCCATAGAGGGCTTCGCGGCTTATCGGGGATGTCAGGCTGGGTGCAACTATGCAGAGGCATTTGAAGTGGTGCTACGCAGGATGTAGGGCACACAGAAAAGCACAGATAACAAAACGTAACCCACGTTTTTCTTTGAATTTTTACGGTGGGAACTTGCTTTAGCTTGATGAGCTTTGCGAATAATTTATAGAACCCACCTTTAACATAAAATATTACCAATACCACGAATGGAGATACAATTGATAAATGATGAACTGCTTTCTGAGTTTCATGGCAAAGCATCGGAGAATGAGAGGTTAAGGATTAACTTCGACCTTCGCACAACACCTGATGACGGTAGTCAGCGTATGCTGAATGTGCTGGAGCAAGGGACGAAGGTACCGATACACCGACATCTGAAGTCATCGGAAAGTGTGATATGCATTGAAGGACACCTTGATTGGGTCTTCTATGAAGAACTGTCGGATATGGAAAATTACGTGCCTGTGCATGATGACGAGACTGCGACAGACGAGACGCTGTTTAAGGAAGTTGCGAGAGTTAGGTTATGCCCGAGGGAAAAGCTTTATGGCGTTCAGGTACCCAAGGGCGTTTGGCACTCGATCGAGGTGTATGAGCCGAGCACGATATTTGAGGCGAAAGACGGAGCGTATGGGAAGTAAGGATAACAGCTGCAGCCGAAAGGTTGTGGCTGTCTGTCACTAATACAGATGGAACCGTAAGACGGAGGAAATACGGAGCTAAGGATTGTCGGAGATAGCAAAACGATGAATAAATGAAGACATTTCTTAAACTTGTTCGTCTGGGCATAGGACACTATGCAGACCGAATCTCTGATGAGATAGACTGGAACAACATACAAGGCCTTGCTGAACGGCAGGGGCTTTATGCTGTTGTTTTTGACGGGGTTGGGAAACTTCCTGCAAACCTGTGGCCTCCACAAGACGTGTTGCTTGAATGGATAGGCGAGGTGGTGCAAGATTATGAGACGAGATATGATGCATATCGGCGAACACTAGCAGAAATGGTCGGGTTCTACAATTCGCATGGGATAAAAATGATGGTGCTGAAAGGGTATGCATGTGGATTGAATTGGCCAAAGCCGGAACATAGACCTTATGGAGATATCGATATCTGGTTGTTTGGTAAGCAAGAAGAAGCGGACAAGATACTGAGAGAAAAAGGTATAGAGGCAGATAATTCGCATCATCACCACTCGGTGTTTTACTGGGGAGTGTTTACTGTGGAGAATCACTATGATTTTATTAATGTCTATCATCATCAATCGAACCGTGGTTTGGAGGCGATATTCAAGGAACTTGGGGCTGACGACTCACATTTCGTAGGAGTAAATGGCGATAAAGTATATCTGCCTTCGCCAAATCTTCATGCTCTATTTTTACTGAAACATATGATGAACGATTTTACATCATTCTCGACGAATCTTAGGCAGCTGTTGGATTGGGCGTTCTTTGTAGAGAAGCATACTAAAGTGATTGATTGGAAGTGGCTGACTGGAGTGTTGGAACAATATCATATGCTAGATTTCTACAGCACGATTAATGCGATATGTGTAGATGATTTAGGATTTGAAGCGTCTATATTCCATGGCGTTCAGTTTAAGCCGATGCTGAAGGACAAGGTGCTGAAAGATATACTTGAACCGGAGTTTACTATGGCAGAACCATCAAGACTGATTCCAAGGTTGGCGTATAAGATTAAGCGATGGCGAGGGAATAGATGGAAGCATGAAATGTGCTATAATGAAAGTATGTGGAGCGCTTTTTGGAGCGGTGTGTGGAGTCATGTGTTAAAACCAGCATCGATATGAAGCTTCTAGATAATGAAACACGTTCATACTCAATGAATTTTGGATGTATAAAGCAGCTTTACGCCCATAGGATGTGCGGAGTCTGTGCATCTCTGGAAGATATAGCGCAAGGACTCACGGAATTGCGAGAACAGGATTTATAGGATAAAGGATAACAGCTGCAGCCGAAAGGTTGTGGCTGTCTGTCACTAATATTAATGGTGGAGAGGGAAGTTAAGGTTAAAGACGGATAAGGGGGAGAGGTTAGAGCCCCCCTATATCCCCCTACTTAGGGAATATAGGGGAAACTGAGGAAGAGCATTTTCCATTTAAAGTTTCGAGTTTCGGGTTTCGCGTTTCAGCCAATGGGAGCTTGGGACGTTGGGCTTGCATTGGGTGTCACGAATCGTGAGTGTGACTTCGGTCTTGCACTTCTTTAACCGCTCAAAAAGTCGGTTGTAACTGTTCGCTGAATGCTTTATAACTCCAGGTATGAGTGGACTGCCAATCAGAATTGGTGACATCGTGAGCCTTTGCTTAAGGGTAATATTCTGTGCTGTTATCCATGAGTTGCCTTGTTCGATTATAGAAACTAAATCGGGTGTTACGGATGTGTGTAGAGGAATGATGGCAATCACGCGATGTGAACAACTTAACTTCTTCAGTTCAATTTTATATCTGCCTATCGGAAGCATATTGAAGGTATGCTCAATGGTATGACTGAAGTTGGCACCATTGACAATTATATGTCCCTCGGTGTAGAGGTGGTTGGTGGTGAGACGTTGAATTTCTATTTGCATGATGATAGGTGTTGAGTGAGATAATAGTCGCTGAAATCCTTGCAGCCTTCGGGAAGTGGAAGGCAAGAGTGGATGCCGCTAGCAACGCTTTCAAGCATTGTTTCCAGTTGATGGAATAGCCGTTGCCCTGGCTCATCATTGTCGGGATACATATAGAGTCGAGTGTTGGGGGGTAGATGTTGGGTGAAGGCGGTAACATCCTCTTTCTTCAAAAGGGTGGCAGACGGAATAGCGATTGCCTTATGTCCGGCTGACAACAGACTCCAGCAGTCGCTGCATCCCTCCGCAATATAGAGCGGTTCACCTTCCCTGAGCATCGGGACAATCTGCTGATTATATATATGACATTGATTGCCAGAGGGGAAACGGAAGCGAGGCTGGTTCTTGTCCTCACCCAAGTATCTGCTCTGAATGCCAATCAGTTTGCCCGCCATATCGAAATAGGGTATCTGAAGCCACTCCTTGTAGCTGTTGAGGCGGCACCATTTAATGACTCTCGGATCAAGGTGCCGCTTGTTAAAGAGAAACTCGGATGCAAGGTCGTTGATGAATGGATGCTCAAAGAATCGGAAATACTTTCTTGCATCGAAATCATACTTCTTCACTTCGGTTGCAGGTTGAAATTCTGAAAGTATCACATTATGCTCGTTAGCAAGCCACTCGCAGGCTTCAACGAAGCCCTTTCTGAGAACCTGCATCGCGAGGTCGATAGTGCCTCCATGAGCATCGCACACGAAGCACTTGTATGTGTTTCGCGATACGGAGAAGGAGAGTGACGGATGCCTGTCGTCATGGAACGGGCAGAGTGTCTTGTGGCGCGTGACCTTGAGTCCGAGCCTTTCGGCTACAGACTCTATCGGGAGGTCACGAAGTTGTTGGATGTCGTATTTTTCCATTGCTTCAATAGTTTTTCACATAAATATCCTGTGAGGTATCGGGCTGGAATACCATCTTGGTGCGCTTCCATTTATTGATGAATATGCGCTCTGGAGTGGAAAGGTCGAGCTTAATGATAAGCTCACGCAGTTGATCTCTTGAGAACTGCTTCGGCAACTGGTCGTAGAGCGTAACCTTCTGCCCATCTTCCTCACCTTCTCCCTTGTGCATCAGTTCATATTGTTTGCCCCACTTTGACAACAGACCGTCAAGGATGAACTGAGCCATGAAGCGATAGAAACGGATGCAATGTTGCTGATGTCTTTCATCCTCACCCCAAAGGTGATAACACATGCACGCCATTCGCCATGCTGATACGGAGGAACGCTTATAGAAGCAGTTGAGTGCACGTGAACCTGTCTTCAACACCAGTTGACGCTGTTCGTTGCACCATTTCCTTACAGAGAACTCAAGCCAGTCGGTAGGCACCATGTGGGTATCCTGAATCAAATCATCCTCTGTGTAGGTTTCTGCCATCAGTCTTTCAACCGTCTTGTTTACGATAGATGCTTCCTCGTCGGTCTGTTGGCGGAACACAGGTGCATCTTCGCCCATGAGGTCATCGTCGATGCGCACCAATACCTTACGAGTACAGTTGCCGCCTTCTATCGCACGCTTGTTGATATACTCGTTGAGGGCATTTTCCGTTCCGCAGAATAGCGAGTTGTAGATGACATCCACATCGGCATTGTACGAAGCATCTGACAGCGTGTCGCTTGAGTATTCTGCACCGAGGTCGTAGGCAAGTCGGTCCATGGTGTTGAGGTCGGCAAATGCACGTCTGTTGCTCTCGGTCATCGTGGCAAGTTCCTCGGAGAAGAAAAAGAACGACAGAGGTGAGCCATATTTACGTACCATCATGTCAGCGCGCTTCACCAGTTTCGCCTTGGTTATGGTGTTGATGATGCGAGTCACGGTTATTGGCTCCTCGGGCAACTGCTTGTTCTTTGCAGCAGTCTTTTTCAAGTCCTGATAAGCCTGTTCGATGCGTTTCTGCTCTGCATCCTTGAGCTTGAGCGGACGCATGAGTTGCTTTACGATCGGTCGGGTGAACGACTTACCCGAACCTGGTTCACCGAGAATTAAAACCTGCAAGAGCAGAGCGTGAGGCTCAAGGTCGTACACATACTTTGCACGAAGTCGCGTGCCGAGGGCACAATAACAGGTAATGGCAGATAGGATACTCGCTACCTTGAAGTGATTTGGAGCGGTGTTCCAAAATACACGTAAAGCAGGTGGAAGGTCAGATGCCTGTATTGACGGCTGAGCCTTTTTATGATTGATGCTTGTATTGCTCATTGCTTAGTCGATGATTTTAAGTGCTGATACTACCTCACTATATATTTCGAAGGCAAAATTCTCCCTGTCGAGTTTCTCGTCCATCGCTTTCATGTGAATTTGATACCTTCCGTTGGACTTGCGTACCATAGAGATATGCTTGCCGTCGTACAGTTTGGGATTGCGAGGACGACGCCCCTTGCGGATTGTCTCTTCAAAACGGTAGTGAGTCTCTGAGTCACGGGTTAGGATGCCGTTGTAACATTGTCCCTTAGCAAGGAGAGCGTCTTTTTGCATGACCGTCTTGAGGTCAATGCAGAGATTCGTATTTTTAATCATATTATTCTTTTATTAAATTATAAAGCGTACAAGCGGTGAGTCTCAGAACTGGCGCCTTATGCCTGAGGTTGTCCCGCCCGACTGCTTCTATAAATAGTCTGCACATTTCTTCGGCAAACTGCATAATATTTGCCGAAACAAGACAAACGCAAAGGCATTGGCATATATTCACAAGTGCGTATTGCGTTGAAGACCAAATAAATAAAAACTTTACCAATAACTGAAAATATTTTCGCATTGCCGAAACTCTTGCCGAAGGTGATGCCGAGAGAATTCTTATCACGCGGAGGCGCAGAGAACACGGAGATATATACTTACGCATATTGAAACTCATTAGCTCTGCGACTCTGCGAGAGGATTCTTATCACACGGAGGCACAGAGATCACGGAGACTAGGCTTGTGCATAATGAATCTCTTTAACTCTGCGGCTCTGCGAGAGAAAAAAAATTGTGATGGCTAAAAATCTGATAATGGCTGACGAAATCACAGCCCAGTATAATGAATTCAAGAAGTTCTTGCGAGATATTGGCTTGAATGACATTGTTATTGAGAATTATACTGCAAATCTTTTTAAGTTAGACGAGAATTTCCTTCAGAAACATGCTGGGTGTAAATCTGTTTATCAGATAGTAGATAGACATGTCCTGCAGATTGTCATTGACGCAATGCCAAGGAGGTTCCATTTTGGGGCCGCTTTTCAACGTAGTCCATTAAGCAGGTACATGCAGTTCCTTCAAGTGCTTGAAGATCGTAAAATCGTCAAGGAGAGGTCAGAGGCTTTTCGAATGTTCTTAGAGAGGCAACTTCTGCATAGTCGGAGAGATGCAGAACAATACAGCAACTTGCTTTGCAGTCCAAGTATCATAGACACTATGATAAAGTCGTTCGGAGTCAGCAGCGTGTATTGTATTGACAATCCAGCTGTTCTCGGGCAAGTAAAAGCGCTTCTCTGTGGTACAAGCCGCAATTCTATCTTCCGTAATGTTGTGGATATCTACGCGAAATGGATCAGTTCACAGATGCCTACCGTGAATGTCAATGCCAATGCAGAGTCAACAAGCGAGATTATCGACTTGCAGAATGCTATAAAGGAGAAGGACAAGGAAATTGCTGACCTTAAAGCTTTGTTGGTAGAAAAGGATTCCTTGATTTCCTGTCTCAAAGAGCAAACAGAGGCAAAGATTGAAGAATCAGAAGTACATGACGAGATGTGCGACCTCCTCACGCTTGATGCAGTCATGCAGCATTGCAATGAGAACTGCACGGAAACGAGTGAAGTGAAAGCTATTCTCGATATGCTCAGCGAATTATATCAAGGCGTAACGGACAAACGCTGGACGAACGCAAAGAAGGAACTGCGCAAGAGAATAAAAGCCTTGAAAAATCCTATGAATGTCCAAAACCTAGTGTTGGAACAGAATATAGGTCATAATGTTGAGAACGTTGAGCCTGGTGCTGTCGGCATAAAAGTTTCTGGAGGGGAAAAAGCATGACACAGGAAGAGAAACTTGCTTTGATTAAGGCTTCTGGCATCAACGTGAATGGCGACCTCGTTCTAGAGAAACATGTGGACTATGAGATTGGCAACGTAGAGACAGGTGGAATAGGTGTCCAGATTATAAACGGCGGGAAAACGGCTGTTAAATCTGTGAGTCAGAGCGGTAAGCCTTCTACAAAAAATGAAGCGCCAAGACTGGTTAGCGATTGCTTCACCTATCGATGGCTGAATGATTACCCCCAAAAGATAGCGAAACTATACCAGGCTTTGCTAAAAGGGAAATTAATTGCGGAAGACACAAAACCTGATGCGTTTCATAGTATCTTTGCTGGCAGGAATTGTGATGCCAAGGTGAAATGGATTGGTAAGCAAGCTGGGTTGTGGTATCTCTTCAAACTGCTTTTCGAGCGCAATTATGTTTCATGGCCACAGGGTGTGGGGCAATGGATTATTGTGCAAAGTCATTTCGTTGATGACAAGAGTCATATCTTTACCGACTTCAACAGTCAGCATGAACCTAAGAAGATGTCAGGCGCGATTGATGCCATGGCGGAATTGTTGAATCCTTCTGCGGATATCGAAACGTGAAACCCGTAATCGGTGTTTCACTTGGATTTTTACCTTATAGAGATATAATATTAATTATTAATTTAATTCTATTATATATAAGGTTCGCGCAAACACTTTGATTGGGAAAAAGTGAGTTTCGGGTTTCACGTTTCACTATGCGAAACACGTAACGCGAAACAGCGATAATTCCTTACTTGGCACTTAATTTTCTCTACGAGGAAAAAACTTAGGGAAGGTGCCGTGCCAGTGTCGGGGAAGGTTATTGCCTACATGGGGAAAAAGTAGTAATTTTGCAGTACACAAGAAAAGGATACGGGCATCCTCTGCTATGCCTTCGCTATGACTCCGTTGTGGCTCTGCTCTCTTAGCAGAGGAAGAACAGAGAAACAGTCTGAGGACGGCGACGGCACTTGCTTGTATCTTTCTTGTTTAGGTTTAGAGATTAGGGTTTAGTGATTAGAGTTTAGTGATTAGAGACTAGAGTTTAGAGACTTTCCTCTACTTCACGCTTTTCACTTCCTACCTTACAATCTTCTGACCTACAAAGTTACTAACCTTTTATCCCCCGAAAATCCAAGCGCGGGCATTGGCGAAGGATGCTATAAAACATCCTTCCCTTTGGGAAGGCTTGGTTAGGCATTTATGGCAATTCTAAATGGTATCGCTTCAAAGCTCAAGGGCTCGGCTGGCAGCCTTACGTTCCGTCGCTCAGCAGGTCGCACCATCGTTTCAGAGAAGGTGACCGAGGTGAAGATCTCTCGCACCGAACCGCAGCAGCGACATCGCACCAAGTGGGCTAACGTGGTGCAGATGTATAAGGGCATCCGTCCGCTTCTCAACTACGGTTTCGAGAACCGCCCTAAGAACCTCTCGGACTATAATATGTTCGTGAAGGTGAACATGCAGCAGACTCCTGTCTATCTCACCAAGCAGGCTGTGGCTGGTGGTGCATGCGTGGCTGCTCCTTATCAGATCACTCAGGGCTCGCTCCCTGCAATCGTGCTCACAGGCACAGGACAGAACGTGAAGACCGACATCCGTCTGGGCGGTGAGTCTATCACCTCCAACACAACCGTGGCGCAGTTCGCTGCTGCCGTTGTTCAGAACAACGCTGACTATCGCTATGGCGACCAGATCTCGTTCTTCCTCGTCAAGCAGATGGTGAACGCGGAGACAGGCATCCCTTACTGCCAGTTCTCAGCAGCAAAGGTCATCCTCGATGCTGCAAACGACGAAAAGCTTGCTGATGTGACAGGAAGTTCACACGGCTTCGCTTCTGCCGACGGCATGCTCGCTCACGTGGGTAACGATGGCGATTGCGCCTATGCTTGGGTTCACACTCGCAAGTCGGCTAACGGCAAGACGCTCGTCAGTTCGCAGACGCTCATTGCTGCCAACAGCATCCTCGCCAACTATCAGGGCGATGCAGCCTACAACCTCGCATCCTCAAGCTACGGCAGCACGATGGAGGTATTCCTCTCTCCTGACGGCAACGCGACAGGAAGTGGGAACGCTTCAAACAACACGCCTTCCGGCGGTGGCGATGGAAATGACAGCCTCTAGAACACCGATCCCCACGACTTGCGTCGTGGGGATTTTGGAAAGTAAATTAAAAGAAAATTAAACCAGTAAATTAACGTGAACTCGACGAATTCCACGAATGGCAGCAAACTGCCTTAACCACTGCGTGGGGCTACACGAAATTACCGCGAATTTTACACGACTTGCGAAGCTTGATGAGCCTTGCGAATAATTTGTCATTAATACTTTTTAAACATAAAAATTTATGATTAATTTATGATAAATTCATGGAAATTTGTGTAGCCAAGCGCAGCGTTTATTTTCGTCGAACTGACGTTAAATTAAATTCAGTAAATGTTTTTTTAACGACCACAGATAGCACAGATTAAACAGATAGGTTCGCTTGCGCTCGTGATTTGCATCTGTGAGATCCTGAATATCTGTGGTTAATATAAACATGACCACGGAAGACACAGAATAAACGGATGCCAATCACGAGCGTATCCCTTAAATCTGTGTTTTATGTGTTCGAAATTATTACTGTCCGATAAACCTCTGTAACTTACCTTCCATCAAGAAATTGAATCTTGGTAAGCCTATGAATAATACAAAAACAATAAAAACCCCTTAATGTCTTAGAGTCTCGTTCCTCGCCTCT
>Ga0326513_10000066_pt1 | contig 74979 bp, 114 predicted proteins | sample 2_2465_0518_D_FD_203654 | JGI IMG/M metagenome (GOLD analysis project Ga0326513, IMG submission 203654) | Bovine rumen microbial communities from UC Davis, California, United States - 2_2465_0518 | ecosystem: Host-associated > Mammals > Digestive system > Stomach > Rumen | place: USA...
CTTTTTTGTTGTGAAAAAATTTTTTATTTTTTTTTTTGTGTGAGTGTAGAAAGGAGAAGGTTTTCTAAAAATTTTTATTATGTGTATAAAAACGAGAAATAGTCTACATCGCATCCCCCTCGCTTCGCTCGGCGGGAAGCTCCCCCCTACCCTACCCGCAAAGCTCTTTCACTACTACGTAGCAGTTATCAATAAGTTTCACTAAATCAACAACATCATGGACAAGTTTGCAGTCATCAAGAACTTAGGCAAGGGTTACAATTCCCTCGTAGACAACACTTTCGACAACATCGCAGATGCTACAGCGTACGCTAACATCATGCGACGCAAGAATGATGGATGGTTCTACTATGTCTATCAATTAAATGAGGAGCTTTAAGCTCCTCATTTGTTCTTTGTGTACCCGTTGTCTGTCACTATTACATAGTAGTGTTTAATCATTTAATCAAGTTATACAATGGACAAGTTCTTTATCACAGGCGCTGGTTGTTGTGCAATCATCCTATCTATTTTGTGCGCTTATCGGTATTTCACTTACGTGCACGCCAGTTATGTGGAGCTTATATGCTCTGTAATGTTCATCATCGTAGCAGGTATGTCATTCTTTGCTCGCAGATGGTGCAAGTAACACATTTTATGGGTCAGCTTCGGCTGGCCCTTTGAAACTCTGTTTACCCGCTTTCTGTTATTGCTATGCAATAGTATTAACATTTAAACATAGATTGATATGAAAGAGGTATTGAAGTTTCGTGTCGCTGTTGAGAAGACTGACGGCACATTTGAGATTAGTGATGTAATTGACAAGTATGAGGATGCCCAGAAATGGCGCCATGAGCGTGAAGCAGCGTTCTTGAAGGCCAATCCAACAGCAAGTTGTTGCCACAGCAATTTGTTGTTTGTTCGCGAGGTTGTTGAGGGTGCACAGTAATGTGCACCTTTTTTCAACTCTGTTAACCCGTAATCTGTTATTACTACGTAATAGTACGACGATGAGATATTTGAGAGGCGATGGCCGAACTAGTTAGACTGAAAGATTCGGATCAGCCTCGATTCGTCCGATTCGTCGTACTCATTTAACAACAATGTTTAATCAATAAATATAGGAGATTTTATTATGAAGAAGATTCAAGTAAGTACAGTACAAAAGCAGGCTAATGTTGAGGTTATTGACCTTAATTCTTATTTTATCGCCAAGGCGGTAAAAGCACAGTTAGTGGCACACAACGCAATTGACCCAATGGCAGTCACTGTAAATGAGCCAGTAATCGATGCAAAGGGTCGTGTTGAGAAGGATGAGCATGGTGATGATTTGTTCCAGGACATTACAATCATTAACCGAAATCACTTCGAACCAACAGTTGAGCAAATGCAGGCCATTCTTGATGATGTGATTCCATTCTTAGATGAACTTGTCAAAGCATTTGAAGAATGAAGTACACACTCGTAGCAGCACATGCTAGTCGAGAACAACATAGGGGTTTGATGGTGAAGGCTTATTATAAGCACGACCTGTCAAACCCTTTTGAAGTTCCGTACTCAATTGTGGTATTTAATCAGTGGCCTCCAATTGAAGTAGAGGCAGAGGTTACGGTACATAAACTCAACGGCATATATGAATACCCAAATGGTAAAAGAACAAGTGAAATACGTGTGTTCAGCATAAAGAATAAAGACAACACATACAAAATGGGATTCAGTCCGCAAGAGTTGATAGCCAAAAGATTAACAGTATTAGTGAAGGTGGGTTAGTAACCCACTTTCACATTAGTTAGAGTAACCAGCAAAGAGTGTATTTATAGGGAGTTTAACCCGCAAAGCACTGTTACTGCTACGCAGTAGAGAGAACAAAGAAGATAATTAATGTTGAAATGTGAGAATGTAAAACAATTCATTCTCTCGCATTATCCTCAAACATTATTATATTATAATCCTCTCTATTTCTTAATACATAGCATTTTATAAAACTTCACGTAGTGAAGTGGCCAATTCGTTGACGAATTTTTATTGTCAAACTTAATATATCAGAATTATGCGTTACAGTTTAAGAAACATTAGAATTAACCGTGGTGTCAACAGCCGTGGTGAGTATGAATGGTTACAAGCCGAGTTATTTAATGATGCACAGCCTTGGGCAAATCCTGCTCGTCTGCCGCAGTTCCCTTCAATGACTAAGGAGTATATTGAACTCTTCAAAGAGGACAATGATGCCAATCTTGAAGAGATTCCTGAGTACAAGACGGTAGTAGACGGCAAAACAGTCCTCCAAGTGTTCCGTCTCAAGTCATTCCCGAAGAAGGAGACAGTGGCTAAGCGACTCAAGGAGCAAGGTGCAGCCATTGATGATGACGAGGCAATGCAGATGGCAGAGAATATGCTGAAAAATGCTATCACTCACATCTCACACGTTCATTCAGTGATTCAGCCTCTTGAAGGCCTTTGGCAGCCTGTTTATCGTCGTGACACAACCATTAATGGCGTGACTTATCCTAAGGGCACACCTCGCATTGGTCAAGATGGTAAGCCAGTGCCTGCAGTTCGTTCCCTGCGAGTTATCGTGAGACAAGGTTATGACGAAGACTCAGGTCAGTGGGTAGATGTCGAGAATCCAGAAGACATCGCCAATCTGATGCTTGAGCGTCGTTACACTCGCGTCGAAGAGCAAGCAGCACAGCCCAAGATTAATGCAGGTAGTGCATCAGTCAGCGACGACAACGTCAACACTACAGGCAAAATGTCAGATGAGGAGAAAGCCCAGGCGCAGAAGCGTATTGAGGAACTCCAGAAACTGATGAACCAGTAACCAATGTGTGTGCAGGCTTAGGCCTGCCACACTTTCTTTTTGACATTAAGTTTAGCAATAATTATAGATAGAGTCAAATTTCAACAATTTCAAATACTGTCAAAGTATGAAAAAATATGTGTTAAGTCCAAACTATTCCATTCTGATGGCCATATTGAGTGGGATAACAACAGTTTGGGTTGTCTGTCTATTTATCTAGACTATGACATATCAAAAGCAAGCGGTTCGTGTAGCCAACACGGACTATGTATGTGAGGTGACTCGTTGGCCAGGTCACACATATATAAATAATATCCCTGTTTATAAGGGCTAGATATAGATTCCACACGCTATCCCCAAAAGATGTGGCCTCCTTTTGAAAACTCAATTTTAAAACAAATAAATATGTGTAGAAAAAGGTTTGACAGAAATGCGGTAGCATCCGCATGTAGTGGTCGTGTAAAAATATCACATGACCGTAGAGCTAACACCACAGGCAGAACGCCATATATGTTCTGTGGTGACCCTGTAATCATTACGGATAATAATGTATTTCGTAATGGCAATTGGATTGGGAACCTATTTATAGATGACCACGGACAAAAATATGTTCTTGGTCCATATAATAAAGGGTATATAGAAACTATTCCATCTTCATTATAGGTTAATTATTATTCTAAGAATACACTGGTTCGTGAGAATAGGTGTATTTGAAATATAAGCTGTCGCATCCTTAGATGCCTGATGAGTCTCGGAAGATTGAGACGAAACAGTTTATACAAGCCAACGAAGGACGGTAGCCAGCCCGAAGAGAGAATTGTAGCAACGTTAGTCATGTGGGTAGCTCAGCAGCATGACGTTAAACGAACACTGAGAAAGTCGCACGAGGGATAATAGGCCCGGGGTTTGAAATTGACTGAATAACCAAAAATCTATTAAGTTGTGGGTAAGATAAACTGTAACCCTCAAACAAAATCCTGTGCTTTTGACAAGCACTTACTGTCTCAGTTAACCTAAAAACAGAGGCTGTAGAGTACACGAATCGTAATCGTGGTGAATGCTCCAAATCAAAACGAACATCATTGTATCACGTAATTCGCAGCGTGGATAGTATTTGACACTTTAGTCGACAGAGTGTTGAATATAACAATGCGCCGAAAGCAGGTGGATAAATGCTATTGTGCCCTTAGGAAAGGCACAACTGTGTATTGTACTATGCACAGTTATCTTTTATCATGCGGGGGATTGAATGTTGATATATAGCAACCTTTTCCCCGCTTTCTATCGACAACTAACGAAACCACATAATCATAGATTTGTTTTAAGTTGTAGAGCCGCAGTTCGTGAGAATGTACGGCTCTTTTACATGATTATTTGGAATCGATTTATATATCCAAGGGAGAGTGAGCCTATGTTAGTCCTAGTTTGCAAATAGATTACGTACGAAATTCATAGAACTCTGTTATTCGAAAAGCAAAAAGGTTACAGCGGTAACTAGCTCTCCCTTTTCCGTTGATTATTCATCTTTAAACTAGTGTATATATGGATAATTATTTTCCGGAAAGCGAACCAATCAATGCCAACATGACTCCGTCATTAGAGCTAGTGTATCCTATCAACAGGTGTACAAATAATTGACTGGTTCAGAGGTGTGTGCAACATGGTGTTGTATGCACCTCATTCTAAAGAACGTGTGTTTTTAACAATAATATTAATTTAAATCATTATCAAAATGAGTAAGAAACTAGTAACAAAAGATGCCAAATTGGTATCAGAAGTTGAAAATGTTCTTAAAAAGAACAACATTCCATGTGTTCGAGTACAGCTCTATAAAAAAGAGCACGGAGACATGGTAAAGAGTGATGAACTCTTGTTGGCTGTTACCAATCACAATGGTGAAGCAATGCGCGAAGCTATTGAGTCTTGCAAGACAAATAGCCTTTATCACTTTGGAGTGCTTCGTAAGCACCATGAGTACACTATTCCTCGTGGAATAATGAAAGAGTTAGCAGAAGAATCTAAAAAGGCTAAGGTATGAAGTTCACAGAAAAAGAAAAGAACAACATAAAATTAGCAATAACAACCTTTTTTTATGTTTGTTTTGTTATGTTCATTATGTTCCTTGCTGCCACTCTTACTGCTTGCTCTAACCAATCGATTTCAGCCAATACAGTTGAAGGACAAGAAGCCGAAATCTTCATGTTGAGATGTAAAACAGCAAACCAAGCTGCTATTATCAAAGCATACGAAGATGTACTACACGAAGTATGGTTGGATAAACCTGCTTATGTTGAAGATGCGTTAGCAGAAGGTGATGCGTTTATTCACTTAGACGAGATTATGGGAGAAAACAATGTGTTTAGATTCCATAGTAAGCAAGATAGTATTCGGTACATGCATAACTGGTATGGAGGAGAATTATCATGGTAGATATCAAATCAAACGAAGAAAAAGATTCGCCCAAACTTCCAGATTTTGACGAGTCTAATGGTTCACCAATAATAATCATTGAACATGGTAAAAGATAGTTTAGTTACAAAGACACAAGCAAAAGCTCTAAAAGAGCTTAGGTTTAATGAGCCCACTCTATACGTAAGTGGTTGGGTGTCTGTTCCTACTATAGATGAAGCCATAGATTGGCTACGTCGTAAATACAACATCGTAATTTACAACAAGATTGAACCATTTGTAGATCCTACAGATGATACACATAAGACAATTTTGTTTAAATATGGTATTAAATTATGCGACACACATCATCTTGGTTGGAATGGTAGAACTGATCTTGGTACAACACGTCTTGCTAAGAACGTGTATTCTCTGAAGCGAGAAGCTATTGATATTGCTATTAAGTACATAAAATCTCGTATAAAATGAGCAAGTGGAAAGCAGGACAACTCGTAACTCTGAACGGTAAGGTATATCGCATTCGTAAGGTAGAAACACAGCTATCACATAGAAGATGCATGATGTGTGAATTGCATAATTTCAAATCACCATGTATAGATGCTGCAGATTATCCAACTGATAAAATAAATTTCAGTATTATCAAATGTGTAGCCAAAATGCCACAAAACTGCATCCCTAAGCGTATCTAGGAAGTGAACGCAAAGTAATTAACAATCAATGTTAAAGAATGTTGAAAGGTAAAATTCTGAATCAACAGAATCCCCCTCGTCCTAAAAAAGCGAGGGTGGATTCAAATGGCAATGATCGTAGACGATTGTTTGCCAAGAGTGGCAATGCCACATTATGCATCGCAAGTGGTTTAACTAAAAACGCATGCGAAGTGCTAGAGGCTCATATTATGGGAGGTATTGAGAACTTAGGTGGTAAATCTGAGTGCTCATTTATAATAGCTATGTGATATGATTGTACGCAGAATATTAAAATGTGGTGCTGAAGTTGGCAGATACATTGAAATTACCAAAAAGACCGAAAAAGGTTATTATGGTAAAACGTTGCGTAGTTCTGAAGAGTTCTTTGTTGCTGAAACATTAGACAATTTTAAAGAAGTTGAAGTTGTTACTATAAGTGTAGGCAAAGTAGAACTCGAAGCTCTCAAATACGCCATGAAAGTACATCACGAACTTACTCCACAATGGGAGAGAGTACTTGAAAAGAGACCAGAAATAATAAAAGTATGGAATCTACAAGGTGTTGTATATATATGGCCAGCTATGATAAAGAGACGCATCTTTGGACGCGTTCCCAACGTATATATTGAGATTAAATCAAGAGAATATGAACCAAAATAGTATGATGGCAAGAGAAAAGATTCCACCAGGCTTCTGGATTGGAGTTGTAGTCTTACTGACTATCTTGTTAGTAAGGAACTGCATGGGAGGTGTTAGCCCATGAAACATCGAAAACCAGGTCAAATAGCCAAAATTGACGGGAAAATATTAAGATGTGCAAAACGTGAATTTGGATGCGAAGGATGTGTACTCAACGACATGTTATTATGTCCTTGTGTTCTTTCAAATCATCCAGATCCGCCTAATTGTATAGACGATGGCATAATATTTATTAATGTATGATGATTTGCTATATCGTTAGAAGCTGTGGTTCGTGAGAATAGCAGCTTCATTATATTAATGCATAGAAATCAGCTAAAGCGGAAACCTCAAGCCCGCAAGTAACTCTAGCGTGTTCGGCGCAGTATGAGTTACGAATGATGAGAGGGTGCAATTGCAACGATTGTGGAGACACTGGATTTGCTCAGATAGTCAGTGTTAAAAGAGGAATCTGAGAATGGACGCGTACTCAACTCTGCAATCAACCTAGTACCAAGGTTAATCGGTATTCGGACATATGTATACCTGTCCAACTAAGCAGAAACTTAGCACAAAATGTGCGGATCTGAAACGAAGCTTAGACTCAGTGGGTCAAACTGAGTACCCCACAGTACGTAGTTCCGGGCAAAGCCGGGAGAAAGCTAGGCGTAGGTGCGAAACTAACTGTGGGAACACATAAGTTGTGATATTCATAAGTGTAATATTTTAATTTTACCAATGTTACCTATTTTGTACTATCAAATTGGCTTTTTTGAATCTATTTCAAATCTTGAAAGCAAAATAATGCTACATTGTGAAATATAGTATTATTGAAACAACACTCTGTTGCGAAACCCAGTGTTGATTTTTATCACAACTACACCATTGGTTTGGTGACTGTACCGGAAGATTGAGATCGAAATCAGGGAAAAATTAGGCACGAACCCCAGGCAAATCTCATGAGAACAGTCACACCCCATAATGTCCGAGGTTAAGGGGCACGTTTTCGCACGTGCGAGGTTGGAAGATGTAAAGCTTGCAAACATCTGGTAGGACATTTTTAACTCGAATCTTTTTGGGTTTATTATCATATTTTATTTTATTAACTTCTTAAACATTTATCAAAAATGAAAGAATTTTGGAAAATCGCATTCATTGCAATTATTACAATTGCATTGAGCGTGTTGGCTACACTAGCCATCATTAAGTGGGAGGGGTATCATTTCTTACCCCAAAACTATGATTCGTCTGTACAAGTAACTCAGGCGGATATTAATAACCCTGTTATCATGTCTATTGCTGACGCTCTTGAACTTCAGCAAAAAATGAATGCAGAACAGGAAATTGACTCATTGTTCCTAGCCATGGGAAAAACCGACATGCGTAATGTTATTGGTGTACTACAAAACAAAGGTGCCACAAATATTATGAAAGTCGACATTGTAAATGAGTTCAAAGCTGGTAGGGAGGTATATGAGAATTTACCGTCCCCTGATTCGAAATCAGACAAAGCACAAGATCCTACCAAAATAGCTGAAATGACGCTAGAAAATGTTGGGACGACTACGGTGACGGAGGCGCCGCCAACCAGGGTAGAGGAGAAACAGCCTGCTAAAGACACTATTATCAACGGTAAGAAATACAAACAAGTTGAGTAGTTATGAAGTGCGCTGTATTGATCGTGTATGACGGAACAACTCCGCCATTACAAGCACAACGTGACGCAGCACAGGCTATTGCCCAGTATGGATGTATTGCAGATTTAGAAAAAATCGATGTTTATGTATTAAACCAGATGGAAATCTTATCTGCAATACTCGGAAAAGCAATTCCTGTAGACAAAGTACAATCCTTCGAGAAACCAGAAGAATGGGCTGCAAAGATAGTAATTAACGACTTTGAGGAAGCATTAATCGCAAAAGATTATGATTCTTTCACTGCCGCACTATCAGTGAGATTGTCAATGGAACTCATAAGAAGACCAGAGACAAACTTTATTAAAGCTATCCGTATATTAACCAAAGAGCATGCTGAGGAAAACTTAGAAGCGTCAAAGAGAGAAATTCTTGACGAACGTATTTTTCAGATTATGCGTAGGTCATTCTATTTGGTATGTCAAGGACGACACATTGTGTTCCAGTAAATCGTGTGAAAGCACGTCATACCAACGCAATTCCTTACAAAAGAGAGCGTTGGGATGCAAAAAGAGAATTAGCAAATGCGCAGTATGAAGTGCGCAAGTAATTAACAATTAAAATCATAAATCAATTATGGCAAAAGACAACAAGAAGACCATCTCTTTGATGGATGTGAACGAGGAGAATTTCAGTGAGTCACTGAAGAGTGTTAACACCTTTGGCGAGGATATCGTCAAAGCTGCCGCTGAGAAGGAAGAAGAGGCTAACAAGGAGCGCAAAATCCGTGAGTACAATAGTATCAAGGATAAGGCTGTATACCTGAACCTCTCACTCGTAGCTCGTTCAAAGTATAGCAAGAAGTGTAACGACATCATGACCGAGGCCCGCAACCAGTCCAAGGCTCTGCTCGAGCGTGTCACCAAGGGTGAGCTCAGCGCTAATGAGTATGATGAGGAGCTGAAGAAGGTGATCGACGACCAGGTGAAGGAGGTCGAGAAGGTTGGCAAGACCCTGCGTAAGGATCTTGAGGAGCTGCGCAATGCATATCCTAACCACTGGTGCTATTCTTGGGATAACCCGTTCCAGCGCTTGAATCGCGCGATCGAGACAAACAAGTAAAAATCCTGCAATAGGCGAGAGCCTTGAGCCAGTACCTATACATGGGAGATATGTGAAGACTCCAGAATATGGCATTGGGCCAGTGTGCAGTCACTCCCCGATATAGATCTGAATTGACAGGTCCACCGAGAGCCGGAATATGGAGAGAGAAACTGTTAAGGAAAGTATAGATAAGAAATATATCAATGTCAATAGCCTTGAGCACGCGACAGGATACATATATTATTAGCTATATGGAACTTAATAAGCCTCTCTTATGTTATGGGAGCCAGTGTGGCAGGTAAGCAGTGAGCCAACGCTGTTAAAACTATTGGACCATTAGATCAAATCACTATCGTATTGAGCCTTGAGCCTGTGCAACTAAAAGGATTTCTCGGGTGTGAGATATAGACACTGTACGATATATCAAGAATGTGAACTATATACTATGTGTGAGCCTTGAGCCGGAGCATGGTCAATGTAGGAAAATTTAAGGTGAGGTTATAAGTGATTTGAGGCGTCGTATACCCTTGAGTGGACCAGCTATCCATGAGAGGTTAGAAAACGCGTCAGAAAGCCTGTAAATAGCCTTAAATCGAACGTTTCGGCTGATCCCCGATATGTTCAGCAAAGAAATCTTAGCGGTCTGAGGTAAGTTGTTCGGACGAGGGTTCGAATCCCTCCGGCTCCACCCCAATCTCTTGATGACAACACGGAAAGACGTGTATATCCCTCTCCGGAGGGAAACTGGGGTCGATAGGATTTAGACGGGCAATGGAAGTAAAGGCATTAACGCTTTGATATAACAATAACTGGCAATTATAATATTGCAGACTACACGGGCCTCAAGGAGGCAGCGTGAAGTCGGTGGGACAGACTACCAAAGTGTCTGTTTTAGAGTGAGAATCGAGAAGGGATAAGGGGTTCGAATCCCCATCTCACTCCAATAGTGGTAGAGGCTTACTGGGGCTCGCCTGACACCACGAGAAAAACAAACGCCCCATATGGACTTATAGCTCAGTTGGTTAGAGCAGCAGACTCATAATCTGAAGGTCCCAGGTTCAAGCCCTGGTTGGTCCACAAATGTCCTTCAATTGGATCATGGTGTAATGGTAACACTACAGGTTTTGGTTCTGTCATTCGAGGTTCGAATCCTCGTGGTCCAACAATATGTTAAACAATACAGGATATCGACAGATGCTTAGGGATAGAGTCCCTAAATTTGTCAGCTTTGCACTCAAATGGTGTAAAGCCAAGGAAGCATGGCTTGACCATGTTTATAAGAACTTTATCTGGGTTTATGCTAGTAAGAAAGAACGGCTTGCGGAGACGAGACGCGTTCTTGGTATAACTGATCCTAGAATGAAGAACTTCGTATTTGCGGATACTATCGATTGGGAAAATCTTGATCGAGATGAGACTGCTTATTGGAAAAATGTAGCATCTTGGGTATCCTGGTTCCAAAAGACCGTCCCCGTTATCGAGGACGAGTACAAAATCTCTAAACAAGGAGGAGCAGACATCGTTGATTTAAAGCGTACTATTATGCTTAATTGGCTGTCTAAGTATTTTCCTACAAAGGAAGATAACGCTGAAGTTCGTAAGAAAAAGAACAAGTTTATAAATAACTTGGTCGATTATCTTATCGATTGTTTTGAAAACCGTATTAAATAAAATATGAGCGTATTTTCCAATTATTTGAGCCCGTATGTTGAAGCGGGTATTTTGCAAGACGTGGACCAAACAAAGCCTAGTAATGTGTACGCTCAGCTGAGTATCGCATACAATCAAGGCTCAGTTGGTGTTCAAAACACTACAAGACTGTTTGTTCCGCACTACGATGAACAGGATTTAGATGAATTTGATGAGAAGCTTTTGTATACTATCTGGTCAAATGAGCATCTACAAGGATTGATAAAATGGTTTAATTCTAAGATTATTCCAGAATTTACTGAAATTTCTTATCAGACTATAAATGTCAGAGTAAGGATATTTATCAGTAAATTAAACAAACTTGTAAATGACGGACTAGTGGATAAAGAGACTGCAATTCGATTACATTTGAATCTTGTTGACACAATTAAGGAAGAGCATGTAGCCCTCATAAATGAGGACTTGCCCTTCTAGGGCTGTCCCACCCATCCCAGGTATTTATACGCTGCATATGGGTACATAAAAGAGGTGGTCTTTGATGACAACAGCCCACTAAGCGTTTTCGGTTTACGCCAACAGGAGTGACACCTTAATAAAACCGACTAAATTGTGTTTGATATGAAAGCTAATACTCCACGCATAACTGAAGAGGAGATAGCTCTTATCAAAAGTGCTCAAGCAGGTAATATATCTGCTTATAATAAACTTTACCATCTATATAGTGGATTTACTACAAATCTATTGTATCAGTTCATCAAAGATTATGATGAGGCTAGAGATATAAATAATCTAGTATGGCTAAAAGTTTATAATAAACTCTCGAAGTTCACAGACTATTCGTCATTCGGCGGATGGCTGAGAATATTAACTAATCGCACAGCTATTGATTATCTACGTAAGCTAAAACCTTCAATTTATATTCCTGATGACTTGAGTTGTAATCAAGATCAGAATATGACTAGTGAGGAATCACAGACTGATTTAACTTCTTATAATCAAGTATTGGAGGTTATTAGACAATTCCCAGAAGACATTCGTAGGATCTTTGAATTGCATTATATAGAGCATCTTAGCGTAAGTGAGATTAGTGAAGTTACCAAGATTCCTACCGGTACGATTAAATCGCATCTTAGTAGGAAGCGTAAATTAATTAAAAAACTCTTAAAATTATGATGACTTTATTAGCTTTTGTCTCCGTTATTGCTGCCATCACTGCAATTGCTCGTTACAATGAAAGTGAGAAGCTATTCTGGAGCCTGCTCGTATCTTTTGTAGGTGCGTATGCAGCAGTCAACGTAGCAGTTAATCTGCTCAACGATGACAAGAAGAGTGATAAGGTTGTTATGATTGAAAAGTCCCCCATGCAGGTGCAGGAGAGTGTACCACTCCTTACTGGAGTTTTGGCAGATATATCTCTTTCTGCAACCATGCGGGAGAAATCCCCAAAGCCTGCAGGTAAGGATATGCTTTTCAATCAGGACAATATTATCACAAGTGAAGTCCATCGCAAGGCGCGTGGACAACCACAATGGTATATGTACTTTAGTGATAGTTGACTAATGTCAAATCACCCAAAGACTATACCCAAAAAGATTGACTTAGAACGAGCCTAGTCAGCTCATAGTAATTAACAATTTAGACATTTATCAAAAATGGCAAAAGATAAGAAAAAGAATCCTACGGTTGAAGCTCCTGTAGTGGAGAAGCCGGAGGAAAAAGCTCCTGAGACGAAAGTTGAGGAGACTAAGGTTATTAACGTAGCCACAAATAAGAAGGGCCTGTCGCAGAGCGATAAAGTTACTTACCTGAAAGAGCTCCGTCATCGTAGCGATGAGCTCAAGCAGGAAGATAATCCTCCTATGGAGATGATTAAGGGTTATGATATGATTCGTGACGCTGTCATCATAGACATTGCTGTAGGAGAGATTGCGTGCGGTGAGAGTGCAACTGGTCATATCCTGATTGCTAATGAGAATAACTATAAAGCTTTGCAGCTTGCAGCTATAACTCGTGGCGTCAAGATTCCCGAGTTTAAGGCTCTTCCTCGTCCTACAAAGTCTCAGCTTGAGGCTGTAGGTATCGCTGAAATTGGCGAGATTCGTGCACTGCCTATGAAGGACATTAAGCCTTCTAAGGAAGCTGTCGAGAAGAAGAAGGAAGAGAACAAGCTCAATGCCGAGGCAGAATCTGGTAAGAAAGAGTATCTGAACGATCACACTAAAATTGAGACTGACGATCAGCTGAAGGAGGCCCTTGGGTTTCAACTCGCTAACAATAAAATCGCTAGTCCGCTTGATCGTATTATCACAGCAGCTCAGTTCTACCGTGCCTATCGTGAGGCTCTCGCCGAAAAGTCAGACAATCCGCAGGTTGAACTTGCTAAGATCCATGAGCTCACTCTCTCTGATCTCCTTCAGGAGATTAGCACTATGGTGCCCCCCAGCTTCACCGCTGAAGGATTCGGCCGCCTATTATGTAAGCGCATTGCCGATACTAAGAGCGTGGTACCAGCCTTTGAGATGCTCAAGCGTTGTGGCAAGAAGCGTAACGACAAGGAGTTCAAGTTCTCTGATGAGGAGATTGCAGCTCTGGTTCGCGTTCTCGTGGTTTGGAAGGCTTCTGCTGAAATAGCTAATCATGGTGCAACAATCAAGCGTCTGTCTAAGGATGCTAAGAAGAATGCTGACGCCATAGATAAGGCTAACAACGATATCAAGGCAGAGCAAGAGTTGATGAACTATGTTACCAATCCTTCTTATGATCTCGCGGATAATTTCATTGCTGCTTATAACAATAAGGAGAATGAGATGCACAACTCTGCAACTGAGATCTATAAGAGTATTGTTGAGACCTATTATAAGGACGTTAACGTTCCTGAGCTCGAATTCGAGACTATGTTGTTGAACGTTCAGCAGCATGTAGGTATCGACCTGAATCTCTTCAATGAGGAGATGCTGAAACGTAGTGAGTATGACTCTAAGAATCTCATTGAGATTACTTCTGAGACTGACGAAGAACCTGAAGGTGAGTCAAAAAACGCATAACGGCTGCTAAGGAAACTGTTAGAAACTTAGTACGCCGAGTTTGCGGATATATTTTCGCATAATCTAACAATCAATGTTATGAAGCGTTTTACTACCTTTATGTGCTGTATTGCATTAATGATCGCAGGTGCTGGTCTTGCTATCAGTAATCTAAAGTCATTGCCACAAAATACAATTGCAGCGGCTACGCCCTATTACAGACCAACTTTGCCTGTAGTAGGTAATATATTACCTCCCGCATACCGGTGTGAACTGGGCGAGAAGGACTCTCATGCACGAGCAACTTCCTCCAAAGACTCTGTCAACATTATAGACAGTGTACGTTGGGTTACAAAGACAAAATGGAAGACTCGTTATCGTGATGTTGATCGTATCGCAACTCACGATACAGGAACTGACACAACGGCTACCACTCCAGATAGTTTGTTGCTAAGTCCTGAGTGTACTGATATGTTGGGTCGTGAGGAGTATCCCAAGGATGGTGTTGAGTCTTCTAAAGGCTCATCTATACAATTAACTGTCGACGGTGAAGTTGTATATTCCAAAAACGACAATCACTCCGCGGAGGGATGCCAGTGAGGAATCACTGGCTTCCCAGCCTTGTGGCAATCCGGTCAGCGCATGTAAACAGTCTCATTAGCTGGCGCGAAATAGTACAACTTGATCCGAGAATATGTTAGCCTGCTCAACAGGTGAGAAACCCAAAAGGTAGGATGAAATGCTATGATGTTGTACGTACTATACAACTGAAAAGTTCATAGTAAGTGGGGAGAGCGTATGTATCAGACCCCAACACATATATAAACCAGACAGGTTCTTTATGCCTGATCCAGACTTATGAAGTGTGGGATATATGTAAGGAAGACGCACAGAGTAAACCGAAAAAGAAATGCTACTGCTTGTTCATGCAATTCTTAAGTAGCTCTAAACTGAACCGTATCGATAAATCTACTATAAGCGATACATAATAGTAGAATCACGTTACACGAGTTGAACATACAGACAAGATGCCAAACCCTGTATGATGTATCGATTCACTATAGCTGTAGTCCAGTGTCACAGGTCTCCAAAACCTGCATTGAGGGACGAGTCTGAGTATATTAGCCTAGCAGAAGGCTTGACTGTCTGCGCTGTACCGTAACTACGGTCCTTGAAGAAATCCTTTCAGTTTCGATTACTGAATGACCACCTTTGAGGCTACGGTCCCACTGGGTCACTAGGGATGGGGTGCTGAGGAAAATATGATGAAGACAACCGATGAGCTTTTGGTCGTTTATTCGGTATATAAAAGAGAAAATGACCGCTAGGTAGATGGCGCTACCTATGGCGAAGTAGGGCATAGATGCTTGAAGGCCACGCGAGTGAAGTCCGCGAGTAAGACTATTCTAAAGTTACAAAAGACTATGGTAAGCGATAGTTAAGTAGTATAGATTGGAGATGTACCAGAGGAAATGCTGGAGTCGAAGGATGACAACCTGACAGTCAAATCCAAATTCTTTCTTATAGTGAGATGGGTCGATTCGAAGCCTGTACAGCCAGTACAGAGAGAGATCGCTCACATTTTAATAAGGATAGTATATGCAATAAAATAGCACTGTTATACTATATCAGCGAGAGTAGTAAACTCGTGTGCGGTATAACTTGACTATGCACGGAAAATATACGAAAGTAGTTGAAATGTAATTAATATGTTTAACAAAAAATTAGTGTCCCTCTATGAAATCTATTACGTTATGTTCAACGCCTTAGAAAAGTGTCCTTCTGTTGTATTGAAGAAACATGACCATTTTAGACGTATGATAGAGAACTGAGTGCCAACCGTTCCTGAGAAGCAAATTTAGGACAAGATAGAAGGCCAGAAGCTTAGATCAGCAAGTCTAAGTGGTGCGTCCTGTCTATGAAGTCGATATACACGACAAACGGAGAAATCCAGATATAAGGCAGCATACTGTAAAGCGAAACCACTCCCTTGTCTCGGGTTGGGTAAAGCGACCCACATGAACCCTATGTAGTGTAGGTAGTACTGTGGGAAACCGGCGAAGCAGCGCTTTATGTGGGTGACAAATCTAGGTGTATGAGGTGAAATTCCTCCAGTATTCGCGCACTATAAACAGAAGACAGCAGCAAAGCTGAATGTACAACAAAAAGCCGTTGGTCCACGATAGAGTTTTGGAGCTCTTAGACCGATTCGATAATAAACAGGTTAGATTTAGCCTGAGAGGCCATAAGCTGATAAATTAAACGGCCAGATAATATTGATTGTTCTGACTGGCAAAACAAATAGAACTGGGGCAGCTGTGCCTAACTTGGTATCGCAAGACCGAGATACAACAGCAACGTAGTTGTCTTTTTATTTGGAAAATACGGAGATATACTACACTTTATTGATTTATATTTCTTGGATCCATGAGCACTAGGCCGTGACCGTCGCAAGACGTAGCTACTCTGCCAACGAGCCCAAGTTATATTGTACAAAACTCAATATTGTGTTTCGTGTTTGGTGCTTGATTGCACAATGTGGCAATTAGCGCTTTTTGAACCTTTATTATAAATGGGTATATATGTCCTACCGTTGGACTCCCGTTGTATTGATTGAGCTTCACAACAGTTTACTCGGAGAGGAATATAAAGATACAACTATATAATGAAGAAAACGCGCTTCCCATAAGCATAGCACAACCAGAAAAGAAACAAGATAGAAACACTATAAAACTTCCGATAATGCGGCACCTTTTCAAACAGGGATGCTAGCGTATCAAACTTTTTATGGCAACGTCCGAGCCGAGAGGACATATGTGTAACCTTATGTCGTTGGTCAATCACTGACGATATCAAAAAGGACATAAGAATGGCAGAAATTAATGTAAACAGTGCCGTAGATATGGGCACCGTGGCTCAGCATATGAGTCAAATTTCAAAACTTGGCGGCCTTTTGGGCGCTAAGTATTTTATGCTGGAAGGCAAAGACACGTGGACAGACTTTGATAAGAAGCAGCGTGAGCTCCAGCTCAACCCCAAATCACCGGAACTTATTCTCAATAAGTCTCCGCGTAAGTATGAGATTCGTGATTTTGATGTAATCGCACAGTCCATTAAGACTAATCCCCTTACTGGCGTTACGTCTGTCGTATTTAACCCTGGTACCTCAACAGAGGCTGAAGCTTCGATTGTAGCTGGCAATGCTTTCGCTCCTATATCTGACGATGCTCTCGCAGCAGCGCTCACTCCTGGTGCAGCTAAGCATATCTTCGCTAACGGTCGTTCGCTGTTGAACAAGGTCAACATTGCTAACCAGCAGAATGTTGATATGATCACAGCCCTGATCAAGATCTTGCAGGCTCAGAAGGATTCTATCATCTCTACGATGAAGGCCAATGAGAAGAAGGTCAATGACTATGAGGAGAACTTGCTGAAGAGCAAGAAGGAGCTCGAGAATGCCGATAACGGCTCAGTTGAGGTTATTATAGGTCAGTCTTAATCATGGCACAGTTTGACGATAAGCAAAAAGAGCGTATCGTCCACTTGATTGAGACCTTGCTTGTAGAACCAAAAATACGAGAGAGTGTAACACGCGACTTTGTTCCTCATAAGAAGGAATATAAGCACGTTCTCATAGTAATAGAACGTTCCAAGATATACTTCGCAAAATACAGTTGGGGAGGTTTTGGAACATTCATGAATAATCTAATCAAGTGCTATGAGGAAGTTAGTTTCTCTGACTTCTTCATTAAGACGTGGGACGCACTTGTTGACATGACAGTCGGAATGCCTGCGCACAAGGCTGTTCTTGAGGGGCTTTCGCGGGAGACCTTACTCAAGGGCATCCACAATAAGGAATATGACTGGATTGTAGATCGATTTTTCGACGTATGTCGACACTTAACGAACGATGGATATTGGAAGACCATAGGGACGAAAACTAATCTTGATGATCAAGAGAAGGATTCCCACCATGTTAAAGGTTGTCCTTTCTCCAACGGCGTAGAAATACAGGTAGGCACCCCAAAGGCGCCTCCTACAATTTGGCGAGTCGTAGACTCACTTGGACAAACATTCGAAGTGCTTAGTGCTCGATGGGTTGGTGGCGTAGAATAATTAGTGGCTCTGCGGGGTACACATTATGGTTATTCTTACATTAACTATCATGTACTAAATATTAGAATGTAGTTCAACGAACTATATTGATGTGAGAATATGTATACAACTTCTGAGGGAGATTGATTAATATACATATTTTCACATCATCTTTAGGTTTGTGGGGGTTTGTTCCGCCACAGATTACAAGGTAAATGATGCTCGAATTCAACTAATTAACATGTTTAACAAATTAAATCAATTTGCCTATGACAAAATCAATTAAGTTGAATGCAGCTAACACTCTTAGTATCAAGAAGAAGATTGACAATGATATTACTAAATTTAGTCATATCATCCGTGATGAGAATGTGATGTCAAAGAAGGCTAAGGCAGCAGGTCAGGGTTCTGGTCTCGACCTTAAGTCTCTGTATAATACTATTCAGCAGCTTCGTGCTAAACGAATTATGTTGAAGGGTATGATTCAGTATCTCAATATGGGTACTACAACATTCAATTACGAGGATTTTAAGAAAACCAATTATTTTGCTATTTTCTCTGCCTGTGAGGCTAAGGAGGACATCACTCTGTTGAAGATGATTAAGACTCTGAACCCGCAGCTTAAGGCTCAGAAGGGTAAGAAGAACATCGGTTCTACTGAGACTTTCTCTAAGGAGAAGATTGCACAGCTGATACATGATCAGCAGCTTGAGGCTAATAAGTTTGATGCTATGTTGGAGAAGTTTAATACTTCTGCTACTATCGAGATTTCAGAGGAGAATTCTGATGATTTCAAGGAGTATCTTACTACATAATATAATTGGTTAGATTAGATGAACGACGTGTAAAGAAACGTTAGGCAATATGAGGTTCGAATCCTCAACTAATCGCAAGTTTATCCCGCAAAGTAAACTTTAGTATTAACAATTTAAATCATTATCAAAATGAGTAGAAAGAATTTTACAGTGGCAACGACCGAAGATGGTAAGACCACATTGACAAAGATAGATAAGACTCCCACAGGTAAAGTAAAGACAATGAAGAATAAGGAAGAGCTTCAGAAAGCCCGTGAGGAACAGTATAAAAACTTCCGCATTAACGCTTTGAAGCGCCGTGCTAAGCGCATGGGATTGACTGATGAGCAAATAGCAGTTAAGGTTAAGGAGTTGGAGAAGCAAATGGCTTCTACTAATGATTATGATATACTTATCATGTATAACCCCAACGACTTCAACCTGGTAAAGCAAGCCCTATTGAATGACAACATAGCATGGAAGATGCTTGTATCGTCATATGGATTCATTGAGGGTGATGATGAACTGCTAGCAGACCTGCGAAAACTACTTCCGCCGTCTGCAAAAATCTATCCGCATGTGAAGCGCAAGCCGCCAATCTTGCCCTCACAGCAGCCTTCTGGACGTAGTAAGAAGACTCGTACGAAGGCTGAGAAGAAGAATCTCGCAGCAGCAGCTAAGAAAGCGCGCAAGGCTGCAAAGAGCCTAAAGACTAAAGAAGCGCGACGACAGCAGGTTATTGCTAAGCATAAAGAGGAGAAAAATAAGACTTCTCGTAAGGCAGCAAAGGCTAAAATGCTGTTCGATAAACGCTGTCAGAAGGCTCAAAAAGCTAAGGGTGGTACGACTATACAGACGAAGGCTAAAAAGCCGTCAGTGAGCCCGAAAAAGGCCTCTACGAGCCTAAAACAGGCCGCTTAACCTATGTGTAACTTAACTATTATGTAATTATGGGACACAATAGAGTACGAGCAAAAGTGCGTCAAAGAAAAGTAGCCGCACTTGCAGCCTATAGCCGTCAGTTTACCGTTAGAAACACGAAGAAAGGTATATCTGAAAAGATAGATCATAAGCGTGTTGGAGGTGATATTCCTAAGGATATGATTATAACAAATCCTCTAACTGGTAATAAGTTTGTAATGGTTAATCCTCATACCATAACTGGCAATTATGGAGTAACTATAACAAGTCACGACTGGATTCCTATAGAGGAATATAAGTCTGAACATGGCTTATTATGGGAGCACAAAAAGTATCCACAGTCTAAGAATCTTCGAAAGAAGGTATCTCACTGGTATACTACAAAAGATGGTGTGAAACATTATGTATCACATAAGTCTGAGTATCCAGACTATACTCCTCATAAGATAAATCGGGTAGAGTATAATGAGAAACTTGTTGAGCATAAACTCAAGAAGTGGGAACGTAAGAACCCAGCTCCAGCCGATATGTTCACTGAGGATGTAGAGAAGTGGAAACAACTGCGAGAAACAATGAAAGAACGATTTAGAGACTTCGTCGTCTCTATCTACGACCCTCTACCCTTGACTGGACGATTTGTCGTAGCCAAGGAAGGCTCTGCAAAATATACTGAAGAGAAAGTTGCAGAGATTAAGGATATCAATGGTGATGGACACCGCGTAAATGAAGTCACCAAAGATTCCAAATTAATTAAGAAAGCTCAGAAGATTACCAATGAGACAAAAGCAAAGCGCAAGAATCTCATTGCAACTAATCTGAAAGACCATAAGCGACAGAAAGGTAGGATAATCTTACCTGAAGCCGCATAAATACACATTACACACACTCTTCGCAACGGTAGTTGTGTAATGTGGGGTGTGCTACCAGAGTCCATACACGGACGTTAGGATGGTTCTTCGTCAGCGAAACGGAGAGTGGTTCGATTCCACCGCACATACTAACTAAATAGTAGAAGCATGATAATTAAGAACCTATGTGTCCATACTTATGACATAGAGGTATTTCCAAACTGCTTCCACTGTTGTTGCAAGAATACTGAGACTAATCAAGTCATTAAATTCGAGATAAGCGAGAGAAGGAATCAGCTGGCAGAGCTAGTTGATTTCTTCTTTTATAGTCTTGACAACAAAATGTTTTGTGGGTATAATAACCATCATTATGATGATGTTATTATCAACTATATGATTGATTTGTTTTACAAACTCAACCAATTACCATATTGGAAGATATGTAGATCGCTGTATAACCTTTCAACAACTATAGTAAATTCAGAAGATGGAAACATCGAAAAGTTTAAAAAGTGGAAGTATGCGAAGTACTTCTATTCAATGGATTTACTAACGATGCAATTCAGTCGTAAATTGCGCGTAGGTCTTAAAACCATGCAATGCACTATGCACTATAGAAACGTGCAAGAATACGATGGTGACTTTAATGCACCTATCCCAGTCAGTAAGATTGACGATATGATTGCATATAATGTCAATGATGTTGACTCAACTACAGAACTTCTTAATAGATTAGCAGATCAAGTCGAGCTTAGACTTTTTATTGAGAAAGAGCACGGCATAGACTGTTTATCTATGGATTCTGTTAAGATGGCAGAGACTTTTCTACTCGAAAAATACTCCGAGAAGTCAGGTATTCCTAAAAATGTTATAAAGGAAATGAGATCTCCGATGGATTATATTCCATTGAAAGATATTATACTGCCATTTATAAAATACAAAAACCCAAAGTTACAGAGCATCTTAGAGGAAATGAAGGAACAGGTAGTTTACTCTAAGGAGCGAAAAGGCTACGAGAAGAAGTTTGTTCTCTCGAATGTGGTATATTCTATAGGAGTTGGAGGTATCCATACTATTCATACTCCTAAAATATTCCTCCCAAAAGATGATGAGGTGATTGGGCACGCTGATGTGGCGTCAATGTACCCGTCCTTGCTCATTGAATATCAATGGGGTCCTCGTCATTTGGGAAAATTATTTTGCGAATTGTTTGCCCAATTGAAAGTCGAAAGACTAGAAGCAAAACATACAGGTCAGAAAGTTAAGAACATGTTCCTTAAGATTGTGCTTAATTCACCTACAGGCAAAATGCAACAAGAGGTTAGTTGGATGTACGATCCATTTAATGTGTTTAAAATACGCATTAATGGCCAATTGATACTTCTTTTGCTCGTAGACAGGCTTTTAGCACTTGGATGTGAAATTATTCAGTGCAATACAGATGGAGTCGTCTACAAGGCTAAAAAGGGCCTTAAACAGGCTATTTCAGATGCTATTAAGGAGGTGGAAGACCTTACTAGACTGGAATTTGAATCTGACGAGTATGAAGCATTCTATCAGTACGCTATTAATGACTACTTTGGTGTCTTAAAAGATGGTGAGATAGAAGAAAAAGGTATGTTTATTACTAAACACAAGTTAGGCAAAGGACTTGCTCCGGTAGTAATACCGAAGGCTGTAATAAACTACTTCGTGAAAGGAGAACCAATTGAAGAATTTATTAAATCTGATGGAGACATCAGGGACTTCCTTATGAGCCAACAGGTTGATAAGAAGTTTGAAGTGTGGCACGCGGAAAATCAAGTGCAACGCATTAATAGATTCTACGCATCTACTGATGGAGCATATTTATTTAAATATGACCCAAATAGTGGACGTGATAAAGAAAATATGCTAACTAAATCAGGAGTAACAATCTTGAATCAGTTATACGATACTACTGTAGAAGGTCGAAAGATTAACTACAGGTACTATATCAGCGAAGCCAAGAAGATTATTTCTGACTTTACTGAACAACAACTAGAACTATTTTAATATGATTATTGAAGTAGATACTAAAATCCTGGACGCGTTTCCAGGTCTCAATTCAAATCAGTTAATATTCCTAAGTATGATATTGGGTAAGAATCAACCAAAATATCAAGACGTCCGCAAAATTGTCAGCCTTATAAGCGACGAAGACATATCATACTTAGTTTCTCAAGAACTAGTAACTGCGATAGAGAGCAGTGAGTCAATTACATATCAGCCAACGGATAAACTTATATCCTCGGTTAAACCAGAGAAAGATTATTTCGATGTGTTTTATGATATGTACCCAGTGTATGTTATGCGAGCAGATGGGAGTAAATCTTATCTACGAGCTAATGTTAACAAGTGCCGTCATTTCTTCAACAGTAAATGTGGGAGAAGTTCTGCAATGGCGGAGCATTTAATTAAATGTCTAGATTATGAAGTTTCAAAGCGTATGCGAGAGGGTTCTCTAGGCTATATGATGACAATGTGGAACTGGTTAACACGTTCACAGTGGGAAGCGATTGAGGAAGAAATGCAGGATACAACTAAACAAGCTGTAAACTCTTATGGAACAGAACTTATCTAATCTTGTAAGACCTATGCGAGTTGTAGCCCAAGAGGCTATAAACTATGTAGAAGGTCGAAAGAATCACGATGTGGTATCTTTACAGACTAGGTGGAAGAAGTTCAATAAGCAATGTATGGGTGGTATTGAACCTAATACTATTTATACATTTGGAGGCATTTCTGGAACAGGAAAGAGTTCACTTGTGAACACAATCCAAACTGATTTGATAGAGCTAAATCCTTCTAGGGATATAATAATTCTGAACTTCTCATTAGAGATGGTAGCATTTAGGCAAGTTGGAAGGACGCTTTCTAATAAGCTCAGGAAAACGACTTCGACTTTGTATAGCTCGGAAACGAGCCTTGATGACAGCACTTTTGCTCAGGTCATTAAAGTATGTAACCAGCTAAAGGAGTATCCTATCTATTTTGTAGATAGTCCTACTACTCCCATGCAAGTTCAAGAGATTGTATTTAATTTCTATAATACGTATGTAAAAGGTACAGGAAAGCATTTCGTCATACTATATGACCATGCTCTCTTAACCAAACCGATCGGGACCGTACTGGAAACGATTGCAGAGTTACAACGTGTTTTCATTCAGGTCAAGAAATTGCCTATGACATCTGTTATACAGATTGCTCAGATGAATCGAAATATAGAAGCTCCTGAAAGGATTAATAATCCGCTGTCGCATTATCCTATGCGTAGCGATTTTTCATCGTCTGATGCAATTTTCCAAGGCAGTGATTATGTCATGGCTCTACATCGACCAGAGATTTTGAACATCTTAGAATATGGTCCAAATCATTTACCTACTCAAAACAAGGTATACGTGCACATCCTAAAGAATAGAGATGCTGGTAAGCCTTGCATACTCGAATTCGAGAACGACCTAATGTTCAACAACCTCATTGAATGTTAATGCATCAGACTAGTATTAACGTTTTAAAAGAAAGGCTGAATTATGACAAAGTATACTTTTTCTCTTAAGGATAATAACAAGATTAACAATACCTTTTGTGGCAATACCAGTACAAACTATTCTAAGATTCTTGATGATCTTATCAATGCTGATATAAAGGAGAAGAACCCGTGGTTGTTTACTAATAGTACTCCTAAGACGGAGACCATTAAGATTAAGATTAATGGTAAGACTACAAATACGTTCGATATGAGCGATATTTATAAGTTCTTCAATGGTTATAAGTTTACTAACAACTGCCCCTTTATTAAGGATAAGATTTATTATCTCGCAGATGGTACTCCTTTCTACCTGACTGATGATTATATCACGATTGGTTTTAATACGTATTACTTCTACGAGTTCGGTAACCCCATTTTTATTAATGGCATGACCGATAGTTTCAAGAAGACTATTGCTACGATTTATATTGATGGTCTGAAGATTACAATTAAGAAATAATTTAGTATAATTATGAGCTTAGTACTACCAACACAACCAGTTCCTGCGACTTCGGTTAATCCTCAGTATCTCATACTGTATGGACTGCCGAAATCAGGAAAGACCAGCTGTGTTGCTCAGATACCTAACAATTTGATTATAGACCTCGAAGGAGGTTCTACTTTTATTGATGCTATGGCTGTACAAGCACGCACGATAGAAGATCTTGGTCAAATTGCTCAGGCGATTCGAGCAAAGAACGAAGAAGTTGGTCATAAATTTTATAAACATATTACAATTGATAATGCAACTCGTCTAGAGGACATTTGCATGGGTTACGCTTGCACGTTGTATCGTCAAACTGAACTAGGTAAAAACTGGAAAGGTAATGATGTTACAACACTTGCTCGTGGTGCTGGATATGGTTATCTTCGAACAGCAGTAAAGAAGGTAATTGACATGTTCAAAGAACTCTGTGATGAGTTTATACTTATAGGACATGTCAAAGACAGCATTACAGATAAAGATGGCCAAGAGGTCAATGCCAAAGAGATTGACCTTGTCGGGAAACTCGGCAAGATTGTATGCGGCATGGCCGACGCAGTTGGCTACGTGTATCGCAAAGACAATGAAACCCATATTAGCTTTAAGTCCGGAGGAGACGGCACTATTATGGAAGCACGTGCTCGTCATATCGCGGGCAAAGATATCGTCATTGCGACAGGCAACGAAGATGGAAGCATAACAACATATTGGGATAAAGTTTATAAACCTGAATAAAATCTAAGGAACTATGTATAGTACAAAAACAGCAACAACAAATAATACGGAGTTTAATAGCTCGTATATGCCTACTGGCATCAATGAAAATATAACCTTGAAAGAGGTTAACGTAAATAAGACACCTAACGGTCGTGATTTCTTGGAGATAATCTTTGAGAATGAAAACGGTCAGACAGCAACTATGACTGAGTGGAAGAACGAGAAGAATATGTGGATTAAGACCGACGAGGATTTACAGCGTCGCGATAATCAGCAGTTTGGTCGTATTCTGCAGGTAATAGATGCAGTTAAAGGTGGTCATAATGACTTTGAGGGTTCCTCATTCATCGAAATGATTACTTGGGCTAAGACTTGTCTTAGTGATGGTGAGAGTAGTTCTGTTCGTCTTAAGGTGACTTATGACAAGAATGGATATACTCAGGTGTCTAAGAACGGTATTTTTATTGAAGCCATGAGTGTTGCAAAAGAAGAGTCGCAGATTAAGCTTTGGAAGAACGATCTTCTGGAGCGTCCCGTACAGGCTGACGTTGAGAAGCCTAACGATCCGCTCGGATCACCTAATATTGGTGTAACCGCTCCGGTGACTGCAGACTCTACAGGTGCTGACGACCTTCCTTTCTGAGGATAATGGTCAGTGGTGGAGGACTGGAGGATTAATCCTTCAGCCCCTTACTAAGGGTTTATATGCAACGGCAGTCGGGCGGCTGGTGGGATGGTAAACCACGTAAATGCAGTCCGTTTGGGGTTCAACTCCCCGTAAACCCACACATTATCTTGACTTAATTATGACGAAAGAAGAGATATGAAAGTTTATGTAAAATGGTATAATGATATAAAAGAAGGAGATCTACTTGAAGAAGAATATCTTATTGATAAATTTAAATATAGACAAGTAGTAATAAATATTGATGGTCATACAATAACAGCATTATATACTCCTGAACACATATACTATGACGAAAGAAGAGAGAAAAGTTTGGTATCATGATTGGTGGTGGAATCGTGGTGGTAGAGAACAGACTCTACAACGACGAAGAGAAAGAGGTCCTCTAAAATGGGGTACCAAACTAAACAATGGAAATCAGTAGCCTAGAGGTTATGGCGGTCATCTACGAGATAGGTGACGGATTGTGGGGTTCGATTCCTCACCTGGTTACAATATGAAAGGAAAGAAAGCATTAAAAACTTATTCCTACAAAGAATTTAAAGAACTTCTTGGTACTCTTGGGTTCTTTGAGCATCATAAGAATAGTACACATATGGTATTTGCAAATGCAAAGCGTCGATATGTTACTGTACCTTTTTCTAATAAGAAAGAGATAAATCCTATGATGACTACAGTAACTCTACAGAGGATTAAGAATCATCAATGTAGGACATTGTAATATGTATAGTACTAAAACAGCTATTACAATGACAATGAGTCTCAAAGACTTGTTGGAGAAGCTGAGCGATTATGACATTTATAGCTATTATCTAGGTTCATTTAAACCTGGAAAGCTTATAAATAGTCCTTTGAGACCAGATGATAAGATACCTAGTTTTGCTATATTTCCTAGTAAGACTGGAGATCTGTTATTTAAGGATCATGGGACAGGAGAAGCAGGTAATGCTTTGAAATTTATAAAACTATACAAAGGAATTAATACACGAGAAGAGCTTGAACAAGAGCTGTTACGCATCGTCCGAAAAATGAACCCAATGGGCGGTAAGGCGAGAGCTACAGCCGTAAAAACGGTGGGTTTGGGGCTGACAGATATTGGAATAGTTCGTCAACCATTTACTGAAGTAGATAAGCAATACTGGAAGCAATTCCATATTTCTATAGATACTCTAAAAAGGTTTAATGTGTTTAGCATAAAGTATTTCTTGTGCAATAGTATTGTACGAGGAGTATATAAAGAAGACAATCCAATGTATGCTTATAAAGTGTATGATAAATTTAAGATTTATCGTCCTTTAGCAAGTAAGTATACTAAATGGAGAACTAATCTCACAGTAAGACATGTGCAGGGATTAGAGCAGCTTCAGCCTGATGGAGGAGATTTGCTTATAATAACTAAGTCGTTGAAAGACGTAATGTGTCTACATGAGATGGGATTCCATGCAATTGCTTCTGCAAGTGAAACTACATTTATACCTGAGGATATACTAAATGATTTAAAGAGTAAGTGGGATAATATTATCATTCTATATGATAGAGATACTGCAGGAATGCAGAATGCTCGTCAGTATAGTAAACAATATAGCTTAGATGCTATCTTCGTTCATAAGAAGTTTAAGGCAAAGGACGTATCCGATGCTGTTAAAGCTAACGGATTCGTTGTTGTCAAGAATTGGTTAACTAAAACAGTAGAAAGATATGATAAATTGTATAATAGGATCCCTGTTGGGGACATTGATTGGCCTAGTAGGAAGTCTCTGTATTCTTGATTATATGTATAATAAGAATATAAAGAAAATCAAACAGCTGATTGAGGACGCAAACACTTTTAAGATAACACTTAAAAATGAAATCTAAAGGCAGAGTAAAGAATGCGACGAAGGTCGATGCGTATGGACTACATTTCCGTAGTAAACTCGAACTCTATACGTATGAAGCTTTTATGAAAGCAGGGATACCTGTTAAATATGAGCCAAAGCATTTTACTCTTCTACCAAAGTTCGAATTTTTAGGCGAAAAAATAAGACCTATCACATATCTACCAGACTTCGTTGGACGAGGTTTTATAGTAGAATGCAAAGGTCTTATGGGGGATTCGTTCCCTCTACGCTGGAAACTCTTTAAGTATTATTTACACAAACATCACGCTAAAACAAAACTGTATCTGGTACGTAACCAGAAACAGGTTAACGAGATGATTGAAGAACTTAAGAACAGATGAGTTTAGAAGAAGCAAACAAGATAGTAACCATGAGTATATCTTATGATCCTAACGGATGGTATTGGGTAATAGATACTCATACTCCATATGGTAAGATTATAGGATATAATAAGCACGATGACCCAAGTGTTGCAGAATTGGAACTCGAAGGGTTTCTTAGATATTTTACTAAGAACGTGCTTAAGAATGGTGATACTATACGAGCATATGTTGAGAAACATAAACCAAAGAAAGATGGAGATTAAAATTCCATATTACGAGGACTTAACTCGTATTTCAAACAGTAACATAGGCTGGTTTCTACAGAAGGGACCAGCCTATTTACATAAGATGTTAACTAACCCTCCTCCAGAGGAGAAGAATTATGTTCTAGAGCGTGGAACCTTAATCCATGAATACTTACTTCAGCCTGAAGAGTTCCAAAAAGACTATGTAGTCTGGGACAAAAGTAGACCTACTTCTGCACAGCAGGAGAAGTTCTGTCAGGCACTAGCATCCACGCTTGAAATAGAGCCTAATAGAGCCATTCTAAGCGCCTATAAAGAAGCGTATAGTATAGCAGGAAAGTCGGAAGACAAAATGCTGTCAGAAGGCCTTAAAATAGCCTCTACGTTGAAGGATTACATAGACTTCCTGAAAGCAAATGATGGGAGAACTATGATTAGTCCTTATGAGTACCAAATGCTTGAGAAAATTAAGCAGAACGTACAGTCCCACAAGCTTGCTTGGCATATAATAGATGCACCGTTAAGAGCAGCTGAACTGTGTGATTACGAAGCACATCATGAATTCCATATAAACTGGGAATGGAGAGGTGTACAATGTAAATCTCTACTCGATGGTCTTACTCTTGATTTTAAGAATAAGAAAGCTATTATCTATGACTTAAAGACTACACAAAAGTTGTGGCACTTTGAGGATAGTATAGACCAGTATGACTACTTAAGACAGCTGTGTTATTATGAACAAGCTGTTGTATGGTATTTAGAGAATGAATGCGGAGAAAATCCTATAACATGGGACTTTGAATTCTACATTATTGGTATAGATACTACAGGTAGTTATGAGATTCGTACATTTTATATTGATAAACATATGGTTATTTCTAGATTAGCTATTATCCAGGATACTCTAGATGCTATTAAATGGCATCAGGCTAACAACAAATGGGAACATAGTAGAGAGTACTATGAAGGTGATGGCTCAGAAACCTTAAACCTATGAATTTTATACACAAATTTATTTTACCACTGTTAAGTGATAAACTTACTCTCGACGATATTTCTATAGATGCAGGTTTTTGTGGATTAGCTACTAAGGATATAAACAGACCTTATCTAGATAATCATATATTTCTTATATACAGTATAGAAATGAATAATAAAGCCATTGCTGTACGCAAGAAGCTTGCATCTTTAGATATATATAATAAAATAGACTGTAAGATAAAGGGGAAGTCTTATAGGATATTCTGTTTTCCTATAATAGGAAAAACAATACCAACCTTAATGTCAAATATCATTGGATTGACAGACCATGAGACATTACAGGTTTATAAGTTTTGGAAGTTCACAGATGATGATATAAACAAGAAGATGATAGATATTACATATTGTCCTCAAATGTTCAAAGAGTCTATGGTTCCAGAATTTGATTATTCCCCAAATATTAAGTTTGACAAAGAAGGGCGAGCACTCATTTGTTGAGTGTCCGCCCTTTGTTTGTTTTTGTATTAACATGACCAATTCAGATAGAATCATTTTCAATACATAGATGAACCTGTTTTCTTTGAGCTTTTCTTACTTGATGAAGATGAGCTTGAAGAATTGGTTTTTCTGTCTGGTTTTGCCGAAAGTGTGCTTGTAGGAGCAACCTTATTGATATAATAGTTAGAGCTGCTTATATTGCCATAAGGTTCTGTATTTCTAACTATATTATCCATACCCCATTCAGGCTTGATTACGCCCATGGTCTTCATGAAATCTCTGAACATAACCGATTTACCTTTATAACTCCCGCTCTAAACTGGTTGCTCATAAGGTGGAGCTTCCTAACTATCCAAACCAAGGACATCCTACTTGAATACATTTATCATATCTCCGAAGAAATCTATTGAATAACCTAAGTTATCAATGAATGATTTAGAAATAGCAACACTGTTGACTATATCAAGTGCTGTTAACGGAGATAAGAACGGGATTTGCGCAGAACGTTCAGAAATAGCAGCTACATTGATGGCATATAAGAATTCAGATGCCCATTCTTTAGGATATTTAGTAACAAGCATTGACGTGAATATTGTCATAAGACTTGTTAAAGCAAGCATACCTACAGCAACTGATAATCTACGCAAAGCATATACTTCATTTGTAGTAAACTTTCTACCTTTTATTCCATGAGTATTATAGTCATACTCTACTCCACGCATTTTACATTTTAAATGCTTCCAGCAGTTCAAAAGATTACGTATTACAGGAAGTGTACCTAAAGCTGACAACATTCTCCATTGACCACGTTCAATAGTACCAGTCTCGAAATTATACTATCCTTCAAATTCTTTGTCTTCTGAAGTAAGATATACTCCGCTCTTCTTAGGTTTAGATTTATAATACCTAATAGCCTATTTATATTTACCTGGTTGCGATTCTCTAGCGTACTCATTAGAAGGTTGCGCTTGATCTATAGCTTTAGAATATTCTGCAAAGTCATGACCAGCTTTTAAGTTATCGAAGTTCTATGTCAAGAACCAACCACGCATCTAAAGTACAAGAGCTCCTAAATAGTTTTGGCTAAACGCCGAACCACTAGTAGAATCAAGGATACCGTTTACAACAGCACTTCTTTCACGAATAATACCATGCACACGAGTCTCTATTTTACGAGATTCACGTTCTCCTTGTTCGTTTTCGTAACCAACATTAGTTGAAACTTTAGGTCTTACCTTATCTCTATACTGATCTACTATTTTAATATTCCCGTCTGGTCCTATTTCGTACGCGTCGTATAAAGTAGTTTTTGCCTTCTTCCATGCGCGTTTACCTTCCTTCATAGACTGCCCAGCTTTATGATACGCATACATAGCTTGATCTTTAGTCATAAATTTCTCTTCGCCAGTATTAGGATCTACTACGAGTCTTGTAGCATGATATGTCATTGCAGTAATCCACCCTTTAAATGTGAAATCTACAAGCGTATATTCTCCCATATGGAAGAAACGACCAAATACACGTCTTAACCAAGTCTCATTATGTCTACTAAATATTTCAGATATACTATTAGTAGCACCGTTGTATTGCATAAGAGCTACCAGCTTAGATTTAGCTTTGGTTTTACCTACACTAGCAATAGCTTTGAAGATCTCTCCTCCTACTATCTTATTTCCCCACAAAGCATCTTGTACAGTAAAGTACTTTCCAGCAAGTATTTCTTGAGTAAGAGTAGATGCGGAATCGTATGCGTTTTTAAGTACTGCTCGCCAGTTATGGCTCATAAGCATAGAGTGAGCTTTAGATGCTAATTTATCTGTAATAGCTGCCAGTCTACGCTCTGTTTGATTCATTTTACCTCCCTTAAATCCAGTTCTAGTACGCCCATATACATACATCTAAATAAACTTTTTAAGTCTGTATGCCTGATGCATAAAGTTACCACTCTTGTTTCCTTCTACACCACCTTCTAGTTGAAGTTGAAGAGCTTGGAACATAGGAGCAAGTTTAGATTTATTTTGGAAGTTGCAAGCCATTTCGTAGAACATTGCTACAGTACCTATGACATCAGTACACGTCATAGAAGGATCGTCTAAAGGCTGTACCCATCTCTAAGGAACTGTTTCCACAATAGTGCCATCGGGACGAGTAGTCATTTCCTCATTATACCTAGTATCTCTTTCAGTAAAGTTGAATGTATCAAATCCAAATGTAGCGGCTACAATACCGTTTCCTATACCGTGACGGAATAGCATATGAGCATCTCTATCGCGCATTTGAGGAAGTCTATATTTATTATTTGGATTAAGATTCGGCATCATCTTATAAGCTTCTTCCATAGTGTCTATTAGAAGTTTATAAACTTTACCAAGTTCTTTATCAGCTTTACTTGTACCATTTACAAGTTTGTCATATTGAGGATTTTTATATTTGTCTTTAAGCTATAGAGATTCTCCACCTTGTACAAAGTTTCTATTGACCCAAGCAGAATTTAAGTCTATGTCTGTAAACGGAGAGTTTAACATATCGACAATAGGAGCAATACCGTACTTGTTCTATACGCCTCCAACAGGTCTTATATATTTAAATACACTTAAAGGAACTCTATGACCTTTTTCGTCTGTATAGTAGTAATCGTCGTAGAATTTTGTAAGTGCGGAAGGATCTGTTTGAGATTGTATAAGAGCTTTATTATATAGAGTACGGAGATATGTCTCGTTTGTAAGCTATCCGCCTGCGTAAGCCATTACATCGGCACTCTCAAATACATCCTACCATTTCTCTGGACCAGCAATATAATTAGGTTTGCCATAAGATCTCCAGAAGTCTGCTATTTCTTGATCTATACGTTGTAATTCTTTCCAAGCATCTTTGTTTAATAATTCAAGATGTGGAGTATAGAATCCTTTTTTGTTCACTGCAGACATTATCTTACGTTTTCTGTTCTGTAGTTCTCTTACTTCTTCTGGCAAATCTTTATGCGGTACTAAATCCTAAAGTTCTGGATTTACTGCTTTATACTAATATTGATTATTAAAGTCAATATGTTGAGGACTATTCTAACCGTATTTGTTTATTATATACTACTCGGCTTGATTAAACTTCTGTCTATTTTGTTTAGTTTTTATAAACTAGCTTTGGAAGTAGTACCAAGCTGACAATTCATTGGCAATATCGAGAGCGTCTCCACTCTTTTCAACTACACTAGTAACGTTGCCTTGATTATCTTTAGTTATAATATACGGATTAGATAGATCCTGTCGTTCTTGTTGTAACTATTTTAATTGTAACTATTCAAGTCTCGAAAGATCAGCTACAATAGGAACACCGATATTTGGATCCGTGCATTTATCCAGCAAGGTATGAATTTGCTCGTCTAGTCGCTATACAACAGTTATTGTAGGCTTAGAAAGGAACTGTAATCTATTTATATAGTAATCTACAGTATATCTCATATTAGCCTCTCCATCCAACCATTTATAGTAATCAGTATAGAAATCTATATACTGTTGTTTAGTATCAAATACAAACTCTTGGCTTTCTGGATCTATTTTAACATTATGTTTATCTACCAGTTGAGCAAGCTTCTTATCTCTGTTTTTGTTAAACTAACCTTTATTATATTCGTTTACAAAGTATCCAGTTGGGAGCCCTTCGTCATCTAACTCACAGAATTGGCGCATAAAGTTCTTTGGTGATAATTTAGTACCAAGAGAATTCTCTTGCGCGTTTAGAGCCGATTTATAAGCGTCTACGAGGCTATTTCCTTTTACCAAAGCTCTTTGGAATACATCTCTATTTGCTTCTGTAGTAATATATTCAACAAGACGGATTATAGGACTAGAAGCAGATACGGCAGGACCGAAGAACTATTCCATAGGATTAGCTTCACCGTTGTTTATTTGGTTCTTTGCCCACAACATTGCATTAGCTTTAAATCTCTCCTTATCACCTACATCTACAAGATAGTCTGAATATATATCTATCACATGCCTTGTATATTCTTCCAAGATGGAATTAAATGCTCCAGATGCAGTTTCTATAGCGCCATCAAGATATCTTAAAAGCTGTGGCAAATTATTATTGTACTGATTAATTTCATTTTTATTACTGTATAACAAAGGTCTAACATACTGACGCATCACATTGCCGTAATAACCTATTATATCAGTCTTAATATGCATAAAATCAGCAACATCGAGTGACTCTATAGCAGTTTGTCCACCAGAAAGAATACCATTCAGCTTACTAATGGCTATATTCATATCTTGAGAAGCCCTGTTTACAAAGTCTCCAATGACGCTAATTACATCAGCTTCCTGATCAGCATTCTTCTTACGAAGATTCTATAGCTAGATCTGAATATTATATATTTCCTAGTTATCTGGTACAGGTCTAGCCTTCTCAGATGCTAATTTAGCCTCAAGAGTTTCTTCAATCTTGTAGAATGCATCTTTTAGATTTATATCAGACTGAAATACTGTACCACTATATTTTTCGTAATACAATATCTCTTGTTTGGTATTACTAAGGTCTTCGTTTAATGAGAAATACGTAGATATAAGGTCGAGCATGTTCTGAGAATTATTTCTATTCTCATTCAAAGGCTTACCTATAACCTCTCGTATCATATTGTTAAACTTATGCCAGAATGATTTAAATGTATCTTTAAGCTTATCTGATAAAGTCCATTTACCATCTACGCTTTGTACAATATGATCTACCAATGCTTCTTCTACAGTTCTAGAGTCGCTCTTCTTACCGAACTTCTTCCAACGCTAGTCTACAGCAAGTAGTGCTTCCTATACTACTTCGCTATCCCAGAACATTCTTATATATCTGTGAGCAAGTTCGTGTATGATAGTAGTAGCATCACCATCCTACATGGATATGTAGATTATACTACACAATGCGTTAGCTTGACCCTATTCTACAAATGCGCCAGGATGTTTTACTCCGTTTTCATCAGTCCAATCATGCTCACTAAGAGAGTTTACAAAATGTACTCGAAGCTGCTAGTTCTTATCAGTGCCGTCGTATTTATAGTAATATGTCCCGTCACTAAGATTTACACGCTTTAACTTGAATACTTTAGCTAGATGCTTTTGAGCAGCGGACATGCATTCGCGTACTTTATTCTCATCCCAAGTCTTTCTAGCGTCGATCTTCATTCCATATATCTCTAGAGCTGAATAATTATGCTCTGCAGTTAATACTTCTGCAATATACGAGTTGATGAAATCTTGCCTAGCATCGTGAATAGCAGAATCAATAGCCTGCTGTCTCCAAGGTATATTTTGCTTCTCGAAATCAGCTAACACCTTAGATACATTAGAATCATTACCAAGTAATTCTTGTATAGAAGAACTGTCACAAGACCCTACAATCATAGAAGCGCTCGGTTCTCCATTACGATCTAATGTGCCTGTAGTAAGACCGTCCATAGTCCAGTCACCATTTGCTTCTATAAATTGCGGCATATAAGCAAGAGCCTTTTTTAATACGGCTTGCTTTTCATTACCACCAGCCTATTGAAGCAGTGTCAAATATAAGTCAGACGTATCTCCTTGCGGAGTGGCGTCTAACGGAAAGCCATTATTCATAGCGAGAAGATAGTAGGCAGCATCTTCACTGCCTACTAAATCCGCATATTTTTTTAATAAGGCTTTGTTTTCTTTATCTTTTAAATTTAAACAAACCATATTATTTACATTGATTTTCTCTTAAGTTTTTACCAAGATTAGCTAATTCCGTTATCTAGTTTTCCTGAGAACCAAATAATTCTAACTATTTAGGTTCGTTTGGATCTTCAGACAACTTAAGCTTATTATACTCATTTGTATTATTTAATAACTACCAAACACCATTCTTCCTAAATGCCCTGAAATTAGTTCCATATAATTTGTTAACCTTTTTTACGTGAGATAATTTTTCTTTACTAGAATACCCAGTACTTTCTACTACGTAAGAATATAAGTGATTATATATACTCTATACAGACCAGCCGTAATAATTTCCGTTTATATCTGGTTTATAGTTTTTCTAGTCTTCAAACAAAGGTGTTACTTTTGATACGTAATCTATTCCATTTTCTCCATTAGATATTTCAAATACATTATTTTGTAATCCTTGTTTAGAATATATTCTTATGGGAACATTTACAAATTCGTCGTCTATAGTAACGTTTCCGTTGAGAGTAAAGAAGAAAGATTTTTCAAACACAAACACAGCACCTTTATTGGATTGTGTAAGAGGATGATGCGCTCCTTGTGGAACCTGCAAGCTATCTTCCGCTACATCTTTAGGAAGTTTCATAACGGTATCAAAATATTCATCGTCTGTATCTTCAGGAAGTTCTTTTACTATTTCTCCGATAACTCTTCTGTTTTCAAAGTTTACATGGTTACAATCATTTAAGGCTTTATGATTCACTTTTATATTATCATTCTCCTTTGCATATCTATCCATCAGTTCCTTATTTGGATTAGTAAGCAAAACAACCAACGCATCTTTAATAGTTTTCTCTAACGATTTATATTCTTTTGTTATACCAAACAATTGAGCAATTGCAGAAATTAATCGCTGGAATACGTTTTCTCCTTTATGTCTACGGTCAAAATCTTTTATATGCTCTACAAAAGAAGGTTTTCCAAGTTCTGCGACCATTTCTGCTGGACTAGTATATCCGTATGTATCGTTGTCCTATGTCCAGAATGAAAAAGCAGCTTCAATATCTACACCAACCTTTGGCTATCCGTTTTCATAGAAGTGTTGTTTTATAAAATCTTCTTTTAATAGACGATAACACTCTTCTATTTCTTCAATAGCTATTCTAATCTCCTGTGGTAGTTTATCTCTGTTTGCTGTTTCAAGATAATAAGATGTAGCAGCATGAATGGCTTCGTGTAGCAAAGTGTTTGTCTACATATATTCTGGATTAGAATTATATAATATTTTATTTTCACTAGCTATAAATCTGCCACTTACGTCCTCATCTAATGTTGCTGCCTCAAATACTATATCAGAATTACGTAGAGCATTGAACACAATATCTGTAAGTTTAGATTCAGATGAACCTTCTGGGTATTTAGACTTTAACAAATTGTAAACTTCGTCTATAGAAGAAGTGTTATTATAATTTAATGTCTCTTTAAACACATTTCTTATAGCTTCTTTACCGGTATCTGTTATTTCTCTAGTACCAATTACAGCTGCGTGCTGAGTAAGTCTAGGAGTATCTATTGATTTAAATGTAATCAAATCTAACCATTTGTTTGAATTCTAATCAAAGAAATATACAGGAATTCCTCTTTGTAATGCCCTTTGTACAGCGTATGCAGTTCCGCCATTTACTTGTGGTTTATAAGAATGAACTGATTTTGTAGGATCTGTTGTATTATCTGGTTTAGAATAATCTCTAACCATAGTATACGTACCTATAGCAAACACAGCGTCCGCTTTATCTGCCTACATCATATCTCTACGAACGAGTTTTCCTGCGTATGTGTCTTCAGACAATACATTTCTGTTAATTTCTGCAGCTACTTGTTCATATTCAGCGTTCAATCTATCTTTCCATTCATCAGACAAAGAATCGTAATCGTTTGTAGTATACTCTTTTACCTTTATACCAAACTACCTCGCCATTATAGCCCATTCTGTGTCAGAACCTATCGCACCGCCAGAATAGAATTCAGCAGTAGATGTGTCAAATATAAGGTTATCGTTTTGTGCTTCTACAGAAGGTTCATAAGTTCTAGCACCAATCTCTTCAGCTTCTTGTTTATTTTTAGCAGGTTGTTCGATTTCAACAACTCCATCTTCTGCTAAATGCACACCGGCTGCGTCTTTCATAAGTTCTGCTAATACTGGGTCTTTTGTAAATGCATTTATCATAGCCATTTCTGTACCTACGTTATTAGCAGCACTTAATTTGCCCAAGAATGCCGTCATGATATCAGAAACGCTTCCTCCTTGTATACCCATAGCTTGTTTAGCTATCATCATTGACTCTGTAAATTGAGCGCTGATTCCAGCTATAGCAGTAGATTCCTATATACTAGCATCGCTTCTACGCATCTCATATACTGTATCGTGCGGGAACTTATTACCTTTAGGATCAACCATAACGTATATAAGTTTTCCGTTTGTTGTATACGAAAGCTTCTTATATATAGTGTAATTTCTAGGAGAATGAGGATCTGAACAATTTCTCTTTATCTTGATATATTCCTCGTCTGAGAACTGCTCTATATCTGCATTTTCTTTTATTAACATAATAGGAATTGATACTTCTGGAGCATTTCTACCTTCGTAGTAATACCTACCAGTATAATATCCTTTTGCCTCAAAGAATACGCCATCTGCTTTTATAGTAGGAATAAACTTATCGTCAAACCAGTTGTTAAGTATAATCTCCTCTACGTTTATAGGAAGTTCATCAGTACTGTTTTGATACAACTCAAGCTGATCTTGCATATATTGAGCATAACTATCTTTTGTTGTATCGTTATCATAAGAATTAAGCTTCCATGAGTTAGGTATATACTTAAATAAGTTGTTGCCAGAATTACCTCCAGATGTTATATATGCATACATAATAAGGTCTCTTGCAAACATTCTTATTTCTGGGTGCAACGTATCGTTTAACAATTCATCCCAGGCTTCTGCCATATCATCTTCGTTGACATGATCAGAGTCCATGAAATTAAGAGTTTTTACAAACTTAACATCTTGGTATGTGCCTGGTTGTGTACCAGCATTATAAGCATTATATCTGAGCTCTTCGTGATGTTGGAATCCTTGAACAAGAGAAGCAAGTAAGTAATTTTTAATAGAGCCATCTACAGAACGCATATCAGAATATGCAGGATCTGTCATTATCTTTATACGAATATCTTCAAGTCTGTCGGAAATAGTATTATTACCGCTAACAAGGCCTTTGATATTTATATTCATATTCTAAGCCCACGTATTAAAGAATCCAGCTCGTATATAGTTCATTATCTGTTTACTTACAGCCTTTCTCATGTCAGCAGAAGCATTCTTCTCACCAATTTGGTTAAGAATTCTGTCTACTTGTACCTAGAATTGGTTTGTAGACTCTATGGTAAACGATCCCATTATATCCATAAACAGATCTAGCGCGTTGTTAGTTTTGTCTTTAATATAACTATCGTTATAGTAATCTGACAAATCTTCAAACAACCCGTAATCATTGCCTGGAAGATTGAATAGTCTATCAACGCCTTCTCTGTACGCCATTTGTTCAGTCACGTTCTTACCCTGTTTTCTAGTATCAATTTTACTATATTTTACAAGATCAGAAAGCTGTTGTTCATATGGCTAAAATTTATCCTTTGCCCTATATACCAAATACTGAATTTCTGCAGCTGAAAGGTTTACATTATCTTGCACTTTATACATCCTAGCATGCCCATTCATCGGAATGTGTTTCTTTGATATTTGATGTAAAATATCATTATTTTTACTAAGAAGTATTTGAATAGCGTCGTCTACAGAAATTCCTCTAACTTTTTCGAAGTATCCGTCAAGCACTTTATTCGCTTGTTTTAGAGTACCGACATTCTTAGGAAGACTAAAATTACTCTTTACAAAGTTATATACAACTTCTTCTACAGCTTCATTTTGTCTACGAGATTTACTTCTACTCGATTCAGAACCGTATTGACTTGCAGCGTTATTGTATGCATTAGCCATTTCTACCATAATAGGTTGAGTTGTAAAGTAGAATGTATCTTTACCGAATCCAGTTCTAATCATAAGATTTACTAGATTATAAGTATAACTGTTTACATTCAACCTTGCGATATATGGATCTTTGGCTACGTCTACGTGTGCATTTATAAGTCCAGATATCCAAGAAAGTATAGAGTTTCCGTATCTATCAGAAGACTGGTCGAGCCTATACATTCCTAATTGACCTAAGAACCCATCTTGCTTAAACTTAACGCCATACAACATAGTAAGAATGTGGCTGTTGTTGTTAAGAGCAAATGGTCCAATACCGAACTTACCTGTAATAAATTCTGTCTTAGTAGATGCGTTTGCCCATAATGAATATGGAGTAAACGGATCAAGCGGCTTTTCAGCTTGTCCTTCTTCTATGTCTTTAATTATGTCTTTAAGAAGTTTAGTGTCACCGTCAATAGACGCATGATTAGAATGTGCAGTTCTATTTACGTTCTACTCGTTTTCAGACTTAGAATCTTTAAGAAGAGCAATATAGTCGCTAAGAAGTCTATTTGCATAATACTCATGAGAACCTTCTTTAAAGCTTGTATTAGCTTTTCCGTTCTTTACATCATAGTAGAACCTAGATAAGAAGAGTTTATCGATATCGAAGTCAGCACCTGTAATCTTAGTAAATTCTTTAGGAAGTACAATAGTATCTCTCACTACAGGAAGAACATCTACACAACGTAATGCGTGTATTGATGATTGCGCCTGAGTAGGAATACGAGATCCAACTACATTTGCAGTAGCGTTACTCCACTCTCCATTCTTCTTTCTTCCGCTTATTATGCCGTTTTCTATAAGCCATTGTTTGGCATCTTCAAACGACTTTTTACGTTTCTTAGGAACTCTTTTACGTATTTCAGAACCGTTTTCATCTGTAGTTGTTGTATAGAGATATTGACCTTGATCATCCATCTCATATACAATATGACCTTCATCATCTCTTACAACATCGTCTGGTATAATATCGTCAAAGAAATCAATAGAAAGAACACAGTCCATGGATCCTTCCTCATTTATCATTTGAAGTTCTCGTCCTTCATAAATAGATGCGGGCAGGTCTTCTTCATTTTGTACTGTAGTCGCCCCTTCCATAGCCCAAGCAGAACGCTGAATAAACGCAGCTCCAGGAGTATTTATATCGATTACATTCTTATTGATCATAGATGTAACAATACTCTGTATCCACTCAAGACTATTTTGAGCTACAGGAGGAATATACATGGCAGGCTCGCCGTTAGCATCGAGAGTAATACTTACAGCATCGATTGCTTCTTGACTAGCTCCTCTAGATGCGAGTTCTTCTTTAAGGAATTTAGACAGCTCTTCTATCTTTATTTCTTTAGTGGTAATCTCCTCGCCATTCTCTCCAGTAGTTTTAGTTTCTTTTATAAACCTTTCACGTACTTTCTGTTCTCCAATATTAGAAATCTGATTTATACAATTCATAATATCATTTCTAACATCAAGAGCAGATGCTGTACGGAACGTTCTGTTACCATTTTCGTCTACGCTTTCAAGAATAGTATAATCGCGTCCTGGTATAATACTAGCCATTACAACTTTGGTCATCTGTGTACCCATTTTGTTTGTAAGGCTTCCATGAGGATCTGTATTGAACTGTTTACGAATATATTTGAAATCTTGTTCGTACTTGTTGAATGTAAACTAGCTGAATGGAGGTTGAGGCTTCCAATTCTAATTACCAACGTCACCGTCTATAAAGTTGTTTTCGTTTGTCGGATCGTAGTCTTCTTTGAATTCAGACATTACCATTGGTTTACTTCCTTGAGATCCAACTTTCACAGCAGAGTTGATCATAAGCATGTGCACGCCTTCTTTCTTCATCTTATCAAAGATTTTGGCAGTAGCACCTGTAGATATACATTTGAACATTGGGAATATAGCCATCTTATCATAATAAGGAGCTGCTATTCCGTTAGCAAATCTAAATCCGTATGCAGTATACTTTTGATTACCTATTACTGTGGTAAGCACATCCTAATAAGCCTTCTATAATGTAAGAATGTCTTTGGTTGTATAAACCTTACCGTCTACTTCCTAACCTCTAAGAATCTTAAAAGCTCTCTCTATCTTAGAGTCCCATGAACCAACCATACGTAGTAACCATTCAGCCATTTCATCGGTAACATATGCTGCACCGTCAGCTACATCTATATCAGACATGAAATCAGAAGACTTCTTCTTGGCATTCTTAGTAAGCATGTCGTATATATCAGCATTTTCATTCTAAAGAGCCTGTTTTATCTCATCGATAGACATATTTTCTATTTTCTGAGAAAGTTGTTTAGCCTCTTCAGAATTACTATTTGCAAATGTAATACCTGCCTTATCAAGTTGGCTTCTCATATATGCAGAACGCAACTCTCCGTCTTCGATCATCTTCGATAAATCATCTTGAAGAGCAGATCCAATCATCTCATTGTCTACTTCTGCACATGTATATTTAGTAGGAATGCCAGGTATATCAAGAACATTATTTTGTCCTGTAGATATAAGTCCACCAAGTCGCTTATGTTGATCTATACTTCTATCAATAAGTTCTCCATTCGAACCATATTTCCATTTAAAGAACGCAGGATGACCGGCATACAGTCTTTCTACTTCTTGTATAGAAATATTAGAAGCGGCAGATACTCTGCTTAGGAACGCGGCGATAGCCATAGATTCCCTTTGTTGTTTATTAGATATGTGCTTATAATTTTCAGAAATAAGTTTGATTTGCTAAGCATCTAATAATTTGTTTTCATATCTGAGTATAATAGGGATCTTCTCGTCGTTTGATACTTTCTTTATAAGTCCTAAGTCTTCTGCGTACTTAAGCTCGTTTTCTACCTGTTTGTTCAGAGATCTAGTAAGAAGTTTAAATTGATGTTCCTTTAATTGTTGTTCATTTACATGGATCAAACTAGACCAATTAGAATCGCCTTTTTTTGTTTTGAGATAATACATGCCAGGTTTATCTGGGTCTGGTATTCCAAAGAAGTATGCTTGAGCTGTTTTCCAGTTAGCAATCTCATCTTTATATTTTGTACTACCTTCTTCGTGAACTCTATTAAAAGACACCCAGTTGCCATTCTCATCATATATACCAGTAAGTACGCCAAATCTACCACCTTGAACGATTGTGTGTCCGTCGTATTCGTTTCCTTTGTGATAATTCATCACTTTCTACGAATCATCGAGAGGTGGATGTTTTGTACCTTCTTCGTCAGTATACCCTCTTACTTGTTTTATACATTCTTCAACGGCTTTCTTCTCGCAAAGAGCATATTGCAGTAATTGTTCAAGTACTTGCCTATCTTGAGACATGGTATATTTACCATTTCCAAGATCTGTAAATGTATTTATGTGTGTAAGTCCTGGGATAGTAATACCAGTCAAATATGTCCATGTCTTCTTATCGGACATTGTTGGGAATATAAGACCTCCTTCTTGTGTCAGAATCTGGCATTTAGTAATATAATCTTCAGCTGGAGATATTTCGGCATAATCCTAACCCATGTCGCCCTTCTGGTCTGTTCTAAATCCAGCAACAGTAACTACCTTTAATTTACTTCCATCTTCAACTTGCTTTATTACTATAGAACCAATTTTTCTTGAGCCTTGTTCCATGTAATTGTAACTGAAAGATTTCAGATCGTTGATTGGACCTTCATCCCCAGTTAAAGAAGCGTTTATATCATCTGTAACGTCTGTAATAAGACTATTCTCAGATATTACATAATAACGGTTTCCTTTTGTAGCAAGTACACTAAGCTGATCATGGTCGTGTGTATATTTATACTTTGCGTTAGCAAGCATTCCTATAAAACCAAATGAGGCGAGAGCTGTATCGATAGACTTTCCGTTAAGAGTACCATTGGGAGTGATATTTAAAGATTTTGTAACTTTATTATAACATCCTCTCAACCAATCTAAGAACGGAGTAATGCTAGATGGACCAGTTGACTCAAACATTTTCATCAACGCAGTGTGATCAGAAGAACCATACTTAAGTCTAAGTGTATAGTTGAGTTCATCTTTACTAAATTGTATACCAAGTTTTTGTAATGTGTTACAGAACTCGTCTTTTACATAATCAAACTGATCTTCCTTTGTTACATCAAGTTGTGTAGCTCTTACTTTACCATCTTCTCCTTTAAAATTAACTGTAACAGTCCCTCCAGAAGAAACGGCCTTCTTTACGTCAGTGAAGAAATCATATATATGCTGGAATACTTCTGGCGAGTATCTTCTATCAGTTCCTTTTCTAAACTTCATTTGATATCCAGAAGTAGTTTTCTCGAGATATTCACTTCCATTCGCAAACAACTACGACCACACAATTTTATACTCCTTAGCGTTATAATCACTATCTGTGTTCTAGATAGTAACATTCCAAGTTCCATCTTGAGATCTGTTAGCTTTACCTATTACATATTCTCCTTTAGCTGCATGCAAAGCTACTAGAAGCTGACTAAATGAGGCTTCTGCATCTGCGTCTCCCTGCTGTGCTTTATCATATAAAACTTGTACAACGTTTCTATGTATATAGTCGAACATTGCGTTGTCTTTACCAAGTTTCGCAAGCCTATTAAGAAGTTCTTTAGAATTTCGACAATCGTGGCATTGGTTTACAAGAGTATTAAATACATACTTAACGTCAAAATATTCAACTAGACCTTCGTCGTTCAATATATTCTTTGTAACCCTCTTACCTGCTTTATAACCAAAACGTTTCTTTGGTATTCTAGCAAGTATAAACTTAACCTTAGCTCCAGTTCTGCTAAACTGAGAAGACTCATGAGAATATTTGAGTTGATCGAACGAAGCCTCTAATACACCCTCTCCAGATTCTATATCCTAAACATTTTCAGCCTCGTCGTCTTCATTTCTATTTATTTCAAACGTGTTGGCTAAATATGTACGTAAGTCGTTTTCAACTACATCTATATTCTCTACCAATTCTTGAAGGGCTAACGCACCATGAGCTCTACTATTAATCATTCTTTGATAGTTCTGATCACGCTCAATAGCAGCCTTGCTTATACGTAAGTTCTCAAGACCCTCTCCAGTTATACTCACATCGTTGGTCCTAAACACAAGATATACAAGAGTATTGCGTAGTACTCTATACTGATATCTATTGAGAATGTGTTTAAATTCGTGACCACCAATAGAGAATGGTGCAAACGCTCCATGAGACTATAAGAATCTTTGTACTTTCTCTGCATTCTAGCTCCATAAATGTTTTGTAGCGCCCATTCTAGTCATAACATAGAAAGTATACAGTCTAAAGTCTCCTATCTTACCCATAATCTTAGCTACCTACGATATAAACTTAAACGGGTTTCTTATCGCTCCGAGATTAAAAGTAGGTCTATTCTCCATGTAGTATCTGAACTCTTCAGCAAGACCTTCTCTGATTTGCTTATTGCTTAACAAATCTGCATCGTCTTTATATTTAATATGCATCTTTCTAGCATAAGCCTTATAGAGCATCTTTCTTGTCTTATCACCAAGAAGTAGTTCTACTATCTTGTGGAATGCCTCGTGGTATACGGTACCCTGCGGTGCATATGGGTCAAACAACATTTTACCACTGAAATGACATAAGCCTAACACAGAAGCATTTGTTCTAGATATTTCTGCAAGTTTGTCTGTGACGTTCTTATCTGTAATTTCTTCGCCAAGAACTTTGCTTAAGAACTCGTTTGCCTTTTCTACGCTAAACTTATCTTTGGCTTTTTGACCAGTCATTAGATCCATATCTTCAAGGCTGTCGTCTATACCAAGATCGTCAGTAGTAGGAATATCGTCAACGAGATCTACTGCTGGGTTTTTAGCCGGTTGTTCTGGCTGTTGTGGAGTGTCGTCAAATACTAAAGGAATGTCTTCGTTGAAGTTAAGAAGCGGATTTGTAAATCCTGTAAATTTAGTTTGAACAAATCCTCTACGCATAGCCCAAGCAAGACCGCTTAATCCTTCTGGGTGTTCAAAATCTCCAAAGTCTTTCTCATCAAACACTATAGTACTCTGTCCAAATGTGAGTTTTCCTCCATTTCTGAACACTTCTTTACCCATTTCACTCTCTTTGAACTCAGTAAGTCCATGTAAAGGATGAGAGAAATTATCGTTTCCCTTATTTACTCTACATTCTAAGAATTCATTGTATGTGAACGTCTTGTTGTGGTGTGCAAGTAAGAAATCCTTTAATGTCTTCTAATCTTGTTCATCGAGTATGTTAAATCTACCATTATTTGGTATCTCCACACCTTCTCCAAAGTTTCCGTGCAGTATTACATAACGCTGATCATTCTTATCGTACTCAATATATCTAAGAGACTACTGGTATGGGTTATATCGCTCGTCTAATGCTTTATATCGTATAAGCATTCTGAGAACCTGCATTCTAGTAAGTCCTTTATATATTCCATCTTCAAAGAACACTTGGTTCTCCATTGCATGAGCTCCATAGTCTCCATTATCCGCCATATACTTACCAGAAAGCAGATCGATGATAAGCTGAGCGTCTCCTTCTGTAACTGGAGAATAATGTACGTTTACTGGAACTTTCTGGTCTTTATCTATTTCAGGATAAGGAGGGTGTACCATCATTACCATACCACCATCTGCAGGCATTATCTTATCTGGTCTAGTTCTAGAGTATTCGTAAACTTCATGGTGACCACCAGCCTAACCTGGAACATATGCTATTGGGGTTCCATCTTGTCTATATTGAACTATGCAGAATGTATCTTGAGAAGAGCTAAACTCTATGTCATACATAGTATCATCGGCAAACAGTCCCATTTGCTCAAACGTACGCAATGTATTTCCTTCTATAATACCGTTACTTCTACTAATTGCAGACTTTTGCGGCATTACAAGTCTACCACCAGCTTCGCCAAGCATTCTGAGTACTTGAGAATAGAACAGTTTTCCTTTTCCATTTGTACTATCTGAAGTATGTATGTCAATAGGAGAGAATTGATGTCCTCCATACATAACGTTCAACTGTATTTTAGGAGTCCTCGTGCTCGTTCTTGTGGTGAACCAGAATACTCCATTCTCTAAGAAGTCTGGGTTGGCACTAACATCGGAAAGTCTTACTCCAGATCCATCAGTAGCAACAGAATCTTCTATATTATAGCCGCGACTAGCTTCCATTCCTGTATGAGTAGTAGTATACTATGCCCATGGCCTTTCGTATCTTACAGAAGGAGCTTCTATTGTAGGAGGCACTGTAGGAGGTTCCTAAATATTCTCGTAGAGTTTGTTGTATTCGTCAATATCTCCCTTAACGCGTATATAATTATCAAGAGATCCTAAATTCAGCTGCACATCGTTGTCCTCTGCAGCATTTAACAGCATTTGTACGTTTGAGAGGGCTTCAGAGTATAACCTTGCGTTGGTGTCAGTTTTAGCACTAATGAAATGATCCCACCTCATTTGAAGTTCAAGAACCCACTTTTCGAAGTCTTCGTATAACTCTTTTTCGAACAACTCTCTAGAATGTAGGTTTTCCCACAACTGATCATCAGTAGGATTAAGATGTTCTGGTACAGTCTGATTCTATTGATCTTCAAACTGCTGAATATCTCGCTTCACCCTTTCTTTAAGAGCATCAAACTCATTCTAGAATCTTATAGCAGCTCCATTTACTCCAGCATACTGTTGTTTAGATAATACTTTACCATTCCATTTAGATGTAAACCTATTCCATCTGGACATAAAGTTATCAACAAGCTGTTTTGTCGCATCCGTTACTTTATCCCAGTCTTCTTTAGCAGTTTCAAAATCAGTGTTGACATCGTTTGAAGTAAATATAGTATTACTAGAAGGAGAATACTCAGCTTCTATTTGAGCAACTTGTTCATCATAATCTTCGTAATCTTCTACCTACGGAGTTTCTTCTTTTACTTCTCCTTCAGGCTCTTGTATCTAAGGTTCAGATGTACTTGTAGCAGCCGTTTCTGTGGCTTCTGAGGCGTTTTCTGCAGGCTCCTGTACAGTTGTTCCAGGAGTACTCGGTTCGGGCTCTGTAGGCGTTTCTACGGGCTCTGGAGACGGTTGTTCCGATGAGCTTTCTGATGATTCAGGAGCAGCTTCTTCGACTGGCTGCGTTTCTGTCTCCATGTCTTCTACAGACTGTTCTTCTTCTGATGTAGTGGCTTCAAATGTATCGTGTATCTGTTGTCTAAGCTCTTCATCAGACTTTACAGATGCTAAATACTTATCTATAAGGTCTAATGCTGACTTCTTTCTATCAGTAAAATCAGTCTGAGCATTCTTATAAGCTTCCTACATTTCAGGACTTGTGAGGAACTCCATACCAGAAACTTTACCACCAAGCAGCAAATATTGTATCGCGGTAGCCTCTTCTATATCTGTTATATAGTTTGCAGAATCGCGATACAGATCACGAAGTACATCATGTAATTTTTGATTTGGAATAGTCTTAAAATCATCTACAGTGGACGCATTCTTTATTGCCTTAAATCTTGATAACGACTGAAGTCTTTTGATCTGTCTGTTTACAGAACGAAGACGTCTCTTATCTGCAGTAGTAGGCTCTGCCGTCATCTCAAGTTGATCTCTAAGAGTAAATAATGCGTCAAGGGATGCTATTTCTTTTATATAACTTACAAGATTTGGTATAGCTGCACGTATACCTTGCATATTATACAACGTTTCGCCTCCGAGGCCGCCTTTGATGGCACCGTCCCCTTCATGCTATACTTCAGTATCAATGAGATCAAACTCGTCATTAATCTTCAGAAGATCTCCGTAAGTCATTGTACCGAGAATCTCCTATATTCCTCTGCTCTCTTCTTGATTACCACTTACAAGACCGTTTACAAGAGAATTGGCACTCTTCTCAAGCTCATTCAAACCAGTAATACCTTGTTTAGCAAGATCTTTGGCCCACATTATAAGGCCTACGTAGTTACCAAACTTCTTTGTACCTGGTTTTATATCAAGTTGCTTTGCGCCATCTTGAACATTCTTAGAATTTGCAGTATCAAACACATCTTGATATGCCTTTCTCTGCTCTTGCACGTCTTCTGCAGTGAAGTTTAGCCCATCGGTACCACCATTTCGCTGTTCTGCAGTAGTTGCAACATTCTCCATAGCATCAAATGCCTTCATAATACGCTCATATTGCGTAGGAGACGTCTATGTTGCAAGATAAGAATTATTGGCAATAGTAGTTCTATCAGCCATCTTGTGCGCAAGCACATTGTTTACAACAAAGTTACTAGCTTTGAGATCTTGATATGCTCCAGTAATGGCATTGAACCCTTGTATAGTGGCAGTATGGCCAAATCCACCCAAGAATCCGCCTTTCATGTTGGCTATAAGCTCTTTATCTGAAGTAGCGCCAAACATATCGCCAACGAAAGAATACGCAGCTCTAGAACCACCAGCAATATCGTTTATAATAGAGTCCATAAGAGTATCACTCTCACCAGAATAAGCACCATCTGCGTATTGCTTTCCGTTTAAATACTGCTTACCTTCTTCAATTGCCTCAGACCAACCTGCTCCAAATACTTTAGATGCAAAATCTACAACATTTTTACCTATTGCTTTGGCTCCAAGAAGTTTCTTAGGCATTTGCTCTATGATATCGGCTGCAAATCCTAAGCGCTTAGTAATACCTCTAACAGCACTTTTTGGTAATGCACGACCAACCGTCTTTAATCCAGCCTGCACAGCTTTTCCAGCAAGTACCAACGGGAATGCTACAGAACTAGCTACAGCTCCTCCTAAATCAGATTCTGCAAAGTCTTTGGCGAAGTTCTTAGTAGCCATCAATACTTTTCCGGCAGTAGGATGCTCGTGCATAAAGTTGTACATTCTCTTAAACCTAGAGGCCTTTGCTCCAGGAGTAATCATACTAGCTTTAGCCAATTTAGTGACAGGACCTAAGAAGTTCAATCCTGCTTCGAATATCTCACTGCCTATTACAGCAGTCATATCATTCTTATACAGGTTGTTCAAACCATATGTAGCTACTTCTGCAATGTCTTTGATCTTTTCTTTTGGTTCATAAATACCTGCTGCCATAGCATACATAAGTTCGTCGTCGGTAGCGTCCTTCTTACCAAGAGCTTTTCTACCCTCCTTCTGCCAGCGCTCGTATTCTCCGGCTTTGTTTAGCCTATCTATGAATAACTGCTGATAATTATCTCCAACTTCAGTGTCATTCTCATAATGACCTCCTATAACACCAAGACCTGTAGAAGCTAAGCCAGCTGCAGCTAAACCAGCAGCACCGCCTGTGCCCGCAGTAGCAGCCGCCATCGCAGCAAGACTAACAGCAGTAGAAGCAAGTTGATATCCTCCAAAAGACATAGAGGATCCTATAAGACCAGGCATCCCGTATATATACGTATCAGGATCAGTAAAGTTAAATTCCGTTACAGCATCCGCCTTCTTTTTAAATTCTTCTGAAGGGTTATATCCACTAGACTTCCAACTCTTTAGCTCCCTTATGTTGTCTGCCATCCTATTTAATAGTTCCGGACGTTTTTTATCGAATTCCTCGCGTATTTGTCCAACAGCTCCGTCTATATTCTGCGAATATTGTTTAATCTAAGACTTTATTTCTAAAGGGAGATTATTATATCCGTGTTTCGCTATAATTGCATCCAATGCTTCTAGGTTATACTTAGCATCTTTTTTACCTTGAGGAGCCCATCCGGTACCAGAATACATGGCCGCTTCATCAGTATTGCCAAAATAACTAGAAGCGTCACTAACTATCTTCTGTGTATTTTGGTTTTCAACCTACAATTTTTTTATCTCTTGAGATGTTTGATTAATTAAATCTTGCACATCTTTTGTTTTCTAGAGTTTATTAAGTTGTACAAGCTTATCAGATAAATCTATAATACGATTTATATTGCTTGTGTATCGTTGTAGGTCTGCACCTCTGCGCATTAACTCTTTGTATCTATTTATCTCACCAACATCAGATTTAATCTCCGATTCGTTTTTAAGAATAGCTCCTTGACCTAATGCATCTTTAGACCAGTTTGATTTTTGCTAAACTTGGGATTTAGCAATAAATGGGTCGTATGTAATGGCAGGTCTATTTCCAGCTATTGAAATGTTTTCAAATAGTTTACCGGCCTCTGTAAGCATTCGCCCCCAAAAGTTAGCATGTTCTGGGTCTCCTTTTTCAAGCATTGCGTCTTTTACGTTATTTTGAGCAGACTCCAATTCGTCGTACTTTGCTATACTTAACGCAGACTCAATACCGTCTATCATTGTCCCAGTAGAGGATAGATCTAACTCGGTTTTCTCTATACCGTTTGGATTAAATATAGTAAATTTAGTAGAGTCGTCTATTTTTCCAGTATCTGCCACAGACGTTTTCCCAGTAGGAGTAAACGATGGCTGTCTCTTCAACATGTTGGTAAGATACGACGGTTTTGCCTATTCGTAATCATCCTATCGTTTTAAGAACTATGGAGGTTCTGGCCCATCTAATTTTACTACAGGTTTATTATTAGTAGCCTTAACACTCTACTCAGTTTTATACTAATCATATCCTTCTCCACCAAACGGCTTAGGCCGGTACTCTTCTTTTTTTAGAGTATCGGCCAAGCGTTTATCGAGTTCTGCTTCCTCGTCGCGTCTCTTCTCGTCGGCTAGATCTCTTTCTCGACGCTGTCTAGCTGACTCTTCTTCATCGCGCTAAATCTGGTTTTGTATTAATCTATTATATAACTGGGTAGATTCGTACACTCTTTGATTATTGCGCTGTATTAGTTTTTTTATATCCATATTACCAGTCGTTTAAACTGTCTAATAAAATTCCTTGTCCGGATCTAGTTTGTTCTGAAGCAAGTCCGGCTGCTTTATTTAAATATGAATCCATAATTGTCCACTGATTCATTGTTTCTGCACTAGGAATAGTACTATATCCATCAGGAGCAATTATAATATTTTGCTTATCTTTCTACTAAGATTTCATTTTTTCCGTTTCGGTAACCTTATACCAGTATGTATTATGGTTGGCACCTTCTCCGACTTCTACTTCTACAAATTGTTGATATTGTCCACTACTCATAGGAGCTGTATAAACTCTTCCTGTAGGAACCATACTTATTATAGCACCTTCGCCGGATGGTTTTATCGTCTTTGGTTTATGTAAAGTCTTACTATTGCTATACAAAGTATTTGACGTCATTTCATCCTAGGTGTACAATTTATATTTATCGTGTAACGGAACATATTGAACTCCTCCAGTAGCTGCGTTCTTAGCTCTAGAATGATCTCCGCCAAATCTAGATATCCAAGCGGACGTGGTTTCAGCATTATTCATACTGTAGAAATCGACAAATGCGTTAGAACGACTCTTTCTATCTAAGTCTTTATTTTTTGAAGCAAACCTTTTAGCAATTGTTAATCCCTCTCTTCCTGGGTCAGGAGATCCAGCCCATGATTGTATACCTCTACCGAGCAAAGTCAATCCGTAACTAGTAGCTTCTTTAGGACTACTTCCAGATCCACCTTTTCCGGCATTCTTCAAGCTCTGTAAAGCCATATCGTTCTTATGTCTGAGATTCTCTAATGCTACAGCATTTCTATGTTGCTGGTCAAGCTTAGCAAAATCATCAGCATCTCTCTTAATAGATTTATATTCTCTATTTGCAGTAGCTATATCCTATTGCAACTGACGTTCAACATCATCTTTTGTATAAGGTAATCCTTTAGCAGCTACTTTTTGTTCTGCAAGATCTCTGTAATAATCTGCATATAAAGAACCTCTCCATCCAGGAGTTTCTCCAGCAGCTATATCAAGCAAATGTCTATCTGCGAATCCTGTGTAATTATATCTTGGATCGTATTTCATATTAAAAGATTCGACATCAGCCTAATTAAGTATTTCTGGAGTTCTGTTATTATACCAAGACTCTGTAGCTTCTTTAAGCGTTTTAGCTTCTGTAGGAGAAACTCTGTCCCAGATTTTACCTCCTCCTAACGTGTCCCAGTTAGCTAGGTTATAACCAAGATATCTCTCTTCTAAGTCAGGATTATATAAACCTGCAGCTTCAAGCTTACCTCTATTCTTTAAATACTCTTCAGCATTCTTAGCACTACTCCTAAGTTTAGCTACTTGTCCAACAGGTATGTTATTAACCAACTATGCAACAATAGCTCTACCTTCAGCACTACGTAAAGGATCAATACCTCTAGCATATAGATTATTTATAGTATCTCTTACTTTACCTGTAACATTCTAGTTATACCAATCTTGATCAGCTTGTATAGGTGTTACAAAATCTCCATATGCTGTATTGAAATCCTTTATACGCTACTCTCCTTTCTCGTACATATCTTTCGCAGCATTTATAGCCATCGCCATAATCTGCGTATCATATAGATCCCTAGTAGGAAGCTATATCCAATTATCGTATGCGTATGTTGTCATAAGGCTTTATATATTTATACGCTGTATAAGATGTGGGAAATACAGGGGCTGTCAACGAATAATTATTGCCCCAAAACAATTCTGGGTTTTTTAGTCTAGAATTGGCTTTGATTCCCCAATCTTTTTTCAGATTATAATTTCCAGAATACGTTGGACTTATAGAACTTGTAGTAGACTTCTTCTTAGTTTTATTAGTATCTGTAGTTTTTACCATAGACTAAATTTCATCTTTTTTTAAGTCCATATCCTACTGATACAAATTCATCATTCTATCAAATTGATTCTACTTAAACGCATTCTGCCAATAACTACCAACAGAGTCGATCATATTACGCATACCCATTTGCATACCTTGCTGTCTGGCAGCATGTGCTTTAGCATACATATCCTCATCCCATTGGTAAGCTGCCATCTAAGCTTGTCTATCAGCCTAACCTGCATTTAGTGCAGCTGTTGCATACGCAGATTTATATTGATTTCTTTGATTCTACAAACTCGCTAACATGTTTGCAATATTCTATTGTGTATTGTGCAAAGCCGCAAGTCTGGATAATGTTCTCTGACCAGTACTAAGACCTCCAGACATATCAATAGCTTTATTACTTCTAGCCTCTGCGTTTCTGAGTTGTGTTGTTATAGGATATGGATTTATATCCAGCGAAGCTAATGTAGTAAGAGCCTCTTGCTCATACGGGTTAGCTCTATATGAATTTGTCTTTTTTGGAGTACTATTCTTAGCTTCTAGCCACTAAGACAGTCCTCCAAGAGCACCAATTCCGGACGTTATTGCATTTCCTAACCATCCGTTATCAAATTTTGGCAATCTTCCATTTTTTGCCGTTTCAAGTCTATTCTTTAACATTTCTCTAGTTCCTTCATAGTCTCCTGTCATAGCATAATAATCAGAAAGACCGTCTTTATTTGTTACTACCATATCTCCAGGATTCAGATATGCGTATTCTGTATCCTTATTATTCTTTTTACCAGGAATTCTGTATGCAGATCCTGTGTTGACGTTTACTATTTCCTCACCACTTGATACTTTTGCGTTTGGTTTAATATTTATAGGTCCAAATGCACTGAATGTGGGTTTGCCTGTCTGTGAATATACAGGTAATTTTATAAACGGTGTATCAACTCCATTGTTATAGCGAGGTAATTTACCTTCTTTAGCGCCATATAAATACTAAGATTCAGAATCACCATACTCTTTTGCGTTCTGAATTTGTATAGCTTTAGTTTGGGCGCTAAATCTAGAAGAATCCTGCAACGCATTGATTTTAGCATTTTGTTTAGCAAGCATTTCCCTGTACCTACGTTTTCTAGATGCACCACCAAATAATCCAACTCCAAGTCCAACAATAGCTCCAATTGCAGTTCCCCATCCTGGCAATATAGCTGTACCAAGAGCAGCACCGCTACCTACGGCCTTAAGGGTATTTCCTGTATTCTCCTTCTTAACTTTGTCCAACTCGTCGCCTACATTAATCGTATTGGGAGACTCATAACCAACCCCTCCAATAGACATGTTAGACGTACCTTGTCTATTTGCAATTTCATCCCCAGTTTCATTTACAGAGAATGAGTTGATGGCATCTCCTGCGAACTAAACGCCACTTGTTACAACACTTCCAATGCCAGACCAATTAAATCCTTTTCCACCAGCAGCCCCAGACCCGAGTCTTTTTGCACCTCCTGAAGTAGACCCTATAGAATTCTACAATATCTAATTACTTTTATTCAAATCCATAGGTTTGCCACTGCCGATTGAATTTGCAAGAGCTCCTATCTGACCAATAGCTGCGGCTCGCTATGAACCACTGCTCCAATCTATTGTTGGAGTAAACGTTGGTTGTTTGTAATTACTTCCTCCAAATCCATTCTGATCAAGTAACTACGACCCGTTAGGAGAAGTAAGAGAGCTTTTTATTGTACTAAGTGATGTATTAAAAGACGGACTAGATGAAGATTGTATAAAGCTCGGCGCTGTAGTAAGACTGGGGCCAGAAGAAATATTAGTTACAGATGGCATGGATGTACTACCTATACTAGTTGTTTCCGGCGTTGTTACTGAGTTATTAAACTACTAATTGCCCCATCCTCCGTAGCTATCTGCTAAAGATGTATTACTAGTACTGGACGACGTTGATGACTGCTACTATCCAGGTATACCGTTCTCAAATTTTGGCAGATTGTTTATCTATTTATATCCTACAGTTTTGCTACTATCAGAAGATCCTATAGAAGAATATACACTTCCTCCAGCATTTTTAAAACTTTTTAATCCAGTTAACTCCATGACATTCTATATTTAGTTACTACATATTGCAATGAGAAGTCAGTAGAGTTACTGTTAGAAGATATTTCACATTGCATTGTTTTACCTCGCATTCTATCACCATAAGAACTATCTGCGTTCCTTGGGATATCTAAGCGGAAATCGTATTCTCTATTTGTTATTTGATTACCGTGAGCAGTACTATGTTGCTTAAGGGGGGTATAGAAATCAAATGTTATGTTATTAAGATTATCTCCTCCGTAGAACCTACCACCAAACGTAGATATGTCAAACACCTTTGGATATTGTACATTATTGTTCACAACATATCGTATAGAAGGAGTGGCATTTGAATCAAACAACTTAGCATTACCTGGTTGAACAACTGACATTCTGTATATATAATCCCCACTATTGTAGTATAATCTATCATCTACTACAGCTCTGTATGTAGGATTGAACGTATATATCGATGTAAAACACTATGTTTGCTCATTATATACTATAGAACCATTGTTGACAACACTGGCTATCATCTCGTTGAATTTATTATCGTAACTTAAGCTTGGGTGAGATACTGATGAATTGTCGTTTATATACTTTCTTACATTCTTTATCTTTGTAAGAGGCCCTAACTCCATTCCTCCAGTATATGATAATATCTCTCTATTATGGCCATCCCAGAAATATTGAGTGCTGTTGGACTATGTCTCTGCTTCATATTGGTTCGGCAGCATTCCATATAACGTAGATATATAATCATAGCGCTGTAATACATCTCCGGTACCAAGTATAATTTGGTTGTCTGACGCATCATTTAATACAGTACGCTCATTAATACTAAGTATACCGGTGGCATTATTCTACCAGAATAACATAGTATCTTTAAACAACCTCATATTAGTAATACACCCAAATCTACTATCTACATCGAGGAAATCCATGGCCTTAAAATTCAGCCAATTATCTATATGTTCGCCGTTTGTTTTAGGTTGAGAATAGTGTACTCTAGTATCACAGTTTGCAGTGTCTATACTGGTATATTTTATAGCGCTGTACATCATTGCGTTTGTTGGAGCACTGTAAGCAGTATTATATAAATATGAGTCAAGATTTTGTGTAAAGCCGTTTGTTATAGCAGCCGCTTTATCTTGTATATAATATCTATACTAACTGTCTATTTTATTGTATGTGTCACCCCAAGTAGCAGAAAGATCTATATCAGATTCAACAGGTATCATATATACACCAGCCTGTCTTACTCCAGCTGGCATGTTTGGTTCATACCAAGCATGAGATGCATTGTATACAAAAAGGCCTGGATAGCAGTCTCCGTCGAATACTTGTATAACATCACCCTCTTTAGCAATGTTACCAGCAGACATATAAGAACTGGTTTTTATACTACCTTCTCCACCATACGGAACCATTCCCTTCTTTCTAAGTCTCAACAAAGGATACGTCATAGTAGGCATTGTGGCATCAGAATTTGCTGTAAAACCTACACCACTACTAGATGTATTATAAGCCCACGATGATATAACCATTGACTTATCGAGATGCATGATCATACACTTTCCTGTACTGCCAGTAGGATAAAACACAGGATATCTTTTTCTAATACCTCTACTCTCTCCGCCTGTTCTAGGTGGAATAGAATCTTCGTTCTTCATATGTCCTACAGGATCTGCTACTCCTAATAATAACGGAGAACTCCAGCATGAATATGTTGTACCAGATCCAACAGGAACCACATCGTTTGCCCAGTTTGTTTTATTTTCGTCAGATCCAACAAAATTGTCAAACGCGGGTACATTAGAATATCCTACATCTTTTATAGAAAACTTTCGATCGTCTACACTTTCTTGATTAATAAATGCAGCCAACCCTACATAAGCGGATATTGTATCTCTAGTTGCGTTTAATGATTCTTCTCCTATTAAACCAAACTGATCATTTATCAAAGGAGAATCATGTAAACTTAAATTTATCCACGCACTAGCTAATGTAAAGCACCATACATCCTAAACGTTCTATAATGAATCTTGGTCTAGTTTATCGCTTATAAACGGAGGCATGAATTTTAAATCAATAAAAAATCCTCCATTTGTTAAGTCAGCTCCTTGTGTACCTATACTCAATGCAGCATACGGTGGTTCAACTGTAGATCCTGTAAGAGCTACCGGTTTATTATTATCTACCCAGCTTCTTACCCCGTAACGATCACCGTTTATTACATACTTCATAGCAATGTGACTATGCATGTTGTATTTTACGTCTAAGAATAGGTTGTTTTTATCGGACTTTATTATATTCTTAATATCGTCAGATTGATATACGTACTCCGGAGTAGAGAACATTAAGTAATCATTGTCACTTATTGCCCTATTGGACATAATCCATTCATCGTCTTCTTCAGCCTCACTACTATCCGCATATAGCAATGTAGTAGTCATATATCCAGTTGGGCATATATATTGTGTCTTCTCGTATTCCTAATCACTAGATTGCTTCTTATGATATATACGATATGGGAACCCTCCGATACCTTCCGTGATAGTTATTCTATCAGATTGTGTTCTTGGTACACGAACTATTTCAACAGCCACAACACCTTCTGGTAACGACTTTATTTTAAAGTCTATACCTATTTGGTGTGTCATATAGAAGAATGGAGACTGTACTCCAGTATAGTTTCTTTCTACTGTTGAGAATGTTGGATATAACACACGTCCTCTAGCAAATTGATATCTGTATAAAAGACTGCTGTTTGTAGTATGTAGGACAGGACTCATAATATCGGCTATCCATTTTACAGACGACTTATTTCCACGCTCATCATAAAATACAGCACCGTATCTATATACTTCTCCTTGTCTTAATGAACATAATTGCTCAGTAGTCTGTTGTAATTCTGTAGAAGAATTAAATATATACTTGCGATTTTCTCTATCTATTCCTACGGGGCGTACATTATATGTCCACTCTAGATATCTACCAGAACCTCCAAGCGTATTTGGATCTGTGGCTTGTCCAGTAGAATTACACATTAACCAATAGTCTTTATCAAAGGTTAGTATGTGTTCTGAATCTAATTGTTTATTATAGCTAAGCAACTAACCATTCTCGTAGTCTCCAGTAGATACGCATCGTACATCAGAATCTTTTATTAATTCATCTATTTCGCTTTGTAAGTATGTTATATTTCCTGCGAATAAATAGTTGTTTTTTGATTCTATTACTTTTGGCTTGAATGCAAATTTTACAGTAGACAAGAATTCAGCAGCGTCTAAAGATTCTATATTAACTCCGGTATCTATAAAATCACCTTCAGATATCAACGTATCGTCATATACTAAGTTTACTGCTGGCAATTGTCCAACCTGAACATAAGATATTCTGAATATCTACATCATATCTATAGAACCTTCAGGTGATTTAGGCAACACTACCCTTACTGCCTTAGAACTATGTTTGTCTGTTTCTGTATACCCTTCATTAGGAGATTTGTACAATGTAACTACATTGCTCATAGTAGATATCTGAGTGGCAGCACCACCAAGTTTATAATATCTATACGCATATTGTACTTTTACTCCTGGTATTTGACCTGCAGTTTCTGTAAGTTGAGCTTTTGCAGGCGCCATAAATTCTTCGACAGTTATAATAATACTATCAATACCTAAAAGTGGTTCTGGAGCAGATCCTGTGAAATTGATATATGGAGAAAGATTTATGTACATAAGTTGGTTTACTCCGTCTGCTATATACAGTTTTATGAGTTTCTCGTTCTCATATCTCGTAACCAAGCTTAAATATTCTCCAAAAATCTCATCTTTCTTTGATTCGTATGCACAAATCCAACCAGTATTACCAGTTGTTGTGTGCACATATATGTAATTTCTATTATTTTTATAGCTAACGACGATTATATTATCTCTTATAGACGTCATAGCTTTGATAGTACCTCCAGTAAACTGGTCCCAGTTTAACTATTCTGTACCATCTGTGACTCTTAATTCGCCACTATTTTCATCTGTATTAGTAACAAGCCTTACGTTTTTAGCACTCCTATACTGACTATTATCCATCAACATGTCAGACACATCAGTATTCATGCCTTTGGTAAAAGTATTTATCTGTTGGTTATTATTAACATCCATGATAATAGTCGTTATAGGTTATTTCTTCTTTATTCAGATCTTTAAAGAACATATCATCGGCTTCATAATCTGGTATCAATCTATGCCAGTCTCTCTTTATATTCTTCATATCATCTGCAGTAGGCATCATAGCTTCTGCATACGCCTGACTTCTATAGAAGTTCCATTGTTGTTGAATATAAAAATATGTATCTCTAGAGAACTTTGCAGCATACTTAGAACTAGCTCCACTTAGCGTGCCAGACATAAACTTAGGGAATGCGAGTTTCATTACAACATACCAATAGATTGCCTCCTAGTATGAAGTAAGGTCTGGAATTAGTGGATAGCCACGTTCGTCTGTAGCTATTGCCTTATACACAATCTTTATAAATCCTTTATTTTTGTTTGTTACAATCCATCCAGGTTTAATGAAGTATTCAGGAGTATCATTCAATATTCCTTTTGAGACCATTCTATCTACATACTTCATTGTATTCATTGTGTACATTTGTGATTGTGACGTAATTCCTCTTTTTGGAATAGGATTTTCTAACACCACGTTTTGTTCGACCGCTTTATTCTCAAAGTCGTGTTCTGGAACAAAGTGCTATGCAAACTATGGTCTTTGTGGCTTTTTATAAGATTTTATTAAAGATGTACTCTTCATCATTGGTATCCACGGACCATCTTGTTTAGTAGAATATGCTAGCCCATCCAATACGACAAGGTCTGCTGGAATAGGTATTTGATTATCCTAAATTGAAAATATAGGGGTGCCATCTACCCCAGATTCTTTACTGATATACTACATCGGCGCACCAATCTTGTCTACGGCTTCAAATATCCATTCTCTGATGTCTGAGGTCCTATGCCTTACTTCAGTAGAATCTAAATCAGCCATAATTTTAGCAATGACTGATTCACACTTTATATAATTGTATATCATTTATATCCAAATAGTCTTGTTTGTTAAATATAAGTTGCGCTAGTCTACGCTTGTTCTATCTTACGAAACATAGTTGGTATTTATATCTGTCTGGGAATGTGCGAGGTATTTTAGACCAGTATAATCTATACTTATACCCATTCGAATGTTCATTCAAATGATATATTCGTTTGTCATATTCTCGACTAGCTTTATAATCTATAGATAAGGACTTGTCATTAAGCGCTTTAGGTAAGTATTTACCTACTTGTATAAAACCTAGCCCAAATGGCATTTTAAAGCCATCTGAGCTGTTTAATATAGCGTCTAGTATAATTCTGCACATTTCTTCTAATATGCGCTTATATAGCCCGTAATCTATCTTTATCGGCATTGTATTATACAGGTCCCTAAATGTTATAGATTTTTTATTCTTCATCGTCTTGTGGACCGTGTGGCTTTACACTAGCAAGCGTAGCATTATTACTATCGTCGCTAGGTCTGTTAAGCATAAATGCCAATTCGTTCTTCATTATCAATTCTTTGATTGGTGGTACCATCCACCCAGGGATCATAACATCATCTTCGTCAGGTGCATCTGGATCATCTCCATCCTCTATTTCGAATGGGATCTCTTTCAAATATAACACATATACGTATTCCAACTGCCCTTGATCTACTAATCCCTGTACATAAATATGACCGTCATTCTTATAATGAGCAGTCATCTCTCCGAACGTATACTTTCTCCAGTAAGCATAATGTCTACGTACATGATTCATATACTGTATATTCTCACCTAACATGTCGTGTACAGCGAGAATACTACCTTCGTTGTTGTCAAGTACGTTCTCAAGCGGTTCTTCAGTACGCTTTGTATACGTAGGAACCCCATCGTCTTGAGGTTCTACTTCCACAAGCTTCAGGGGTCCTACTTCTACACGAGAGATAAACTCATTATCTTCTGCAGTCTCATCATCCAATGCACCTTGTTTTCTAGCAAGTTTGCGCTTATCTAATTCGTCTTTCCAGATCTTTGCGCCATACTAGTTAATCCAAGCGTGAATATGAGCCCTTGAGAAGTCTTCACTCTCGCTAATATTATTATTTCTTACCATGAGAAGAATATCATCTGTAATCGTCTTTAGTGAAATCTTCGCCATGTTATTTCGTTGTTACTTCAATTACTTTAACGTCATCGGTTTGTATGATGTCGTTAGTATTCTTTATTTCGTACCTAGTAGTTTTAACTTTCTTAAAATCTAAGGTAAATAGTCTCTTAAAGAAGCTTTTCTTATTCTTGTAGTGCTTTTCAGTATACACATACAAGTACTAAGTATTCTTAATATTTAATTTTATACTAACAGTATCTTTGCTTATAGCATAATATACTGAAGTAAGATCATTGAACTGTATACTATCTTTGTATACACTATCTTTTATTGCAGTAGTTATATCCTACTTTGTTGCTTTACTACCAATAACGTTTATACTCTAGGTTTGCGTTGCAGCTGTTTTTACATGTTTTGCCTTTATCTTCAACTTATCCCTAACGCTATCTAACTGGTGTACGAGCTTATCATTATATTGTTGTAACTCATTTATGTCAAGCTATAGAACATTATTGGCCTACTAGGATCCCTCTAAGGAACCCTAATAGGCCTCAATGTTGTTCTAAGCCCTTTCTAGGCTTTCTGACAGCTTTTTATTCTCACAGCTAAGAGTTATACCCCAAGCCATTAAAAGTGCCACAGAGAGGCCTAAAATGGCCCGTATAAGCTTATTCTTTTGAGTCACTAGGTAACCTAGTATTCCCATTTTTCACAATCTATTTTAATTCGCTATATTTTCCGTTCCAATACATAGTAACTCCGAAGATGCTGGCCGCATAGATCAGCGTCTGAGCTACATAACCAAGCACTCCATGTGAAATATCCCCTGAATCAAAATACTGGATGAATGTAAGAACCATGCCGCTAGTAAGCGAAGCTACGGCGGTGGTGTATTGTACAATGTCTTTCCAGTTTTTCATAATTAATCTCCTTCATACCATCCGGCAATGCTGTCCATGTCGATTGATACAGGAACATCATCGGTTCTGTTAAGAATCATGTTGTTTCCAACAAGAAGACCTCCGTTAACATAAACGTCATCAAATATGATATCTTGAAGATCTTCCGCGTTAGCGGTTCCTTCTGCCGGTGATTCTACATTTGTAAACATTGTTACTCCAGTATCAATACCTTCTTCAGTAGTAGATACTAACTGAAACACGTCCGGCATGTCTACTTGTAACGTTTTCATGTTTTCCACATTGTAACCAGGAGCATATACATTGGCCACTACAACCAATTTATATACGCCGGTTGCAAGTTGATGTTTCGCAGGGAAATAAACACTAATTAAATTCTGAGCTCCAGTAGCCTAGCATGCTGCTTTATATTGAATACAGCTAGCTATACTAGCGAGTTCTTTATTTTGCTTGTCGAAAGGTGTTACACCAAAACCACTATAAACACCACATGCGTTTACTGGGTACGCATTATATGTTGGTGTGCCACATCCACTCAAACACCACGGAGTAGTATTGTAGTCGTGTGAGAATGGCTCCCTCGGGAATCTACCTACAAATTTTGCACGCTCTTTGAGCTTTGCTTCGTACTCAGCAAGTTTAGTAGTATTTACAAGATATGCGGTGACTTGTCTTACGGCAAGTGTGTCATCTCCATTAAGAACTTGTTTACGAAGATCTACAGCAAGACGAATGTCGTTTCCTATTCTAATTTTCTTCATAATGCTGTATTTATGAAAAAAGCTAGAGACGGGCAGAAGCCCTACCCTAGCTAAATTCAATTAATATTAAGGATTAGATGGTGTGTTAGAGCCTGAGCTAGGAACAACACCATTTGCGAATGCGTCGAGAACAGCCTCGAGAGCAGCGGTCTTTACGGCATAAACCTCCAGAACCTGCTTGGTCTTACGCTGAATATCATCAGCAGCACGATACATGTTCTCGAACTCGAGAGTCAGAGCATTGTACTCCTTATCGAGCTGAGTCTCCATGTCAGGCTTAATGATAGGCCATGTGCCCTCGCCGCGATTCAGGATACCCAGGTAACCCATAGCCCATGCCTCACGGTCACGAACCAGCTTAGCAGAAGCAGCATAAGCTTTACCAGGAGTCTTAGTGATTACAACACCTGCAGGGAAGTTCTTGTTCTTAGAAGCCCAACCATCAGCGTGAGGATCAGTCCAGTAGATGTTAGCGTTGAAACGAACCTTGTTGGCTACATTCAGCGTATCTACTGCGTCGTCATCGTCATAAGGAAGTGCTACGAGAGTCAGTACACCGTTAGAAGCAGAAGCCTGTACGCGAGCGCGCTTCCACTCCTTGTTAATCATGTTAGCGAAACCAGCTGCCATTGTCTCAGCAGTCTCACCATCATGAGTTGTGTACTCATAGCTCTCAGTCCACTTACGATAGCGGTGAGGCATATCCTTGTAAGTAAGACGAACGATTACGCGCTTGTCAGGATCAGACAAGATACGACCAGAACCAATCTCCTCGCAATTAGAGAAGTCAATAACTACTGTATCTTCGGTATCATCGAAGTATGTCATAGCGTTGAAGCTCTTAACATCAGCAGCCTTGATCTCATTTGACCACTTAACGATCGGCTGATAAACAGTTGTGCCGTCTGGCATACGAAGAGCCAGATTCTTCTTAGTTACAATACCAATCTTAATGGTATTGATACTTGCAGCATTAGCAGCAGTAACTTCGTACAGCTTGTTAATAGCTACATCAGGATCACAGTTCATAATAATGAACTTACCGGCATCAGCCGATGGAGTGTTGAGCTTGCTAGCATTTGCAGGAGCTGCACTAAGCAGGTTGCTTGCGTTATCCAGGTTGCTAACGAGCACAGTTGTTACGTAATTTAACATAATTTAATTGTTTAATTTTTTTCTACTCCCCCTATATTTCAATGTCTAGACCTAACTAGCTGGGGTTTCCACGTTAAAAATTCTTATTCTTGAGTTAGAACTTCATTTGTAATAGTCTTGTATCTTGGATCTGATTGGTTCTCAATATACATCTAAGCGGCTATTTTAATGATTTCCAACCATATATGATCTGAAAAATCGTTGTATTCCTACATCGGATCTTCAGATGTAAGTTCAGTAGGCACCTTTAAGTAACCTATACTGTATGAGTCTATTTTATAGTTTTTGTCCGTCAGAAGTTTAAAACCATCTGCAGTACGTATTCTAAGCGGTCTTGCCCGATGAAACTTATAATGAAAGTCAGTGAGTTTGTTATTTATCCTGTACATAAAACTATCTGCAGTACATTCAAACACACACGTATCCATTTGATGCTCCCCATTCATATCTGATATAACAACGTCTTCATTAAGAACGAACATCATATCTGTTGGATAATCGTAGTCATACTCATCATAATCAACATGAGCTACTGGATCGTCATTAGGTTCTATCGTAGTATTTATAAGTAGTTTTACAAGATCTCTAGTTCTCTTTTCATTCTACTCATAAGACGTCCTCTTCGGAATATTCCCGTTAAATCGGTCTTTGACAAATTTAACAACTGCTTGATTTATCCAGTATAAAGAATCATCGGTAAGAGGCTTCTACATTATTGCATCTAACTTGTTTATCTCAAGTTCAAATGCTGCTAATATATCAACACATCTCATAATTATTCTTCATCTTCGTTATCACGCTTTCTCCTTCTATCTTGCTATTGCTGCGCTTGCCTTTGCATTTGCTTCTTTCTCGCTTCTGCGCCAGCAACATATTGTACATATAAATCCACAGCGCCTGTAACAAGATCGTCAAAGGCATCAATAGGAAGTTCGCATGGAGTAGACGTCATTAAATCAAAATGTTGAGGTTGCTTATAATACAATACCTTTATACCCTCTACAGTAGTATATCTATCATAGATAACGCTGAGCGTAGGATTACCACTTTTATAAGTGTTTAAAACTGCTGCAGGATATCTCAGTATACGCAAACTGTCGTGAGGGGTCTCTATAAGTTTCCATACATCGTTCTGTGATGAAAGCATATTTGGAATAACCCGTATTGCACTACTTGCTGCTGAAGATGTAGACTTAAAACTGTACGTAGATGAAACTTTTGATACACTCCTAAGATATAAATAGAAATCGCTAGGTAATGTGTATGTTATTGATCTAGCAGTATCAACGATAGAAATTCCATTAGGATCTGTAACGCCGGTAGTGTTATCTTGTGCTTCACTTACAGGTATCTCTTTAGACACAAGCATGCTTTGTAAAATACTTTCTACGTGAGCGGATGCTTTTGATCCTGCTGGTATATTATCCAAATTTCTATAAATATCGTGTATATACTTATCCTGATATTGATTTAAGAATGAATATATAGTATCGGTATCTAGTTTATCAATAAACTCTGTCTCTGGAATCATGGTCTGAACTCGTCTTTCGAATTCAATACCTAATTGTCGTGTTTCTGCTAATGTCATGCTTCAAGTCCTCTCATATTAAGTTTAGAATTAAGTCTCTGAGATTCCACATTCTCAAGAGCAAACGAAACGGCCAATGATATAAGTTCCTCTGCAACAGTATCATTACACTCAAACTGATATATATCTTTTATACTTTGTGCATTTTGACTAGGACAGTCAAAGAAACTTACATCTACAGGATTGTTTCCTACAAATGGGGCAGAGTTAAAGTCTTTAACAAACGTATTTGGCTTCTTAACAAATACCATGTGTGCAGCTGCACCTACTGATACGTAAGGCGGGTTTATTAAATCGTACACAACATTCACTTTGCCATTTTCAATATAACATACTGGAATTTTTATCCAGGGTACATTATAAGATGTAGCAAAAAACTTTTCAGCTGTCTAATGCGAAACAAGCCTTACAGGAATTCTCCTATACTTCTTAGAATCTATTGGAGTAAGTTCCGATTGTGCTGCAGGCGGTTCATAAGTATGTCCTGTAGTAACTTGAGCCTGAGGCATTTCGTAATCAGGATACCTGTGTTCAAAGTCTGTATTAGGACCTTCATAAACAGCATCTTCGTTTACATTCAGTCCAGTAGAATCTGAGCTCTTGGTCTTCTGTATAAGGTACATCTGTACAAAATACAAAAAGTTTTGTGGCAAATTCAATGTTGCGATGTTTATAGCAACCTCATCTCCACTAGCATCAAAGTCTTGGAATACTGGATGAGCGTGTGCGATAAGTGGCTGTAAATCTGAAATAGACTTAATGTCTGTTTCTAATGCAGAACGCCTAACGTTATTACCAGTAATTTTCTGAGCAATTAGAGCATTATATGCTTTATCTAAGACGGTAGCAACTTCATATTCGGTCAACGATGGATATGACGAAGTAACATTAGCCTTGTCATATTCTATCATGAATTTAGTATATATGTCTTTATGCGTCATATCTCATGTTTTGATCGTTAGATCACTTATTTTTTGTCTCGTTTATGATTGTAAGCTTCAAGTCTTGATTCTTCTTACTATCCAAATATGCGATTGCATCAGCAAGGCTGTCAGCAAACATATCAGTACCGTAGAAGTAATGTGTCTTATCTTTCCTAATTACACCCTTAGCAATAGCCTGCTCAAGCAAGAATTCCGTATCCTTAGCTTTATTATTTACCCACTTATCAAAGAACTTCTTTGGGTTCTTATCTACCATATTAAACAAAGTGGATTCAACAAGCTCATTGGACATACGATCAGCAGACATGCCAAACAAACGCAGACACTGACGCATTTGGTCAAGTGAAAGATTATCAAACTCCTTAATAGCGTCTCTACGAAGTTTGTTCTGCTTATTCTGCTCAATAGCTTCTGCCTCACGGTTAATCAGTAAGTAATCTTTGCCTGCATCAAGTTTATCAAGTGAAGTAGCCACTCTTTTATGACCACTAAGGAACTTAATCATCATAGCTTGACGAGGGATAGAATCATCGAGGAGCATTGTGCGGGCACCTACTTTTATACAAAACGTTGTCCAAAAGTCAGATGACTTTGCAAGATGACCCTCTTCATAACCTAAAGCTTTCTCAAAATATTTCTCATCTTCTGGGGTGAGACCCGTATAAATCGACCCGGAGCGTGTGAAGTAAGGAGCAATATAATCAAAACAGTTTCTGTACTTTATAAAATTACCCCAGGGATTCTTCTTCTTAATTTTTAATTCAACTACCATAATTTACATTAGTTGTTGAGTATCGAACAGGGGGTCTTTCGACCCCCGTCGAATACTTATAGTTTATTAATATCACGCACCGATGGCGAATGCACCCTCATTAGAGATTTCTGTATCCTCTGCATCGCAGTACAGAATACCACAAGACAGCGGGTTACGAACCATAATACCAACCTCACCGAGGAAGTGTACCTGGTAACCATCACGGCTGTTAGAACGCAGCGTATTGATGCTGTTAGCGTAACCGTTAGGAGCTACAGAACCACCAGTATACCACTGAACGAACTCACGACCCTTACGACATACCTTAACGATATTAGCCTGACCGTCGAAGTTGCTGATGTTTACGAACAGGAATGTGTAAGACATCAGTGGTTTACCAGTCAGCGGATGCAGCTGACGGAAGAGCTCCATGTTATCAAACATAGGACAGCGCTTCATTGACAGCGTAATACCGTTGGTCATGTTATAAGTAGTGAACTGACCACCCAGAGTCAGGTTCTGACCAGAACCGCTAACAAAGATGTTGTCAGTCAGGTTGAAGCTAGCTACCTTCTCCTTCAGGATACGGTCGAACTCGCGAATACCCATCTCACCAGTCAGAGCAACGAAACGACGCTCGTTAGTACCCAGAACATTGTAGCAGAGGTCAAACAGATAATCCTCGAACAACTCAGCTGTAAGAGTTGTGTAGTAACGGATGTTAGCCGGAGAAATCTGCTCGAACAGACCACTCATCGTGGGAACAGGACGACCATTCGTACCCTTGTTGATGTATGTACCATCAGCCAGACGGTTGCTCTTAGCGAACAGGAGAGCAGTCTCCTCACGCTTCTTCCACTCACGGAGAGCCTTCCAGTACTGATAATCAGACCACAGATAAGACTTCTTACCGGTCTCGGGATCGGTCAAAGCGATCGTCAGAACGGTGCTGTAAGCATCACCAGTAATATCGTAAGTCAAACGAAGATTCTGGAGGTGGTTACGCATCTTAAACGGAGTCTGATAGTTGATGATATCAGCCTCATCGCTGTACTCCTCGTAAGCAGAACCGATACGGCTTACCTGACGACCAGGAAGCAGGAACTCACCAGGAATGTATGAAGCCTGTGAACCATCTACTACATAGCACTCGTATACCCACTCGTTACCATCCTGATAAGGAAGACCGGTTGTACGAACCTGGAAGTGGAAATCGTCGAAGCTAAGAATAGCACCAGGACCAAACCAACGCTCCTCAAGAGCAAGGTAAATAGTGCTGTTGTTCAGACCAGGAGTGATTGTGTTATAGTTGCTAGTGGTGATCTCCTGACCATTCCACTTAGCCCAGCGAATGTTAACAGCGTGATCGCCATCAACTTGTACTGCCCACTCGAACTCGCGGTTCTCGATGATCATAGTCTTACCCAGACCGCCAGTGATCAGGTCGATAGTAGTTGAAATACCATCATCCTTTGTACCGAAAATCAGTGAAAGCAAACCTGATACCTTGTGAGGCTCGGTCAGCAGTGCATTAGAAATCATGTTCTCATCTACCAAGTCGCTAAAACGCTTACCGCGATACAACTGGAGATTATTAAGTAAAGTATTATTCATATATGTTTAAATCTTTATTAAACGTCAGAACAACCCATTGAGCAGGTCTGTTGCTGACTTTTGTTTTTCGTCGGCATTAAACGTGCTATGATTCTTAGCACTGTGCCTCAGCATATTCCTAAGTTTATCAGCAGCGGATGACTCTCCAGTCTTCTTGGCAGTTGAAATAAGACTATCAGCCTTCATTGTAAAGTATGCCGATTCGATCAGGTTCTTTGACAGATTTTTGTTAAAGTCTTTTGTATATTGAGACTGTCCGTTCTGATCTACCTTGAAGATATAATCAAACAAAGCTCTACGATCTTCTTTAGGTACTGCAATACCGCGTATGTTAGTAAGACTATTGATGTCTTTAGTTACGGTATCAAAGAAGGCTTTTGATTGCTCTTCTTGTTGTCTTGCAGCTTCCTCTTGCTGACGTGCAGCTTCTTCTACTTCTTGCTGTCTAATCTACTTCAATCTGTCAAGTGCATCCTCCGCTTCATCATACAGTACATCGCTATCCTCATATCTAGTTATCTTCTTATTTATTTGTTCGTCTGAATAGCCTGCACGCTGCATGAATTCACGTACTACTGCTTTTTGATTTGTCTCGTCTTCGAGATCAATGTTGTCTAAAGATAAAGCTTCTTGCTGTTTACGATAGTAATCTTCGAACTTGCCTCCGTTTCTTACATACTCGTCGAGCGCCTGTATACGATCGTCCGCGTACTCAGGCTTAGAGTTCTGTTCTACTACATCACTGAAATACTTAGTAAGCTCGTCTACAGTAACAGGCTTATCTTTATCATCAATCTCGTCCATGTTCCAACCAAGAGAATTACCAATAGCCTCAAACAAGAGATTTACTTGCTGGGCTTCGATAACATCAGCTTCTGTAGGATCCTCTGTAGTCTCTTCATGTTGTTCAGGATCCTCTACAGGAGGTACTTCTGTTGGTGGTACTTGGTTATCGATATGCTCAGGGATTTCTGTAGTATCCTCATGAGCGTTTGGATCATCTGATCCGCTGTTCTTGCCGTCCTCAGGATTATTCACTGGCGGCTCATTCTTAATAAGTTCTTCTACGTCTGGTTGATCTTCCTGTATCATATGGTCAATATCGGTAATACCGCCTCCTTCTTCTGGGTTATTATAACCAATATTACCAAGCAGGTCATCAAAGCCAGTCGGAATGTTATTCTTTTTCTTCATATAATATTATATGTTGTTAATTTGTTACAGTTTATTCTGTTATTTGTTTTGTATTAAGCAAAAGCAGTACCTTGCCTCGGCCTAATTTGTGTACTAGCTATATTTTTAAGAGCCCATCGAAAAGCATCTTCGATCTACGGATTCCATCCACTAGTGTTTGCTTCGCTACTATTCAATCTAGAATAGTGAAACTTTGCTTCTTTTGATGACATTTTATCAACAGCATCGTCAAGCTTCTTTCCAGTTGCTCCAGTCTATATATTTAGATTGCCTCGAGCTTCTCTAATTCTAGCAGCTCTCTCATTATCGTCGATTGCGTCAGGTATAGCAAGCCTCAAATACTTCGATTCTTCATCTGTATACTTACCTCCAAATAGCGTGTCTCTAAATAGATGATGAGATTCATGGAATATATTACTCTTTATCCTATCCTCAAGATTAAAATCTGGGCCATCTGGACGCATACGTCTAGGGTATATAGTAATCCCTCTGCCGTAGCCATCGTCTTCTCCATGTCTATACAATCCAAGGGTACTACCTCTACTAGAATCAGATGCTACATACGGAGTGTTGTTATATACGTTCATCACCTACTCTTTTGTTATTTCAGGATGAAGCTTTTTAGCTACATACACATAATCGTCAACATTAAAAGCAGCGGTTTGTTGCTTTAATTTATTTACTGTAGACTAATACGTGTCGCTTACTATAGGAGCATATTCTTCAGTAATATTATTTTCAACTCCACCTGTACCTTCTGCAAACTTTGGCAGTCCTGCGTCATAAGGCATCTTGCCGTTTTTATAGGCGTTAAACCTAGCTCTAAATTCAGTAGGGTCTCTTCTCATATCTCTTCCTCCTTATGTATTGGGTTACCGTTAGAGTCGTACTTCTAAGTAAACTGAGATAACGCTACTAAACCAGTAGAGAAACCAATTATATAAGGAGTAGTGGCATTCCACCAAGTAGGCATTATGAATCCATATTCAGCCTGCTCAGTATTTACAGCTATAGCAACTGCACTTATTGCGCCAGCTATGTACTGTACTTTACGAAAGACTGCTGGAGTCTTGGCCTTAAATCTAGCTATAGCTTGTTTAATCCATTTAAGCATTTTTATATCCGTCTATTCTATTACTAAGTAGATTAGCAACGACGTTGGTCATGAAATCATTTCCTTCGTCGTGCTAAACTAATCTTAGTATAAGTTTTAATAATTGATTGTTCTCTCTAGTAAGCTATAGAAGTTCTTGTTCTTCAGCGTACGTCATTTCTCACCAGATACTTTATTACGAATAGCTGCGCGAGCCTTTACACGTTCACGTTCGAGAGCCGCGTCATCTTTCTGCTTCTGCAACTCCATCTCATGCTTCATACGCTGTTTTTCGAGATCAATCTTCTTATCTTCAATCTCCTTCTTCTAGCGCGCTTCGTAACGTTTAGTATATTCATCTGATGCAATCTTACGCTGCTGTGTAGCATCCTTAGCAATCTCCATAGGATCAGGTATACCATTGTTATTAGCATCCTTCTCTTCTGTACCGCGATATGCACTAATCTCAGCTACTGCAATCTTAGTCTGGTTATCAGCATCAATCTTGTAACGCTCAAGCTCCATCTTAGCTTCCTCAAGCATAAGCTCTTGTTCACGTTGTTCGTTCTGCATTTGCTGCAGTTGCATAGCTTGTTGCTGTTCAGCTTCTTGAGCTTGTTGTTGCATCTGTTCCTGACGCTCTTGCATCTCCTTAAGCTTCTGTTTAATGATGTTGAAGTTATCGTTTGTAAGTACCTCAGCGGCCTCTAAGAGGCTGGCTCCATTCTGCATAGCCGGCTGAATAAGCTGCTGCAACTTCTAAATGTTCTCCATATCTTTAGAAGTGTCGCTTACAAACACATCCATATCTTCGTAGAAGAACTTATCTTGTATATCTATATAAGCTCTTTCTCCGTTGTCGAAGATATAGCTAAGCTTCTTCTTACCTGTCTATTGCCAAGCACCTTTAGCTGTGTCTAACAGCATATTTAATGCGTGACGTTTGCATTGATTGTGTACCCAGAATAAAGGCTCTGTAATATGTGATGATTGTACAACAGAACGTTCTACATTTCCTACAAGTTCATTAGTACTAATAGCGCCTTCACGTTGTTCTGTAATACCAGATATAGTACCAGCAAGTTGTTCAATCTTATCCATAAGCTGAATATACTCAGCTATTACGTTCGACATAGTAAGATCGAGAGCAGTGATTTGATTAAACGTAGCAGGCTTTCCGCCTTCTCTACCTGGTACATTCCAACCTTCTTCATACGGGTTAATAAAGTTTACACCTACAGAAGATAGATAATGCATCCATCTCTCAGGAGTAATATTCATAGACTTAGGTATCTGTGTGATATCCATATTCACAACCTTACCTTTATCTCTAGCAATAGCCATCTCAAGTCTATACCATAATACAATATACATATATTGTAGTGGTCTAAGTATACTTACCAGACTACGAGGTTTACTATTTCTATTACTGTATATAGCTCCTGTATATGGAAGTTTCTGACTATTAGGATTGTCTATACTTACGTGCTGATACTCTATTGGTTGTATACCAAAGTATAAATCTGTACCAGCTCTATAGCCTTCCCACACTTCCACTATCCAGTCTGGAGTAACATCAAGTTCCATGCCAGTCTTCTTATATGTTTCGTCAGCTATCTCAACTTGTGGAGTGCCTGTCTCATCCATATAAGTAACATAGTATATCTTCTTAAATGACTTCCAGCAACAGTGATATACATTAATAGAACTACGGGATTTCCAATCCATCATAGGATTGTCGTATATGTGCATCTGTATGCCACCACCGAAATCATCTACAGGTCCTCTATCTCCAAGATCATTAGAAGGACGACCTGTAAGCATTTCTGTAAGCTTATTTAAATCTTTCTCCTCAAGCTTATTATAATATCTATCATATAAAGTAGCGAGAGGAAGTTTCATTCGTCTGCAGCACCAACTAGCATCTTCTACGAACTCCAAGTCAGGTGCTTCTTCGAATGAGAACTCTACTGGGTTTACACACTCCATATAAGGCTCATCGTTAAGTACTCCTATATAGTAGTATTCTCTACCTGCAATAAGAGCATCTTTCCAGCCTTTGATAAATTCATTATCTAAACCAAGCTTCTCTCTTAGATATGTGAGTGTGTGATATGCGGTATTTTCTATAACGTCTTTATAATCCTTAGACATATATTTAGCAATAGCCTCTGGAGGCATTATCTCTCCGGACTACAACTATTGTTGGAACTGAGCAGCTTCTTCTTCGCTCATCTTAGATGTTATTGATGCCATTATATAGTTCATCAACATCTCTTTCTCAGTATCCATAAGTTCTGATGTGGCTTCTTGTGACGTTCTCACTACTCGGAAGTTCATCGGCCTCTTTGTCTCTTCACCTATAAGGAGGTCTACCTTAGGCCTAATTATATTGAAGTCTTGCGGAGTAGCTGGGAAACCGTCATCAACTTTAAATGGATTCGTAATCCTTTTGAAGTCTTTTTCATCAAATATTGAATTATAAAGGTTATAATAGCTCTATACTTCTCCAAATCTGGTATTTGCACCGCCAGAAGTAATGTTACCCTCTCCAATAATATAGTTAACACAATCGTGCTACCACTTCTCGTCCTTCTTTTTTAAAGGAAGTTTCTATTGAGGGAAACTTGAATTGTATAAATTATCTTCTATTCTAACCATTGTGTTAACTTATATTAAGATTCTACATAATCTACTACAGTCCAACCTGCTTGTATACCATTATTACCCTGAAGCCAATCATTTTTTAATGGGGACTTATAGAATGTACCTGTATCGGCACCAGCATTTTTTACCCAATCTGTTGTGCCGCCAGTACTTGATGTTAACAAACAAGTAATCTCATTAAGATTACCATTTCCTTTGAACATTTCTTTATAACAATCTGTTGCAGCTGTATTACATTTTAGTATTGGAGATTTTGTCATTTTAGGCGTTGTTATCCTAGAATTTCTATCCATAAGGAACATACGCATACAACAATGTTGAGATAATGTTGTGAAGTTGATTTCAATTGGTTCTTCAAGATTTATGCAGCCTTCAAACATAGAAGAGCAACATTCTGTGCCTGTAGGTGTTGTTGCTAACATCTGTGGGCCATGCTGTAAATCAGTAGCACCTCTGAACATGCCATTGTAAGAACTACTGTATAATGTTAAAGCAGGAAGAATCAAATTACTTGCATCAACAAGATATGTTGTTCTAAATAATCCAGCACAGTGATGAGTTGTACTACTATTGAATTCGTAATTTGTCTTGAAGTCATCTCCATTCAATAATGACATTATATTACCATAT
>Ga0326513_10000067_pt1 | contig 74958 bp, 128 predicted proteins | sample 2_2465_0518_D_FD_203654 | JGI IMG/M metagenome (GOLD analysis project Ga0326513, IMG submission 203654) | Bovine rumen microbial communities from UC Davis, California, United States - 2_2465_0518 | ecosystem: Host-associated > Mammals > Digestive system > Stomach > Rumen | place: USA...
AGATCGGCGCAGCGGATGGAGGTGGGCCGCGCGCCGGCCGCGCGCCGTGCTCGAGGCCGCGTCAAGATCGGCGCAGCGGATGGAGGTGGGCCGCGCGCCGGCCGCGCGCCGTGCTCGAGGCCGCGTCTACCATGTACCAGGCGACCAACGTACATATATAAGTAGTGGGTCGGCGCTCAACACAATGCACGCCTCCTATATATGGATGCACTACGCAGCCTTGTCGTCGATCCATCGTGCGGAATCCATCTGTGGAGGAATTATGTAGGCGGCAATTATCGGTTGATAAGCTATCTAATGTGGCTATAGTGAGTATCAGTTGATAAGAACAAACGGACGGAGGCACACAAGATGATCCAAAGCAAAGCGCTAGGGCCGGCGCAAACAGAAAAAGGCTTAAAACAGAATCGGACGAACCGGCGGCGGCGATCCTCCGCAAAAAGGACCGAAGAGGTACAGGGCACACGGTGAAATCCCAGGGCCTCGAAGATCCCTGCAATGCGCGCAGGCTAATTAGCGCAGGCAGTGTGGTAGTCACCGCCTCATAACAACCTACCAACAAAAGCACGAACAAATACAGACCAGAGGCAGACTAGCCACATGTGGGCCTCTGCCTTTGGTTATGTGAGTGTTCGCAAAAGCCAAAAAAAGGAGGCAACCATGAAAAAGATCACACTGACCATTGGCCACAACATTGGCAACGTCGAGGCGCTCGATACCAGGTCGATCTACCAGGCGGCCACCCAAACGTTAAACGTTCTCGGCTTTACCGCTTTCGACTGCCTCGGCATGTGGCAGGGCATGCCCGAAACGTCTACGCGCATTGAAATCGTGTGCGAGGACAACGAGGCAGGCGCGATCATTGCAAGCGTGCCGGCACTTACGGAGGCGCTCAACCAGGAGGCCATCATGTGCGAGGTGGCAGACGCGGCAGGCGTCTCGTTTGTCGAACCGGCACCGCGTGTGGCATAGGTCGGAGGCATGCGCATGAGGCGCACGTTATTACCCTAGCGCGCGGTATCGCATGGTATGGCATGAGGTATCGCGCGCGGTACAAATGACGTTATCGGATTAGGCCGGCGTGCCATATCGCGCCGGCTGTTTCTCCACTACCTTGCAGCGTTGGCACGTTTTGCGCGCCTGCGCTATAGGGCATTGGATCCCTGGTAAACCTAGACAAAAGGAGGCAAAAATGTTTGAGCACGTTATTGACCGTGGGCGCAAGATCGCACTTGAGATGATCGCGGACGTTTTGGGCGGCATGGATGATCTTGACCTGGTACAGATCGCCGGCGACATCGACGCCTACGATAGCAGTTTCGACGGCGCATTTTCGGTCTATGAGATCTCAGACTTGTGCGACTGCCTGCCTGCCGATGATGTCGCGCTTGCCATCTTTGAGTCCGGCGCGACTGACTTTTGCGATCGCGTGCGCCACACTGACTATGGGTGGGAGATCGTCACGCCCGAGGATCTCATCTACGACGCCACTGACTTTTACCTTGAGGACATCGCCGCCTGGCTGCTAGACAACGACGTCTCCATACTATGGCCCGACTGCTACACCGGCGACGTGATCACGGCCATCGTGGCTACCTACTATGAGGATCTTTACCGCGCGGCATAGGTAGCGCGCGGCAACAAGGCAGACCAAACGGAGGCCGGCGACACTATGCCGGCCTCCCCTCATATGCAAACGATTTTGGCAAACGATTTTGGAGGGATACTATTATGTGCTGGATCGATTCAAAGTTTCATAGCATGCAGGCGCACGTCTCCACCGATAGCGATACCGGCGCCATCCGCTTCTACTCTTACGACACCCTCATTTGCGAGGTATCCGGCGATCTGATTGTCGTGGGCAACTACTTTAGGTGCAGCCCCACGACGCGTAAGCAGTTCTCGCGATTTTTGAGCGAAAACAACCTGCCGCCGTACCTCACGCTCAAAAGCCTTGAGGAGGGCATGCTCAAAGAGTCAGGCACCTATACCGGCGAGGTTTTCCAGGCTGGCGACTACCATGTGACGTTCTCCAACGCGCCACGATTCTTTAGGCAATTCAACTCATGGGATCTTCTGTAGTTTCCCATATGGCCGGGCGCATTCTGTATGGTGCGCCTGGACACTTGGGAAATTGGCAACGATCCTACCGTGAATATCGTTTGATATGTAGGTAATGTGTAGTCGCTAGTTACCAATTGATAGCGATTTTTGTTAGGCTAGTATATATATCAGTTGATAGGTTCAAGTGCAAGGAGGCACAAAATGAGCGACATCCGTACCGATCTTCTTGAGCGTGCACAGTGCGAGATCGATGAGCAGATTAACTACTCAGGCACCTACGACGCCTCGGAGGCGATCTGGAATGCCCTGGACTCCGGCCTGATCTACTACCGCGACCAGTGGGCGGCGATTGAGCGCTACTGCTCGATCTCCGATCTTTGGGACCTGGTGGGCGCGCAAGTTGTCGAGGCCATCGTGGACGATCTCGCGCGCGACGTTGAGGACTACGGCGACGATAAGTTGGCCGAGGTTGAGGAGGATGAGGATTTCTAGCGATTAGCGGGCCGGTCGATTCTTGGCCGGCTCATTCCACTTTTCTTTCTTTGCAGGCGCTTCAAACGATTTCAGAAGGGATCTCAAAATGTCAACTCCGAATTTCACCACCAATAAGGACTTTAGCCTCATGATCCTTGAGTCCGACGATTACAGGCGTTACGTCTGCCCCGATTGTGGCGCGCTCCTCTTCTCGAACGATGGTAGCCATTGGTACTGCGATTCTTGCGACTACTCCACCGACGATCCCGGCGATCTTGAGTACGAGATAGATGACCTTGCGTACGATGATGACGTTGAGTTCATCGAGGCGGATCTGCGCAAGTTCTCGGATACCCTGCGATTCTTCGGCGTCACCATGGTGCCCGGCTACTACACCGACGTGCAGGCGAAGGTCTACGCTAAGACTGCCGGTATCGGCGAGGGCTACTGGCGCGAGGACACTTCCACCGCAGACGATCCTCACGACCTGGGCAACAGCGATTGTCGCTACAATTGGGATCTCTGCCGGTCGGAGGCCATACGCAAGTACGACGCCGAGAAGCGCAAGGTACAGAAGTTTGTCGAAGGCCTCCGCGACTACGGCATGCGCAAGATCGTGTGCGTTGGCATTTTCTCCAACGGCGAGGCGGTGTACCAGTACGCATAGCGCGCGCCCCAGCGATTTTCGGGCGATTCTGCGGCCCATATCCGACTCTTTCTGCCGGATATGGGCCATTTGCTCAACATGGTGCCCGCCCAGCGATTTTTCGGCCTCACGTGGCCTCCTGGCGCGCTTTTTATGGCATTTGAGCGCTACTTGTCGCCGCCCAGCGATTTTTCGTACATCTTGTCGCGCTCAATGCGCCTTTTGCCGTCAATTGAAATTGTCTCGTCATGCCCGACGATCTGCACCGAGTAGCCGCACGCCTCCGCTATGTCCACGAACGTGTCGAGCTTTGGAACGGACTTGCGAGAAAGCGTCATGCTAATGTACGTGTCCGCGATCCCCATGTCGCGACTCACGGCCTTGGTGGACTTACCGCTCATGTTGACCATATGACGCAACGCTTGCAGGGCCTCCATATCACCACTCCTCCACTGACAACCCTCACATTGGCTTACATCCTACCACAGCAATTATCAATTGATGGAGGATTTGTGCAGCGATTGAATATCACTTGATACGTCATTGTAGGCGAGTATAGTAAGTATCAGTTGATAACAACTGCGGCCACACATAACCGGCGTAACGTGATCCGATAGGCCAATCGGAAGAGTGTAAGTTCTCTATCACGGCACAACCCCCGCCCACGAACGCCATTTCCTGATTCTTGAATCATTGCGCTTTTCGTCACGCAGAAAGCCCAGCGATTTGGGACACCAGGAAGCGAGATCGACCGATTGATTGGAGGATCGACAATGGCGAGGAGAAAGCGACTGCCAGTGATCGTCAGGCTCAACGATGAAAACTACTCCGAGCCTACGCACATCGGCAAGCACAGGTGGCTCACGATCTTCTGCGGCGACCGGGTACACGCGCTTACGACGTGCTTCACCGATTGTGTCACGTATCGCGAGGTGGTGGACGATGACGGCAACGAGGCACTTGCAGAGTTTGCGCGCAACGTCTACTACACGCACGACGGGCGCTTTTGGGTCATCAAGACGTTCGAGAATCCCGATCGAGTCGGCAACTACGGCGAGCTGGTGCCCGTTGACGGCGAGATCTGGACCGAGTTTCCCAAGTACCGCGCAAAGAGGGGCATTCCCGACGCGCGGATCAAGTGCGTGGAAGGCGTGCCTGCCTCGATTGAGATGGACGGCGAGGCTTTCGACATCGACGCTGCAAACTGGCCGATGATCGAGGCTTTCTTGCAGCTCAATCGCATGCCGAGGAGGTCGCCGAGTAAGAAAGCCGCCTAACGATTTGGAGGGAACAATTATGCGGTACACGGCAGTGACCCTGCACCTGCACGACGGCAGGACGATCGACATTGGCCTCGACTACCGGGTCGGTGCCAATTGCAAGAGCGTATGGGATGTCGAGCTTCGAGCGCTTCACAGGGCTTGCAAGCGCATGGGCATTAGCCTTACGTGGGGAGATTGGGCCTACATGGGCGGCAATTCCTGGTCTGCAAGCGACATCATCAACGCATAGCCGATCAATTTTTACCGATACGCGCTATCACAAGATAGCCATAGAGAAGGGAACTACCTTGCAGTACGAGACTTTCGTTAAGGACTTCATCGCCGACCGACTCAACGATTTTGAGGGCAACACCTACGACGCGCCGGATCTCTCGTTCGAGCTTACGCTTGAGGAGAACAACAGTGGCAGAGTCTTCAACACCACCGAGGAGGCCGAGTGCTTCATCTGCGACAACTTTGCAGGCGCGCGCGACACGTACAACTACTTCGCAGACCAGTTCGGCGAGCACTACAACCCGTTCGAGAAGCCGGACGTGTTCACGTTCTACATGCTCTACTTCGGCGTTGACGTGCTCATCAACCAGTGCGACTACATCCAGGAGCACTGGGATGAGGAGGTTGAGCTTACGCCGGAGGTCATCGAGACGATCACCGGCCAGATCGAGGACATGGACATTAGCTGGTAGCACTTCGGCCAGGGACGGGCGGCACGACGGTCGCCCGTCCACTTCTCTAAGGAGGAAACATGTTCAAGAGGATTCTAAAAACGACGATTGTTGCGGCACTGGCTCTCGTACTGCTCCCGTCACAGGCACAGGCGATTCCAAACAGGTGGCGCAACTCCCACACCACGACACAGCACGGTGTCACGTATCGGGTTGACGGCAAAGACGCCGTTGTGGTCAAGACAATGGGCAGGTCGGTGACGATTCCAAAGGCCATTAAGTACAAGGGCAAGAAGTACACCGTCCATGCGATTTGGGACGGTGCATTGAGCAAGAACAAGAAGCTCCGCAAGGTCGATTTGCGGGCCGACCTTGAATGCTGCGAGGACAATTCGCTGTTCACCCGTGATTCACGAAACGTAAGGATCACGGTTCACACGAAGGGCGATTACAAGTGGCTGACACGCAAGGGCAACGATTCCATCGTGAAGCTCAAGTAGGACGAATACCCGCAAGATTGGGCACCGACTCCGGCTGGTGCCCTTTCTCGCGTGCATTTGTTAGCACGGCGATTCCGACGAAAGGAGAAGGCATGCCGCGTGTGAGGAAGAACACCAACATGTACCGCGTCACGCAATACCAGTACTGGCCGGCAGAGCGCGGGACTACGCACAACGCAAAGTACTTCGACAGCTTCGACAAGGCAAGGACATTCTACCTGCAACGCTGCATCGACCAGATCTCGGAGGTGCGCCTGCTTGAGTACGTGGCCCTTGAGGTCTTCAACGCGCCGCTCAACAAGTACTTCCCCATCTTCGAGTCCCACCAGCGTCACACGGTCGAGTCCTACGGCCTCGACCCGAACGATTAGACGGCCCACTTGCTTCTGCCTTGGGCATTCCGCAACGGACTGCCCATCACAGTGGCAATTCCGCCAACGATTTCAGAAGGGAAGCAAACCATGAACATGAACGTCCACAAGAACGGCAAGATCCTGCGCGGCAAGGCTTTCATCACGGGCGAGAGCGTGCGCCGCGTCATCTACGAGGACTCGGAGGGCAACGAGTACGTCGCGTTTGGCAAGTACAACCAGGCGGATCCGCGCGCGCTCGTCTCTATCCGTTGGTTTCGCGTGCACGTGCTCGGACTGACCGAGGAGCCGGCAAAGAGCGCGGAGGCCGACACCAGCATTCGCGAGTGGTACATGAGCGCCTACCCATCGGACACCATCGGTGAGTGCATCGACGGCAAGGCGACGTTCTGCGACCTGTTCGAGGCGCTGGATCACTACCAGGACGTTTACAAGTGCATCGGCGTAGGCGACAGCATCGTGCGCGAGCGTTGCTTCACCGAGCTTTCTCACATCATGGGCGTGGATTACGACTACATCTACAGGCAGTGGCTCAAGTCATAGGAGGCGGCACGATGGCGTACGAGTACGGCTGCATCGTGGGAATGGGCGAGCACGACATCATCGGCACGAAGCCGACCATCGAGCTTGCAAAGCGCAGTTGCGAGGAATTGCAGCGCGACTGGGACGGCACGAGCATCGATGACTGGCACATCGTCGGAGGCGAGCTGCACGGTTCGTCTGAGGATCCAGGCGAACCTTGGTACATAAGGGAAGCGATTTAAGGAGCACACCATGGGCAACGTCAACAAGGCCATCACCAACGACAGGATCAAGCATGACCACCCCATCGTAACCTGGGGCCAGCCGGACTACTCCATCACGTTCGACAGCTACGAGTCGGTCTACGTCTACCGTGACGAGGACGAGACAGACGGCAGCGTGACCTACGTCATCGACTACTACGACCGCTCAACCCCGGAAGATGAGGAGCTTCGCGCGCTTCTTTTCAGCGACGAACCGCGCTTTGACGATCTCATGTGGTACATCCGCGAGACGGTCTGCGAAATGATGCTCGGTGAGGATGCCGACTATCGCGAGTGCTGGGACTTCGAGGACAGCCTCGTGATATACGACCACAAGTATGGTCGAGTGGCCTAACGGACGGCAAAACCAGCGGGCAACTAGTCCACCAACCATGAGATAGGCCCTTAAACAGGCTTACAACAAGCCGTTTACCTGCGGTTTTACAATAGTTACGATTAATGTCCTAAAGTAGTGCGACAATACGATATGGCAACTATTCCTAAAGGAGGGAATGAAAATGCTGAACATTTTTTCCGGCAACTGGATGGATACCCCTATCCTCAACGACGGCGAGCGCATGCTTCGCATCCTCACCGGCAACCCCATGGACGATCTTTACGTCATCGTGGGCGATTCCATGGACGAGGACGATCTTGAGAGCGAGATTCGCTTTGCCCTGCGTCACAAGTACGGCAAGCGTGGCTCAAACCTCTATCGCGGGTACGAGGATGCGTCGTACATCTGCCAGGAGGCCGAGGAGATCGGGGACACCGTTGACGAGGGCTGGGACGGCGAGGGTTACTACATCATCGGCTGGTCTGACGGCGGCGACTGGACCAACGATGGCCCGGTCTGGTTTGACACCAAGGCTGATTTGCAGTCCGAGGTTGAGTGCGCCTACAACGACAAGACCGACACGCACCTGCCCTACGCAGAGAAGGTCAAGCAGTTCGAGCAGTACGAGCTTGATGCCCTGCTCGGTGACTTCAAGGACGATTTCGACGTGGACGCCATCATCGAGATTGCCACGAAGGTCTGCGCGGACGGAAACCGCTATTGGGTCGTGGAGGGCGACGAGCTGACCGAGATCATCAAGGACTGCGAGAAGTAAGGACAGTCCGACAACCTAACGATTTCTGAGGGGAGCCACGTGCTCCCCTCTTTATTACAGCGACGAAGGGATTCAATCATGAAGTTTGCGCAATACGACAAGCTAGAGCAGTGGTGCAAGGAAAACAACGTGAGCTTCAATGTTCAGCACCACGAAGACTGCCACGTGCTGAGCGTGGCATGGTATCTCGATCCCGTCCCGAGCAGCCAGCTCAACAGACCGGCAAACATACCAGTCGTTTGGGGACTCATCAAGTACCCGCACGCTGGCGGCAAGTACGACGTTCGCCCATGGGGCAATCGCGGCAAGGTCAGTGAGTTCATTGAACTCTTTGACGAGATGCGCAGGAAAGCGCCAATCCAGCCGACTCAAGAGATCGGCGCATTCCATTAGACAGCGCACGGCAAGACGGCCCACCTACACGGCGGGTCGTTTGCTTTGCACTGGCAAACGATTTGAAAGGAGCATGACATGCAGGAGTTCACGCACGACGGAGAGCCGATCTACAAGGCGATGAGGACGCTCAACCACCACTGCCCATCGTCTCTGAGGGGCCTCACGGTCTGCATCACCGGCATCGTACCTGGTTTCAAGGGCTACGGCGCGGAACATGCGGCACAGATGCACGGAGCACGCACGACCAAGAACGTCAGCGGCAAGACGCAGCTCCTCGTGATGGGGCACAACGCAGGCCGCAACAAAATCGTGTCGGCGCAACGATTTGGCACGCCGACCATCACTGCACGCGAGTTTCTGGCACTCATCTAGCTAGGCACAATAAATTCAATCAAGCTATCACTTGCTAGTCTACAGGCAATGCCCTATACTTGTTATCAGTCGATAGTTGTACGGAATGGAGTAGCACAATGACTATGTACGACAGGAACTATCTCGTCACTTCGATCGGTTCTGCCAGGAGCGCAATGAACGCCGGCATCAGCCGTGCAATCGAGACGATCAGGGCGTTCGAGAGCACCATCCGCAGCCGTGAGACTGACCCGTATTTCGTGCGCAGCCAGATGCGCGAGGCTCTTGAGCTGGTTGACCAGTACCTCGACTGCGCCGGCATATGGAGGGCACGCCTCGACGCGCTTGAGGATGCCAAGTCATTCATGGACAGCATGAAGGAAGGTGAATAGGGCCATGTTCATCCTCATTTTCACTCGCCTTACCATCGGCACCAAGAAGTCCATCTTCTCCAATGGAACCGAGGAGTCCATCTACTTTGAGGGTCTGTACGATACCAAGGAAGAAGCCAAGAAGATTATGCGTAAAGACTGGACTCGCCGCATCACCGATGGCGGTTGGGACCCTGATTGCTCGTACATCGAGGAAGATCAGGCGCTCTGTGGTGCCGAGGACATGATTGACACATGCCGCTACTACATCTTCGACACCAACCGCCCGTGTGGGTTCATCAATTACCTGAATGACGGGTTTTCTAGGGGTGATGAGTAATGTTCACCGCATTCGTGACGATTTCCGGCGAGTATGCGGACGGCACGCACGACTACATCGACGTTTCGCTCAGTCGTGACTTCGATACGATCCATGACGCGCTCAGATGGTACGAGCATGTCCACGTAAGCCCGTTTGGCATCACCGCATATGCCCTGCATGCAAGCAACCCCGACCTCGTGCGCATCGAGGCAGAGTATGACATCTACGAGGACGGCAAGCCGATCGAGGATTGCGATTGGTTCTTTAGCGAGGCCATATGGTGTCCGCGTGACGAACATGACCGCAGCGCCACCTATCGTGGGCACGCCACGTCCATCACGCTCACATATGACGATGCAATCGCCTACCTGTTCGAGCACTACAGGGATTTCATCAGCCAAAAGGCCACGATTGACCTGTTGAAGGACTCACGCAGCCGCAATTGGGTCAAACGGGAGCAGCGCGAGCTTCTTGGTCTTGTGCTCGGCTTCAACAAGGCTCTTTACATGGTGTGCGACAAGTTCAACGCCCCCGAATATGAGGTGCGAGCCGATCTGCAACGTCTCTACGACAGCATTGCAGGCCGGTAGGAGGTGCGACATGAAGGCAACCAACCTTGACCTCATCGGCGAGAACAGATGGGGTCAGACCACAAGCAGACGTATATACAGCGACGAAAGCGGCATGATGCACGTCGGCGTGCGCGCACGTGGCTCGATCAGGAAGACCATGGTGCCCTACCACAAGTTCGCAGACGAGAACATGCCCTACTGGTACATCATCGAGAGGAGTGAGTCATAAGATGGGCAACACGACGCGCAGCTACGCACTTCACCGCCCGATAGGCCCGTTCACATGGCCTTCCGAGCATCACGAGAAGGTGGCCGAGATAGTCAACTGGGACAGCGTGCAATACGTGCCGGAAATCAAGCGTAGCGCATACGGGTACATCGACTGGACCGAGCTGCCGCCAATCGAGGATCTGAACCGCTATGAGCTTATGGTTCCGTCCGAGAACGACCAGTTCCTTGAGAAGATCGGTCGCATTCTGGCAGACCTCTACCAGAGCGAGCGCTTCGACAGGCTTGAGAAGGCCTGGGACAAGGCGCAACGGAAGTACGGGTACACCAGTGACCAAATCGGCGCGGCAATGACAAGATACATTGACTAGACTGGACTAACGGAGGTAACGCCATGAAGCGCACAGTCATCGAGGGAAACCACGTCACCACATACGACAAGTCCCTTGGCATCATCCACACCTACGAGATCGTTGACCGCGTTCCGCGTGGGTACTTCATCTGGAACATCGGCAACCATGCGCCTGACGGCTTCGTGCCGCTCTGCGAATGGCTTGAGCCTGGAATGACCGTCAACCCAGACACGCTCAAGGCCATAGCGCACGAGCACGCGGCAGAGATAACCGGCATGGCAAGCGCGAGCGCCACCACTCCCCTAAAGGCCATCGACTTCCTCGCGAGGTACAGGTCCGGCAAGGAGGATGACCGTTGGGCATACGAGCGCGTCATGGCTGGCTATGACTACCTCATGGAGCTTCCTTGGGAGCGCTAGGTCACGCTATCTAACGCAAAAAACGCCCCCAGCCGCACGTTTCCATGCGAGCTGGGGGCATTCGTCGCTGTATGTAGGGCAATTTGCCTTTAGTCACCGCAGATGTAATGCAGCAGTCTGCACATGGCCCACGCGACATCCTCGTTAGACCAACGGCTGTATGCAGCGGCCTTGTCGAAGATGTAGTCGAGGCGATCCACGTCATCCTCGTTCAGGAAGCACTCGGGAAGCACCTCGATGGCCTCAAGCGGGTGTCCGTCATAGCCAATCGGGCGGTGCCTAGCCATTTCCCCTCACCTTCTCGCACTCTGCGTCGATGAGGGCAGGTATCTCGCTCTCGTGCTCGCACTCGATCACGAACTCCCTGAACTTCGGCCTGTGCTTGGTCCTCACATCGACCCTCGTGCCGTTGTCGAGCCGCTGCCACGTGTCGTACTGGTAGCCGCCGAGGTCAATGCGCCGCTGCGCGACGGGAATGACGGCATCGCCGACAGAAAGGCCGTCGAAGTCGGGTATCTCCTCGGCGAGCACGTCGAACTTGTACCTAATCATCTGTCACCAACCAATCACCGGATTGTGTGCGATTTCGAGAACCAACTGCCTGGTGCCAACGATTTTTCGGCGTCCCTGAACGGTGTCGGCGACGCCTCAGCGATGCCCACAGGGCGCACGCCCGCGTTTCCCGCCATGATTTCGTCAAGCATCATCCGTTCGAGCGTCTGCGTGAAGCGCCTATAGACGTAGGCCCAGAAGAAGTCCTGGTGGTAGTCGCTCCACGTCTCAACCTCGTCAAGCAGCTCTTGTGGCAGGCGGTCTGCGAAAAGCTCCTTCGAGCGTTCGATCACGTCGGTAGCCATCGCCTACTCCTCGGGAATCTCGGGCATGGGCCACGCGAAGCCGCAATCGATGAGCAGCATGTACTCAAGGCGGTCGGTAATGGCGCGACGAACGGCGTTGTCGAAAAGCTCATCGTCAAGAATCGCCGTGCTGACATGGAACTCGTTCGCCAGCTTGCGCCGCGCCATCTCGTAGTCAACAAGCGCGCTCATCGCCCCATCTCCTTTAGGTGCGCTATGCCGATAGACTCCCACTGGTCTATGGAGTCGTTCACGGCACCCTCTATGGACTTGATCTTGTTGCGCTCGCTCAGCGTGTCGAACGCATCTATGACCTCGGCTATCCTGTCCGTGCTGTCGGCAAGAATCTCGCGCCACGAAGCGCCTTGGAGGTAGTAGCGCGTCACGACCTCAACCATGAGGTTATCTGCGATCCTAGCGATCCCACGCACTATGTCCCAAGCCTCGTCAATCGGCTGTCGCAGGTCGTATGCGTCGATCTCCTGCTCCTGCCACTCAAGAAGCTCATCGACCTTGCGCATGGGGTCGAGGATTCCAGTCTTGGAATGGACTCCGTAGGAATGGCCCTGCACGCCGATGGCGGCACGCCTAATCTCGGCCTGCTCCTCGATCAGCCGTATCTCCAAGGCCGCGTCACGCGCCGCGTCAAGAACCTCGCGTACCGTCAAACGCCCTCCTCACGCCGCAATGGTGCCAACTAGACATTATGGCACAACATATTGTGTTCGTAGGGCTTCTAATACACAAGATGTGGTGTATCTGTATGCTACATGCGATTTCTGGGCGATTCTAGTGCGATGTGAGGTGCCATCCGCCTCAGTATCGGCACGGATAGGCCCTCAGCATCGGCGATCCACGCATTACCCGCTTCGTCGCGACGGTCAATGCCTCCATCTTCGAGCCGTAACGCACCTTCCTGCCGCATTGCTGGTGGGCCTGCTCGCCATACTCACTCGTGACCCTCGAATCGCGGTTCAGACGCCTGTTCATGGCCCTCTTTCGGGCAACCTTCCCCTTCTTCTTGTCAAATCGCCTGCGATGCGGGCGCTTCTTGTGGCTGCGCATGGCCCTTAGCGCAAGCCGGTGCTTCCGAAGCCGTTGCTGCCACGCTCGGTGTCGGAAAGCTCGTCAACCTCGACGCACTCGCACGTCTCATGCGAGAGGATGATGATTTGGGCCACGCGCTCCCCCCTCTCCACAGTAACGAGGTCGTGACCCGCGTTGTACAGGGGCAGCATGATCTCCCCGCGATAGTCGGAGTCGATGATACCAGGCGTGTTGACGATGGTGACGCCACGCTTCGACGCCATGCCGCTTCTGGGCACGACCATCCCGAAATAGCCGCGCGGAAGCTCGATTGCCACCCCAGTGCCCACCTTGACCGTGCCCTGCGGCGCGATCTCCACCGTCTCGCGGCTAGTAAGGTCCATCCCTGCGTCACCTGGCTTCGAGTGCTTGGGCATCGGAGCGCCATCGGTGAGCTTGACGTTGATCCTCATTCATATCCTCCCATTCGTTGTCAAGAAAGTGCCTATAGCCGCCAAAAACAAGCGATTCTGGCGGCTATAGACCACACGAACACATTCCAAACAAATCGTCGCTGTATATATGGCCTACGGCAGGAACCTGGTTGACTCCCCGCACGGCCTGAACTCGTTGCAGTAGAAAACCTTGTCGATTGCACGGCACTTCGGCACGAGGAACGGCTTGAACTCGGGGTTCACCGCTATCACGGCCCTGCAAATGAGCTGCATGGCACGTCGCGTCTCGGGAGCGGACTGTCCGCAAAGGCGCATGCGGGCCATCTGGATAAGCTCTTGCGCGTTCACGTCCATCACGTGCATAACGGGAGCGTCCTGACGCGCGGCCTCTCGGTCGTACTTGTCCTGACGGTCATTTCGCTGGCTGCTGACGTAGTGCTCGACGCCGTACTTGTGCCTACAGAAGTGGACGCTCACCCAGTACGGGAGCGTGATGCGGATTGTGAACATGAGCGTTCGGATGGGGCTGTGCCCCGCCTTGATGATCTTGTGCTTCCACTCGTCGCTGACAGCGCCGCCCCACTTCCTGCCAATGGTGTTCATGGCAAGCATCTTGCAACGCTCCCAGTCCTCGTCCTCTGGATGCCGCAGGACTTCAACCTTGTACTCAGTCACTCTCGATCCCCTCCATGTAGCTTCGCAGCTCTTCCTGCGTCGGAACCCACACGCTCACAACCTTGTCGGTTCTGACGAGACGCCCATCGACGGTGAGCAGCCACTTGTTGCGCTCCACCTTCATGCGCACAAGGTCAATCTCCCCCTCTACGACGTGGACATCCGCATCGGCTGTCGTGAGCATCGTCACCTCGTTATCGTCCGGCATCGGCCCCTCCATCCTTCCTCAATCGCTGCAAGTTATCCTGCACGCCCTTGCAAAGCTCCTCGTACACACCGTCGCAGCCGTCCATGACGTAGATGGGTGTGCCGTTGCGCGTGTTGTCCTGGATTGCGTCAACGCAGCGGCGCATCTGCTTTATCGTGTCGCGCGACACACTGACGGTGCCGGTGAGGTGGCTGCCGTTGTGATCGCACCAGCAGTACATGTCGCGCAGGAACTTGGAAAGGTCGCGCAGGGCATCGACACTAGTGACTTTCTTCAAAGACATCCTCCTTGGGTTGGTAGATGTATATGAGCGAGTTGACCGTGCGCAGGATTTGCTGCTCCACCTGATTCCCGGCGAGCGTCGTTTCACGCGCGACAAGGGATACAAGCTCGTCCAAGGTCATGTCGGCATCGAGCACGTCAGGCCCTTGGAACGACTTGCTAATCATGATGTAGGTATCCTTCAATGGCTTCCTCCGTTCGTCGCTGTATAAAAGGGCACCCGCAGCTCTCGCCACGGGTGCCACGATTGCCACTCTATGTTGCCGCCTAGCGCAGCACGTCCTCGATGCGACAGCTATCGAACAGGTCGTAGCCACGAAGGCCGCTGTGCTGTGGAGCGGATGCCATGAACACGACCTTGCCGACTGACTGGCCGAACATGACTGTCGGTGTGGTTGATTTCCGCGCCGTCCAGTTCCCAGCACGAATGTCTTTGAGCCACCGCACGTACTCGTTAAAGGCGTAGACGGCATCCCTATGCGTGCTGAACCTGGCTATGACGTTCTCGCCATTGAGCGCGTGCATTGACGCTCGGATCATCTCGCGGTGAGTCATCATGGTTTGCCTCCTAAAAGTGCAAGTGCACGTCGCTGATGTCGATGCCCAACGACTCGACCTCCGACTTGTAGTAAAGCTCGGCCCACTCCTCGTCCTCGTAGGCATAGCTCGCATAGAGATCGTGAATCAGCTTGCCCACGTCCCGCATCGAGCACCAGTCTGGCTTTGTCTCGCTAATGATGTGCTCAGTCACGGTCTTGTCATCGACGGCGCAAGGGTCATGCCACTCGCCCCAGCACGCAAGCGGGCACTCTCTACACGTTGTCGGCAGCTTGTCCATGTCTGGTATGTCGATTGCTACCAGCATCTCGGGTGTCCCTTCCTGTCGCGCCTGAGACTTCGCACGGTGTACTTGTAGCGGCCAGTGACTAGCTTGTAGAACCTGTTCAACGACCACCACTGGGGCTTGAGCCTGAACGTAATCGGCTCATTGGACAGCTCCATCAGCCTGCCAGCCCACAGTTCCGTCTCGTCATCGTCGCTGTCAGCGGTCAACGAGACGCCACCCTCATCGACGTACCCAAGGTTCTCGAACTCGTCGCTGTCAGTGGCGCAAAACATGAAGCCACCTGACGCGAGGATGCTATCGTCACCCATCCGACTCGTCACCTCCGAAGATGACCCTCACGGCCAGAACGACCATGAGGGTCATGCACATCCCAAACCATGTCCCGCATGCAAACTCGATCATACGCACGCCTAGCAAGTGACGGTGTAGGGCGGCTTGATGGCGGTGTCACTACGGAATGTCAAGACATTCTTATCGTCATGGCTCAGAGCGTCGATGAGCATGCTCCGAATGTGCTCATACGTCTCGTCGGCCTCGATGCGCAAGTCTGCGCAATCCTCCATGGAGTCCAGCTTGGTGCAGAGCGTGGTCGCACTGATAAGCCCATCGACCATCCACTCTGCCTGTTCCTTCGTGAATGTCACTCTACTTCCCCCTCATCGACTCGTAATCCAGCAGAACTCCCGCACCCAGGTTGTCGCTGTAACTATCGGTGCCGTCAACAGCCTCGGACATCCAGCACCCGTCACCGATTGTCGTGAGGGACTGGACATGGAACGGGCCATCATCGAACATCAGCCAGTCGCCGACGTTGATGGGATTGCCGTTTCGGTCTGTCGGCAGTTTGATCTTCCGCTTGCGCCTCTTGCTCATCTCACCCTCATTTCGTCTGGAAGAACCTTCATCGTTATGAAGTCGATGAAATCGACCTTGTACAGCGGCATGTCCTCTGGCGGCTCGTGGATTTTGAAGTCGATCTCCGGATTATGCAGCCTTCCGCAGAGCTTGCACCTCTTGCCGACGTGGAAGAACGGAACCCTCTCCCCTCTCCTGTGAATGAAAGAGCCTGTATCAATGCAGACCATCTCGTAATCGTGCTTGTGGTCGCTGCGAGCGTGCTTCTTCTTTGGCTTCTTCGACTTGAACCTCGGCTCGTCCGGCAGCGGTGCGTACTTGTGCCGCAGGGAGTCCTCGTCATGCATCCGACGCCTCCATCCACTCTCTCGGGAGTTCACTTGCCTGCTCATTTGTGACCAGATACAAGCGCCTACAGGAATCGCAGACGTACCAGCCTTGTCGTATGTGAAGCACCGGGTTGTAGAAGCTAAAGAAGTTCGCTGGGATACGGTCAACCTCCCTGCCGCAGTAGGCACACTCAGTCATCGGGCACCTCGATTCCAAGCTCGCGCATTTGCTCTTCGACCCACCGCTTCTCAGGTGCTCCGTAAGGCCCCCAGTCGTGCCCACTGACGTAGCAGCGGTGCATGTACTCGACCAGCTCCCGCAGCTTGGCAATCTCTGCCACGTATGCCTCAACCGTTTCGGCAGAGAACCATCGTCCGCTGTCAGGCAGCAGCTCTTCAAGCTCTGCTATGCGCTCCCGCAGCTTGGCGTTCTCGGACTCAAGCGCCATGCTCTCGTCCAATATGAGGCGTGCGCTTTCCTCGCCGTCCGACACGACCTCGCGCAGCCTTGCGTTCTCGGCCTCAAGCCCCTCGATTATGTCAGCCGCGCCCATCATCAGCGTCGCCGCCTGCGGCATCGCAAGACCCACGCTCTCAGCCATAGCACGCAGCTCGTCGCACTTGGCGCTAATCATGCTTATTCCGACCTCCCATCACGCCGATCGAATCGCATTGGCGTGGCTCGGTCGCCGTCCGCTCGCCTAACCCACCTGGATACAGTGGCGGGATGCACGCCAAGCGCATCAGCCACATCGTCCCTTGTCGCGGTTCCGCTCATCAGCCTATCGACCCACATATCGCGCAGGCCAACCGGCGTCTGCATCCTCCGATACGGGAACCTCGACCTGTCCGACGCTATGACCTGATTGACCCTGGCCTTGCTGTAGCCAAGCTCGTTGACAATGCGCTTGAGCGACACCCCATCGCTCCACATCCGCTCCAACAGGTCAAGCTCGGCGTCCGTCATGCCAGTATCCCAGCGCGCTTCGCAATCCTGCGAACGTCTCGGCGCTTGAGATCGAACGCAAACGCGACCTCCTCGACGGTATGACCTCCACGGAGCATCGCAATGACGTTGCCCTTGTCAACGCTCCTCATGCTCGCCTCGCACCCCTCGACGTGAACCTGCGCGACCATGCTGTTTCGCCTGAACAATTCCCATCACTCTCCAATCGGATCGCCTCATTTGAAGTCCTCGCATCGGCATGGCTGACCACAGCCGACGCGAGGACCAAATGCGGATTTCAATTACTCGTCAACATCGCCAGTAAGGCGCAGTTTCGATGCAAAGCGCTCGATGGCGTCGGTCACCTCATGGTCATCGACCTCGTTGGCACAGCCGACAAACTCAGAGGCAAACTCCCGCAGCACGTCCTCAACGGTCGGCTCGTGGTAATGACGAAAGAAGCCATCGAGCGCGGTCGGTGCCTGCTCCCCTTCGAGTTGCACTCCCCAATGAAGCTCTCCGCCCCATTTCTTCGGATACTTCGAAAGCATCAGCGCAATCACATGGCCACGCGCCTTGCCGCGCTCCATCATGTCTCCCACGTGGATAATCTCGCCGTCAGCGTCCACGGGAAGGAGCACGCTGGCGTCGGCGAGATTGTTCAGCTCCCGTATGGCCTTCTGGTATTCCGCGTCTATGCGGTCGGCGATGGCTGTCACGACATCGTGTGTATCTCCACAGAAGCCGTATCCCCACTTCCTCAGCTCGTCAGTGATGCTCATTCGGCATCACCCGCCAGACGGAGCTTGGCGGCGTACTTCTCCACGACACCCTTTCGGATGGTCAGCGCGTCATCCTTGCAGACGGCCAGTGCGAACTCCCGCAGCACGTCCTCGACGGTCGGCTTGCGGTAATGACAGCACATGTCGGCAAAGCGCGGGCCGTCCTCGACCATGACCACGGATGGTGGCATGAGAGCCACGACCTCCTTTGGCTTGGTGTTGTCCTTGTAGGCAATCACGTCACCAATGCGAATAGGCACGTTGTTAGCATCCACTGGCAACTTGACGTAGTTGGCGTCTCGCTCGGCCACCCACTCGTCATGCTCGCGCCACATGTCGTACATAGCGCTCTCGTGCTTCGCGTCTATGCGGTCGGCTATGCGCTCAAAGTCAGCGAGAATGCCGTCAACGTCCCCAGCGTCCAAGTCATTCATGAGACTCGGTGTCTCGCGCCAATCTTGCGCGTACTCCCTCAGCTCGTCAGTAATTCTCATTCGGCATCACCGCGCAATTGGAGCTTGGCGGCGAAGTCAGCAATGTTGCCGCTCTCCATCACGTCATCAATGTCGTAGAAACGGTGCGCAGAGTCCTCGTTCCAAGTGTTGTGGCAAAGTGTCACCACTCCACGCAGCACGTCCTCGACGGTCGGCTTGTGGTGGTGACGCAAGCGCTTACGCTTGCGTGGGCACTTGTGCTCGTCCATCGGTTCAAGCTCGCCGTTGCTCATAATGTAGCCAACAACCTCGAACGGCTCGCAAAAGCCGCCGCCAACCTTCTTCCCTTCCATCACGTCGCCGATGCGAACGGGCACACCGTCAGCATCCACGGGAATCTTGACGTAGGAGGTCATGTCTGGCAGTTCGACCGACTCCACGCCATTGCCGTAGGCTTCTGCGCAGGCGTTCTCACACTCCGCATCTATGCGGTCGGCGATGGCTCGGAGGTTTGCCTGTTGCTTGTCGGTCGGTACCCAGCCTGTATACGGGTCAGCCGCGAACAGGCGCAGCTCGTCAGTGATGCTCATTTGGCATCACCTCGCAATTGGAGCTTGGCTGCTTGCTCGTGCAACCATTCCTCGACCTCTGGCGTGCGCTCTTCCACGGCCCCGAAATGCTTCAAGCTCTCGTACAGCACGTCCTCAACGGTCGGCTTGTGACGAACACGCTTGTTGCGCGCAGTTGTCCACTCTGCCTGCTCGCCATCTCCATCAGGGTCAACATAAAACAGCGTGTCATTTGTGCCGATACCGATTACGTCAATCGCGTCCCCGCTGTCGCACCACTCAACCACGTCGCCGACATGAACAGGCTCGCCATAGGAATCCTTTGGAAGCATCATCCAGCCAGCCCTCTCCAAGTCTGCGACAAGGGTGGCATTGCCATCCATCAGCTCGGCGTGGCACTCGTGGTAGCCCTTGAGCCACATATCGCCGTTCTTGGCCTTGAGGTCATCGATCTCCTTCTGCATGTTGCATGCATTGTTGTACCACTCTAGGCACTCGCGCTCCTGCTTTTCGTTGACGTGGCACGCAACCTCATAGTCACGCTCAAGGTCGTGGATGTGCTCAAGCGCCTGTTCGTAGAGGCTCTTCCAATGCTCGCGCGCACTGGTTGCTTGGTCGAAGTTGTTGCGCTGTGTCTTGCACTCGGAAGTGAGGCGCTTTACCTCGCGTTCAAGCATGTTGATGCGTTCGGACTCGGCGGGATACATGGTGCGCTGGCGCAGCTCTTCGTTCTCGCGCTCTAGACTTGCATGGATTGCGTCGATGGCGTCGCACTTCATCAGGAAGCCCTCGTACCCAATGGTGCCGATGCGGCTTACAACCATCTGTCCGTCAGTCTCGGAGGGCTTGTACGCCTCCATGTAGCTGCGAAGGTCGCCGGTGACGGGCTTTAGTCCCTCAGCCATTGAATCGACACTGTTATCAGCAGTATGTCCAACGGGAGCAGCATCAGGGCCACCATCACGAGCTGGCACACATCCTGTGGAGTCCATTGCATCCTGCTCCTCCTTCCACATCCCGTACAGGTCGCTGAGGCTTGCTGGTGTCTGGTCACCGCCAAGCAGGTGAATCAGCTTGTCACGCACCTCGCCAAATGAAAGATCGCTGCTGTCGATGCCCAACGCGGCAGACAGGTCGCTGTACCACTTGGCAAACGGACTGCCTGAATACTCGGGGTAGCTGACTGACATCTTCCTCAGCTCGCACAACGCCTTGTGGCGCTCGTTGCCAAGCACGTCGTATGCCACATGGGTGCTCTGCTCCCGCTTCCAGCCAAGCGCTATCTTGTATGCGTCAACCTCCACGTTATGAGCGTCTTTGATACGCTCGCAGCACTCATGGATTCGGTCATCGATGCGTGCGCAGCAGTCGTGCCCGTACTGCACGAGGGCCTCCACCTCATCGTCAAAGCTGCCGATAGCGCATTCGTAGAAATCGCCCAACTAGGCCACCTCCGTCTTAACGGTGGAGGGCCTACCCTCGCAGGCCCTCCGCTGCTTTTCCCTCTTGTATATGCGCCGTATGCTGTCTGGACTTGTCCCGTACCACGCGCCGAGCGACACGTAGCTCCAATGGGACTCGACAAGCGACACAAGCTCGTCAAGCTCCCAGTCGCTCAGGCAGAGCGGCGAACGTCGCTTGCCCATCACCCATCCCATTCCGTGCAGTCGGCGCAGCCGAGGATTCGCGCGCAATCGTCCTGCCAGCACATGCGGTTCGTGTCAACCTCGCCTCCGAACGCGAGCATGCCGAGGACTCTCAGGCACGCACTGCAATGCACGCACTCGTCCATCCACTCTGCCCCGGTCTTCTCAGGCTCATCGTCGGGGAACTCCTGCACGCTGTCGTTGGTCAGCGTCACGTTGTCGGTGTTGAGTCGGCGGTCGATCATCACATTCCTCCCCTCGAAGCTATCACGCCGGATATGATTGCCACGGCAATGGCGACAGCCGCTATGAGACGGCGCAGGCGCATCACACCATCCATGCGACCTCCTCCACGACGAACGCATTCTCGCTGCCGAGGAACTTCGCCACCGCGTTGAGCTTGTCAACCTCCGTGAGTGCGGCATCCATCGTGAGGTACAGGCCGTAGCATCGCGGCTCAGGTGCCTTTGCCCAGATGAGGTACGCAGGCTCGGACGTGTCCGCAAGGGGAGCGCCAGTGGCCTCCATGTGCTTGGTGGTGGCGGCGTCGAACTCCTCCTGGACATCGTGGACGGCATCGCTGGTCATCGGGCGTATCTCCTCGATGGGGTCGAGCGGATAGCCGCACACGACAGTGCTCTCGGCAAGCTCGGCCTTGGAGTCCTCGCTTGGCTGCGTGTCGTGCTTGGCCGGAACTGGCTTGCGCTCAGGCTCGTCCTTGCGCTCAACCATGTCCATGAAAGCCTGCTCGTCGCGCAGGTCTTGGCACCACTTCTCCCACTGCTGCTGCGCGTTCCTCGCGTTGACTCCGACGAAGGTTTTGGACTTCGCCCTGCCTCCGATCACGCACGTGCCCTCGAACCTGTGTGGGTCAGTCGTTGAGGTCAGACGCCCGTTGGCCTTGTCACCCGCCACGATCTTCGACTTCGCCGCCATGTCACCCGCCTCCTTCGACTTCCGCTCCTGCTTCTTGCGCTGCTCCGAGATGATGCGGTACGCGGTGCTGCGCGCAATGTTGTACCTGTCGGCTATGTCCTGCGTCCTTTCGCCGAGACAGTGCATCGTGTAGATGCCATCCTTCTCGTGCTCTGTGAGCTTGACGTTCTGCATTTCGCTCCCCTCGTATTCCTCTATGCTGTGCGCGAAGGGGCGCGCCACTATGGACGCGCCCACTACATGCCAGCTCTTCTGTCAACGTTTCCAAGCGCGACGCTCGCATACCGTTCGCGGAACCTGCTCACGATAGCCATGGCAGTCTCGTTGTCACCGCTCTTCGACATGCGCCGGGCCAATGCGTCGGGCGTGAACTGGGTGGTCACGATGGTCGGGCGCTTGTTGGCGTATCGGTCATCGACAATCGCGAACAGCCTGCTCAGCGCCCACTGCGACGGAACCTCCTTGCCGAGGTCATCGATAACCAGCAGCGCGCATGACGTGTACCTGCCGATGACCTGCGACTCGCCCTCGGTTCGGCTGGAATAGCTGTCGCTTATCTCAGACAGCAGGCGCACCGACGATATGAAGCGCGCCTTTCCCCTGCCGCATGACAGCCAAGCCTTCGTCACCCTTGCCGCGAGCCACGTCTTGCCAGCCCCCTGCACGCCGCTGATGTAGAGTCCACCGCCGCCATCGAGCGCGTCGAGCATGTCGTAGTCCGGCTCTGCCGCTATGAAAAGGCTCGGGATGCCGCACGCGACAGCCTCCTGGTCAAGTGCGACGCCCTCGATCCTCATGTCGGTCTGCTTGCTGACCATCTTCGTCAGCCAGTCTGGCGGCTTAGTGCCGCTCTCCACGTACAGGTCGTAGAGTTCATCAAGGCTAACGTAGGTCTTGAGTTCCATCCTCTCCCTCCTTTGACGAGAGAAGCGCATCCACCCTCTGAATGCGCTCTCCGATCCAACGCATGACTGGCACGGCCATGGAATTGCCAGCACACTTGTAGCGTGGGCTGTCACAATCGCTGCTGGCCCACTTCCTCACCTTTCGGCGCAGCCTCTCCCTCTCTTCGTCGCTGTAATTGAATGACGCCGCAACCCTTTCGGTCACGGCGTCAACGTCACAGTCTCGAAGGCTCGTCCATCCTGTCGGAAAGCCCTGCAACCTCTCGCACTCGTCTGGCGTCAACCGCCTTACCACATACTCGAAGTTGTCGGCAGAGTCGGGGACGAACATCGTCTGGTCTTGTGTCGTACTAAGCGTGTAGCTCACATCCTTGTCCCACATTGCGCCCTCGCCCCCACCAACATTGGGTGTGCCGGTGTGACGCAGCTTCAACATGTAGACGGACTTCTCATCATCCGCATCCATATCGCGCTCACCTCCAAGAGTCGGGTTCGAGGATCAGTCCACCCGCTCGTATCGACTGGTTGTTTGTGAACTGCTTCTGCCCGTCTGTGGCATTGAGCGTTGGGTAGCAGTCATCCCCGTTGCTTGTGAGCGGCCCACGAGCACCATGGCATCCTTTGACATGTGTGCAGTCAGCGTGGGAACGACCCCCCCCCCGAGCCAATTTCCGCGTTGCCGTTCGTGCTTGCCATCACGAGGGGTTCGTCATCGTGGCGACGGTATGCGACCGCCTCTGGGCCAGACGCATCGACTGTGTGCGCGACCTCATCGGATATGCCGCATCCGTTGGCGCTCGTGTTCGCGGTTCGTATGGCTATCGCTGGCGAGTGCCAGTCTGCGGTCAACGTGTTGCAGGTGCCATCGTCGTACGTCGGCATGCTTCTCGCCGCAGCGCTCGCGCTGTACTTAAATGCGGTTATACCCCCCCTCGCAACCCTCGTCAGCGCCGTCTCTAGCTGCGGCGGCAAGCTCCTCCCTCTTCTTCTTGCTCGACGCAGGATGCCCGAACACGCCCTCGCGCTCAAATAGAACCGCTGAGGAACCCCCCCCGATCCAAGACATCCGACAAGAAAGACACGTCTGCGCCGCTGGGGAACTCCGAAGAACTGGCTGTCAAGCACTCGCCATGCCAGACCATACCCGAGTTCATCCAGCTCCGCGAGCAGGGTTCCAAAGGCTCGCCCCCTGTCTTGCGAGAGCACGCCTGGAACGTTTTCCCAGAGGAGCCACCGGGGTTCAATTTCACGAACAGCTCGTACGTACTCAAGCATGAGCTGACCTCGCGGATCCATGAGTCCTCCGCGCTTTCCTGAGATGGAGAACGCTTGGCAGTTATGAACGGCAATTCCATCTGCTGTATATGAGTTGTCATCTTCGACCTCCAAGTTGTAGACGGTTGCCGTTCCTGATGGAGTGAACGACTGAACAATTCTCTTGACGTACCCGTTGTCAATCTGACAGCGACCGCCACTCTTGCCCAAGGTGACTTTGTACGATGGCTTGACCCGATACTCGACTCCCTTGATTACGGATGTGCCGCGCTCTGTGGGCTTAGCCACTGAACCGACTCTCGAAAGGAGCTGGATGCCGATGGTCAACGCCTTGGATACGCTTTCAGCTGATGTGACGCCGCTCTCATACTTGTGTCCATCGGTTGCCATGTAGCCGCGAACGATTGCCTGCCGCTCGGCGTCAGACAGTGCAAGCGCCCAAGCGGGGATGTTCTTATTGGCTGCACCACGACCAAAGTGCCGTTCCAGAAAGCGGCACAACTCGGTGTTGTGGATTACGACTCGGCATCTCGTGTCATCTATGCGCTCGACTCGATAGTTCATCTTCTGCTTGAATCGAGCTACAAAACCAACGAGCTTGCTAGGACAGATGGACAGCTCAAGCGTTCTCAGTGTTGGGTTTCTTCTGCCCTTGCCGGCTATCAAACCATCCCCGAGATACCAGCCGATTAGCTCGGCAATCTCGACGTTATCCAAGTCGTACACCTTTGGGTACTCAGGCACCAGACAATCAATGTCTGGGACCATACAGGCACAGAGTCCTACAGCGTCTTCCGCTGAGACGAACTTCTCACTCTCGAATCTGAACCAGCTACCGTCTTCGTTGGCCTTTCCCCTCTGCGTGCGCTTCGAGGTGAGGATCGGATGACTCGGCGTGCACTCAATGGGCATTACTCCGCATATCTTCAAAACGCCAACATCGGTAACTCTCGCTCCCGTGTCGAGCACCTTGCGGAGCCTGCCCTTGTGAGTCACAACCCGGTCCCCGACGCGTACCTGCTCAATGGGCTTGAACCCATCCTCGCAAAGGACTAGGGTACCCGCTGTGAAGCACGGCGTACCGCCAACGACCAAATCTACTCTACCCTTGTACGGTTTCCAATCGACGTTCGCTATGTCCCCAAGGTTGGGAACGTCTGGGTATCTGTGCGCAAGGACGGCGCTTGGGTAAGGCTCGACCTCCGCAAACGCAAGGGGCTCGAATCCAAGAACGTCCCATGCGACGCTTGCCGCCTCGATGCCAGAGCACAGTGACACGTACCTTATCGGCACCTACTCACCTCCCATGATGTCGAACAGCGTGAGCTGGGCATCACTGTCGCCGCCCTTCTCCGCGCTGTCGTTTGGCTTGTCCTCGTCATGCGGTAGCCTGCTCCGCATACGGCTGTCTGCTATCTCGCAGTAGTGGGAATCCATGTCTATGCCCACGAAGCGCATGCCCTCGTCCATGCAGGCAACGCCAGTGGAGCCACTTCCCATGAACGGGTCCATGACCACCCCCCCCTGCCTGCAAACGAGCTTCACGAGGTAGCGCATGAGCGCGTTGGGCTTGACGCACGGATGGTCGTTCTTCACGTCGCCGCAGTTGCGGTCCTTCTTGGACGCCTTCGCGCAGTAGAAGAAGCGCGCCGCACTGCCAGTGTCGCCATACCCAAGCTGATCTTGGTACTCATGGCCGTTGAACTTGCCATAGATGCCGTTCTTGCCAGGGGCCTTGACGCCGCCACCTCCACTTGACTTTCCAGTTGACGGGAACATGGCGACAACCTCGTCGCTACCGTCGTGGACGAGGTTTGCGGGGTAGCGTCCGAGCTGTTCGCTCTTCGCTATGTTCTCCTTCTTGCGCTCGACAAACGCGGCTTGCATGTCCGGATCGTCCATGAACGGACGCCGCCAACCGTCCTGTGCGGACCCAGCCTTCATGCCGCCACCAAGGCTGTCGCTAGTGGGTATGCGGCATGCGTCGATGTTGATTGCGCCGGTGCCATACTTGCGCACGTTGTTGACAACCGTGCCGCTCAGCGGCTTGTACGCCAGGATGATGGGTTCCCATGCGGGCTTTAGGTGCGTGTTCCACCCCTCCCACTCCCAAGCATCGTCTGGAAAGCCTTTCTCCATCATGCGTCGTACGTTCTGGCCGTGCGGCATACCGGAGCCGTAGACCCACATCATGCAGTCCTTGACAATCCAGCCTGCGTCCTCGATGGCGCACGCGATGCGGTGAAACGTCCTCGTCCCGCCAAAGCAGAGCATGTGGGCACCAGGCTTTGCGACGCGAATGGCCTCCTCGAAGATTGGGGTCATCTCCTCCTGGAATCGTCGCATCTCACCGACTGTCGGCGTCTTTCCATGGCTGTTGCCGAACTTCGGGACAGCGGCGTTGCTGTTGTCGTAGGCACGGCCCTTCTCCATGCGCTCCGCCACGGACTCTGTGCCGTTCGGCTTCCCGAAGGTATCCCAGCTAGCGCCGCCAAAACCAAGAGCATATGGTGGGTCTGTAACAATGGCGTCCACGGAATCGCTTTCCATGGACGCCATCTCGCTCAGGCAGTCGCCGTTATGTATCGTGTATCGTTCGCTAATCTCGCTCGCCCCCGTCTCTTCTGTTCCACGCCAGCACGACATGGTTCACTGCGGCCGGCAGCGTGCTTCTGTAGCACGACATGTCAGCCGGGCACCCATCGCCTGTGCAATAGATCTGCGCGTAGTACTCGGCACCATCCCAACCGCATTCGAGCTTCGCGCTACTCCCACAGAAGGGGCAGTGCATCGGATCGTCCGCAGTCATTGGAGGGCCTATCGTTCTCGTCATCGTCACGCACTCCAACATCTTCAAATTGCGCCTGTTCAGGCTCGTAGTCCTTTACCCACTGCGTCGCCATCGCCTTGGCAATGCCGTGGAATGTCTTGCTGCGCAGCTTCGCCCTGTCATGTGGTGAAAGGCTCCATGCCTCGGCGTACCACGTCGGCATGGTGTTGCCGCTGGCATAGACCATGCGCGGCTCTGGCTCCACCACGTTCGTCGGTTGCAGCGGTGGCAACCCCTTTAGCCACAGGCAGGTCTTCTTCTCGTATGGGTCGCCGAACATCCAGGGCTGTATGATCTGGTCTGGCTTCCTGTACAGCCTGCTCATGATGCCGACAGGATTCTCGATTGCCACGCGTGGCACGTGGTCAAGGCACGTGAACGCCTTGAAGAATCCGATGCCCATGTCCTGCTGGCCGTTGCGGCGCTTTCGCTCGAACCACGCCGCACCGCTCACCGCCAGATGGGTGCATGGCGGAAACGCGATCACCATGTCCCAGTCCATCTTCACGACCTCAAGCGCGTCTGCCTGTATGTGCCACTCAGGGTGCATGCCAGACGTGGGGAGAAGATCGCAAGAGAATGCAGTGTGCCCCCCCCCGACGCAATTCCGCAGTCACAGCCTGCGACTCCTCACATGCGCAAAGCACTCGCATCAAATCACCGTCCTTCGCTAATAGAAATGGCCCCAATGGGCCACTTGATTTGCTTCTGCTCTTACCTGTCCTCGTTCATCGCGCCGCATCTGGGGCAGTAGTTCGGTGGCCCATTGAAGCCGCCCATCCTGTAAAACCAGTCCCACACACAGCCGCATTGACACTCCCCACGGCTAAATCATGGGGGATTCCTGCTTCGTCGAGAATGTACTCTCGTACAGGTCCAAAGTCCTCTCCACAGGCGTTGATTCCCGTGTGCCCCACGGTATGGCATAGCTACATGGCGAGAAGTCTCTTGCCTTCTCTCGCTATATTCATAGCGGCATTGATGTCGCGGTCGTGGTGAGTTCCGCATTCTGGACATGTCCACTCGCGCATCGAGAGCGTGAGATCGTCGAAGACGCATCCGCAGTTTCCACAGGTCTTGCTGCTCGGGAACCATCGGTCGATCTTGACGAACGCCCTGCCGTACCAGTCGCACTTGTACTGAAGCTGTCGGAGTATCTCGGACATGCTCGCGTCACCGACCGCCTTTGCAAGGTGATGGTTCTTGACCATGCCCATCACGTTGAGGTCCTCGACGGCGATGGCTTGGCTCTCGCGCACCGCCTGCGTCGTCGCCTTGTGGATGGCGTCCCTGCGTTGATTGGTTACCTTCTCGTAGACAAGCGCGACCTTGCGCTTCTGCTTCTGCCAGTTGGCCGAGCCTTTCTTTCTACGGGAAAGCCTGCGCTGCTCGCGTCGGAGCTTCTTCTCGGCCCTTCGCAGAAACTTGTGATTCGGGACCTTTACTCCGTCCGAGCGGATCATCAGGTCCTTAACTCCTGCGTCGATGCCAAGCATCTCGTTCTCGCCCATCGGCATGTTCGGCTCGGGGACGTCGGTACAACAGATGATGACGTAGTACTTCCCGGACGGGACTCGCTTCACGGTGGCATTGAGGATGCGGCCCTCTACAGGCTGCGTGATCTTGCACTTCACAACGCCAAGTTTTGGCAGCTTGACATGCGACCCATCAATCACCGTAACCTTGCATCCAGCGGCAGGGTTACGATAGCTTTGTGTGCCATCTCGTCTTGACTTGAACTTTGGGAAACCTGGCTTTTCGCCGTTCTTCACGCGGCGGAAGAAGTTCTGATATGCCTTGTCAAGGTCTCTGATTGACTGCTGCAACGCCGAGTTGCTGACCTCGTACAACCATGGCGCGACCGTCTTCTTCCACACGGTAAGCTGTTTGCACAGATCGAACTGCGAGAGATTCTTCTTCTCGCACTCCCATGCGGCCTTCTTTGTCTCCAGTGACAGGTTGTAGACCCACCGACAAGCGCCGAAGGTCTTTTCGATTAATGCCACCTGCTCCTTGTTCGGATACAGGCGGCATCGATATGCTCTTTGTATCAATGTAAAAAACCTCATAATATGGTGATGTGGCGGGTGAGGCATCCCGAGCGTGCGCGGAAGGCACACTTGTCTACCTGCGTACTTACGGGAACAGGCCGCAGTACTCATTCACTTTGCCTTGGCACACGCACTGGTTCCTGCTTCTGCGACACGTGACTAGAGCTTCCGAACGAAGCTCCCCCGCCAGAGGTGTCTCCACAGGCGTAACTTCCCACATGCCATGCGGTAGATCGTTGTTAAACTCGCTTGGTTTCAATAGCTACAACAAAAAACAGCAACGGTCTCGCGGGGTCTCCCAGTCATCACTGTTGATGCTCATCAAGCCTGTGTTGATCTACAATTCCCTCCCGCACATCGGGCAGTTCCTTATCGGAATGATGAGCACGACCTTGAAGCAGCCGTCTTGTGGGAGCCACACGGCAAGCGCGCTGTCATACAGCATCAGGACCTCGGCATCGTCACTGTAGACGATGGGCTTGTTGCGGTATTCCTCGTCAGTGCCGTTGTACTTGCAGTATGGGCAGCTCATAGCTCCCTCCCGCACATGGGGCAGAACTTGATCTCGAAGAACCTCTCGCACTCCCCCGTGGGATGCCCAATGTAATCCTCGTCAGTCTCGTAGAAGGAGCTGACTTCGATCTGCTTGCCCACTATCTCGGCATAGAGATACGTGTTGTCGGCGATAGGCTCGTGCCACCAGCCGTTCACGCCGTCCGTGCAGTACTTGCAGCTCATGACAGCTTCCTCCCGCACATCGGGCACACCTTCGGATGGAACTGAGCGACTGCCGGGAGTGCGTACTTGCCAGCCATGTCATCGTCAATCAGGACCAGCAGCGACCACTCGCTGAACTCGAAGTCAAACCAGAGGTTGACGCGGCCCTGCGCGTGATGAACGAGGTCATCGTCCTTGGTGAACGCCCACTCGCCTACAAGGATTCCACCCTCAAGCTCGCCACCATTGCGGGCAACGGCAGCGTCTAGGTCACAGAACTCGCAGCTCATTCCTCGCCGCCACCAATCTCAAGCGCGTACCGACCAGTCAGGAACGGGCGCTCCTCGAACGCCACCGGGTCGTACTTCATCTCCGTTACAGGTGTCGCCTTTAGGACTGCCAGCCTTCCAGCGCAGGCTGTGCATAGGTCAACCACCATCTGCCGCATGTACTTACAGTCATTGAGGTCTGCGTTGCTGACCAGCACAGGCACCGTGTAACGAGTGAGTTCAACCTCGTCTGGCCTCACGTCAAGGGTCTTCCCACATACGTCACACGTGACGCGGATGAAATCCTTTCTTCCCATATCTACTCCCATAGCTTGATTGACAGCGTGCCGTCATCGAGGTCGATGCCATGCTCCTTGAGCTTCTTCAACTGTTCCTTCATCTGCTCGTGCTCATCGATGATGTCGGCCAGAGTCCAAACGTAACCGTCGTAGAAGCACTCGCGCTTGCCGTTCCGCGACAACCCCAGCTCGATGTTGCCGTCCTCGTCAAGCGAGAAGTCAACCGCCTCGATGCAGCCAGTCTTGTCCCAGTTGCCGAGCCACGTTCGGTGATGCTCGTAGACGTGGGCGTAGACACCCCACCGCGTGTCATCGTCGTAGACCTCGTGCTCGTCCATTAGGTGCGTGTCCCAGTAGAGCTTCGTCGCCAGTCCGCTGCGGTTGCCCCACACGTCAATGCACATCTGGTAGAACGGGGACTCCTTGAACTCTTGGAACGTGTACTCCTTCGACCAGTCGGTGAGTCTCTTGGGGTTGTAGCAGCCGTCGCGTAGGTTGGTGACCTGCGTACGCTGCACGCAGACGGTAACCAGGTCGTAGTAGCTGCTTGGAATGACGCGGAGCTGCATGTCGATGATGTCGCCTTCGTGGTACTCTCGGCTGCTGAACACCCTTGGCCCCAAGCGCTCATACTCTATGATTCCATCGACCTTGCTTGCCGTGTCGTACATGAGCCGCAGGTCGCGGATGTTCTTGGGATCCGGCTTGGGTGTTTCCCTCCTGCCGTTCGGAACCATGACTACCACCTCCACCAAAGAGCTTCTATGGGCCACTCGTTCGTGACGGCATCCCAGTTGTCCTTGCCGTCAAGCTCGTAAAGCCAACTCCTGATGCACTTGAGGGCACCATCCAACGTCCCCCAACCGTTCTCAGGCTCGTACTGCCTGTACATCTCAGGATTTCGTTGCAGCTCCCACAGTCCGCGCCACAGCTTTGGCACGACCTCCTCCATCGGGTAGTAGGCTGGATGCCAATTGCCATCTGCGTCCTGCTCGCTCTGGCTGTAGTCCCAACCCATGCAGGCACGGAACATCTTGCGGTAGTTGTAGGTGGGCGAGTCGTATTCTGGGACGTGAACCACGCAGAAGTGCTCTCCGTCATTGTCCGGCATCACCGTCTCGACGCACCAGCGGATGTCGTAGCTCACTCGGCGTCACGCTCCTCCTTCAACTCGTCAAGCACCTCGCGCCACGCCTTCTTGCGACCACCGCGCATCGCCATGAGAAGCGCTGCCTCGTCAATGACATCCTGTGCGTGGCGCTCCATCCACTTGTCCATGTAGTCGTTGACGTACTTGTGCCAGTTGACCTTCGGCTTGCCATCCTTGCCGATGCCGTAGGGGCTGTATCCGTAGTCTGAGGGAAGGGCTTCGGCAATGCCCTGACGGACTACGCTGTCGATGACCTTGGCGACCTCTTGCGCGCCGATGTTGGCTATCTGCGCCTCGATTGGCGACGTGTCGTAGGTGAACGGAATCGTAACGTTGTGAATCATGTCTCCCTCGCCTTCTTTGGCAATGCGCCACCCCATCTGACAAGAGCAGACGGGAACGGCGCACTCTGTTGCTGGACTCCGTTGATGCAGAACCTGACGCGACCGCTGAGGAACTGGATCTCTGCGGCCATAGGCTCAACCCAGTTCGTCCACCATGACGTGTCGGTTCTCGCCGGCAGAAGCCCAACGACTATGGTGTTCGGCTTCCGCGACTCTCTTGCGGCCTTCTCGACCCACGCCCCGATCTCACGTCCGTAGGGCGGATTCATGTAGCAATGATGCCCCCCCCCCACGACCTTTCCAGGGCGTTGTCCTCCTTGGTGAAATGCTGCTCGCACAGCGCGTTATCGTCGCTGCTCGCAACGTCCAGGTCGAAGTGCCATATGCTGTCGCAGCGGTCGAACAGGTCGCGTGGCGTCTCCCAGTCGCCCCTGTCGCTGCTCATCATGCCCGCGTTTATTGGCATGTCCACTCCTAATCAAAAAGGGCCGTCTGGCCCTCCTGCTTCTTCTTCCTTCTTGTCTCCGCATGATGCTTCGCGTCGTATCTGAGGTGGCATCGGGCGCATCCGGCCATAAGGTTCTCTGGCCTGCAATCCTCTGGCGTGTGGTTCAGATGCATCACCGTGAGGATTCGCCCGTGGTCCTCGACCTTCTCGCCGGGTCGATAGCACTGTATGCCGCAGATTTGGCACTTCCAACCTGCGGCATCCTTCACCCTGAACGCTATCTCATCCCAGTTCTTCGGGTAGCGCTTCCTATCCATCGGCATCGGCGTCATCCTCCAACATGCAAATGAGGTCATCCGCGAGGTTGGCTAGGTTGCTCTTGGCGTTAAGCAGCTCCTGCTTAACCTTGCCATCAGAGAGTGACGCCAGAACCTCTAGCTTCCCCTCGATCCAACCGACCGTAAGAACCATGTCCATGATGCCGCGCTTGTCGTTAATCATTGCAACTCTCCTAGAACGGAATCTCGTCCTGCCCTCTCAGGCGCAGCTTGAGGTTGTACCACTTGAACTTGACATCCTCGATGAGCGTCCTGATTGGGTGCTTGCGCCGCTGATCCTCATACCAACGCTCGGCAATCACGCACTCGGCATCGTCTGGCACTGGCTCGCCGTACTTCAACATGCACTCGCCGCAGGTGTCGTAGCCATAGGCCCTAGACTCGTATGGGCATGTCCCTGTGTAGCACATCGGCAGCTCCTAGAACGGAATGTTTTCCGGCAGCAGCTTCTTCCCGCAGAACGGGCAGTAGCTTATGGTGGCGACTCTCATGCCCACGTAGCACGACGGGTCGCCTTCCCAGTCTGGCTGATAGTCAATCAGCGCCCATTTGCCGACGCGCTCGTAGTTGCGGATGGACATGTGCGCCTTCAACGAGCCTTCGCACCGATGCGTGACGTAGTTGCCGCGCCAGTCCTTGACGCTCATCAGACCTCGATTCCCAGCTCGCGTGCGAGAATCACGAACGTGAAGTTGCCGCACTCGTAGTCCTCGCACTTGCGCCAGTCCTTGTCACGGCACCAGAATGCCTTGCCGCAAATCTCTGGCATGAGGTTGTCCAGCAGCTCATAGCAGAAGTCCTTGAGCTTGTCGTTCTCGCCATAAAGGCGCTTGATTTCGGTGAGCATCGGCAAGTCCGACACATCACAACGCTCCACAACGTCGCGCAATGTGACCTCGGCGTACACCTTGCCGTCCTTGACGGTCATGGGATAGGTCTTCATCACTCGTCCTCCGGCGCGCACCAGTAGACGTTGACCGACCAGTGCTTGAACCCATCTGCGCGCTTCTGCGTCCACGACCAGTTGTACCAAGGCTCACCGACCTCATAGAACTCGTCACGCAGGGAGTCCATAAGCTCGGCCATCTCATCCTTGCTGGCAATGTGGACGCTGAAACCGCCCTCGGTCGATGGGTAGTCTGGCGCGAACTTCTCGCACACATCCACGCACACAGGCTCGATGAAGGAAGCCTCGAACTCGTCAATCCAAGACTTCGCCGAAACCTCAATCGTCGCTGGCACCGCAATCCCTCCTGTTCCACTCCTCGATGGTTTCCCGCATGCTGTTGCTGTTGACGGTAGTAAAGACGTGCCCCAGCTCGCATATGACGATGGGGCTGTGAGTCCAATTGCTGTCACGATCCGCATAGTGCGCGACGCTCCCGCAGAAGGGGCACCGCTTAACCTGACTTGCTGCCATCGCAATCCCTCCTGTTCCACACTCTGATTACGTTGCGCTCGCCGTACTCGTAAACGTAGTAGTCAGTCTTGACATGGCACTTCGAGCACTCAATCCTGCTATGGCTCGGTTCGTCGCTGATATAGAGGTGCTTGATGCGCGCCTTGCCGCCGCAGAACGGGCAGGGCTTCAATTGCCCTAAAGTCGTATTCATAGACCCTCCTGTTCCACGCTGCGATGGCATCGTTCTCGGAGTAGAACATCGGCCCGCTACGCCTGTTCGCGTAGCAGCCAGCCGTCTCGCAGCCGACAAGCCAGAAGAGTCCGGCGAACATGCCAGAGTCGCTTTCGACCGCAGCCTCGCCACCGCAGAACGGACAGGGTTTTAGCTCGCTCATGCGTCTACCCTCCTGTTCCATGCTGCGGTCACTCGCTCTTGGATTGTTCCGCTTGGTATCGTCGCGCCACATCTAACGCAGATCACAGTGATGGCAAGTGCGTCAGCCTGCACGCCCGACCACGGATGACGAATGCCGCTCACATAGCGGTACTCAGGCTCGCCCCCGCAGAACGGGCAAGGCAACAGGCACCCGTGCTCAAGCTGCACTACAGCCATGCCCTGACCACCACCCACTTGCCCCAAGGCAGCGACTCCGTGATTGCACGCGCGAGGGTGTCGGCGAAGTCGCCAAGGTCAACCTCGACACCACAGAAGTCGGATAGCACGTCGCTGGGAACGTCGTTGAGTCCCAACTTGCCACTCATGCCATGCTCCACCGCGCAGTCCCACCACGACTCGAACAGAGCCTCGGCAATCTCGTCCTGCACCTCGTCCTCGTCATCGTAAATCTTGTCGAACTGGACGCCGGGAACGTCCTCACAGAACTCGCCGAACAGCAGCCAATCGACGCTCGCCTCGATGCCCTCGTGGTAGTACCAGGCGTAATCGTCGGGGCCGTTCTCGGTAATCGTTATCATGGGCAGCTCTGGGTTCTGCTCTAGCACGGCACGCACCCTCTCCGCGCTCTGGCGGTTCAGCTCTATCGTGCGTTGCAGCGTCCTAGCCATCGAGCACCCCGCACAGCTTCAAGGCTTCCTCTGCCGTGTCGCACCAAGCCTTAGTCTCGAAGCGGACGCACATCTTGCCGTCGTAGGTCTGGCTGGGAAACGCGAAGCACGTGCCGTTGGGGCCGTCGAAGGAAACCATGCTCATGGTTCCACTCTGCTCCCAGTCGATGCCGTTCTTGTCGAGCAGCTCCTTCAGCTTCTCCATCTCCATGTCCCCGCGCGTGCGGGCCTCAATGTCAATCATGTTCCTCCTTCTCTTGGCGTGCCATCTCGTCGTTCACGCCGTCCTCGTATCCGACCTGGTATCCCTCGTCAAAGCCGCAGTCGTGCCAATACCTGTAGGCTTGCTCGACTGCATCCTCGTCGTTGCCGACGTATCCCTCTTCGGGCTTTGCCATTCGCTCACCCCTAGAGTCTCGTATGGATGCGCTTCTCGTTGGTCTTCTGAGCGCTAACATCCTGCGTTGCAACCTCGACGCCGCTCAGCGCGGACGGGTCACCTGCATCGCCGCCCAGATACATCCAAAGGGTGTACGAGGTGCAGCGCGCCGCAACGTCTGGACTCACATCATGCGCAGCGTATCCGCGCATGAGTGCCGATTGCAGGTTGACCACCTCGATTGCTCTGGGGTCTGTCAGCGGGAGCGCCCCTGACTTGACGGCTTTCAGCTCGTCGGCAAGGGCATCCATCTCGCCACGCATGTCTGCGGCGTCCCTCTTGAACTTCTTTACCTCGGCATCGTGCGCAAGCCTTGCATGAACCGCTTGGATCGACTTGTCCTCAATGTCCTTCATGGCGCTTTTGGCCTTGTCCTCATATGCCTTCTTGATGGCGTCGAAGCCAAGCTCGCCGGTGTCAAGAATCTCAAGCAGCTCCAAGAACTTGCTTATGGTTGAGTTGACTGCCTGCTTGTTTGCAGACAGCCCAGCCCTCTTTCGCGCAGCCTCGACAGCCTCGAACAGGTTCTTCTGTTTGTCCCCTTGGACTTCCTTCTCTTGGTGGCCCTTCTCGACAAGATGGGGCAGTCCGCTGCGCGTTGCATATTCGGCTATCGCTTCGCTAAGGCCGGGGAACCTTGCAAGGGACTCGTCGTTGATGGCAACGGAATACCTTGCGCCGTCGCTGCTGCTGACGATTACTTCCTTCATGTTCGGGTTGACCTCGTACTCATACTCCATGTCGCCCTCCTACAGATAGTTGGAACCCATGAGCGCGACGAACGCCTTGTGCTCCGGGTCGTTGATTCCCTCGCGCTCCTCCCACCTTCTCTGGCAGTCGCGCTTCACCCAGAGGTCGAGCCTTCTGTCACGGTGGACGCTGTACCTGCCCTGATGGTGGAAGTGGCACAGCGGCGCTATGCAGCCCTCGCGGTCGGAGATCGGTCTGCGCGAGCTTGGGTACACGTGATGCCACTCCACGAACGGGCTTCCGCAAATGATGCAGGCGGACATGTCATACAGCGGCGGCTTCTTGGCACCCATCAGTACCCCGCCTGCGGATTGGAGTACTCGCGCTGCAACTGGGAGTCAACGAGCTTGACTTGCAGCTTCGTGCTCATGATGGCCTCCAACGCGGCGCGCGTCATAGTCTCTGACACAAGCATCTTCTCGCGTGCCTCCGCCACTGGCGCGACTCCCTTGATGATCTGGGAGATGACCGTCGCTGGCATGCCCTGGTCTTTCAGCTCCAGGGTCTTAGCTGCCTTCGCGGTGTAGTATTCGCGGTCGCGCCTCGCATGCTCCGTGCCAAGCTCGCGGTACTCGTCTATGAACCTGTCGAGACGCGACCTAAGCTCGCGCTCTTCGAGGTAGAGGTCGTACTGTGGCGGCACGTCGCCGTCATAAGCCTCCGCTGGGAGGTAATCGTCGTACTGGTCCATGGGCTGTCACCTCGCCCTATCCAGCAAGCTCAAGCGTCTGCTGCGTCCCGACCGTCTCCTCGATGGCCGCGAACACGTCGGACAGCTCGTTGAGCGCACGGTACTTTCGGACGAACGCCATAAGCTCGCGCTTCGCGCTGTCGAGCAACGCATCCCTGCTGTCGCTGCTCCTGAGCACCACGCCTATCGACCTGAACTCGCGGCTGTTATCCGACGCGACGGGAACGAAGGCGCGAACGGGTTCACTGCTTCTCCCGACGCTCACCTCTATCGAGCGGATGATGTACGACGCCTGCCGCTCTCGGTACTTCTCTGCGGCAACGCTGTCATCCCACTCGAAGCACCCGTGCAGCGGCGCATCGTCCGGCCTGCTTGCGTTCACCAGGTTCGCTGGCGTCAATCCCCCGCTGGACTCAAGGCGCTCGCACTCCTCGCCAGCGACCTGCGCGCTCACTGGGAGACGCGCGCCCGACTTGACCTTGTATATCACAACCACCACCTCCGAAAAGAATCGTGGGGCCGACGAGCGCCGACCCCACCGACAAAGTGCCGCACGGTGACTTGCCTAGCCCCACAACGACTTGCGAGAACGTGCCTAGACTCGCCTGCCACGCCGTGCCAAATCACGCCATACACTAGCTCGCCCAAACCAGCCGTGCCTGCCAAACCTTGCCTTGCCTTGCCACGCCCAACATCACCAAGCCTGAACTCGCCAAGCCTGCCGTGCCTCGCCTCACCAAACCGCGCGTCGCCGCGCCGTGCCAAGCCCCACCTAACCTGCCATGCCTCACCTAGCCAGAACTCGCCAAAACTAGCCAATCCCCGACTCGCCACGCCTGCCTTGACTCGACGTGCCGTGACACGCCTAGACGTACCTGACCTATCCTCGCCTGCCGCACCAAGCCATACCACGTCCTGCCTAGCCGAGCCTAACCGCAACGAACCGCACCCTACCTGCCATGCCTCGCCTGACCTCGCCTTGCAGTACCGTGACAAGCCACACCTGCCAAGCCTCGCCTGGCCAGAACCCGCCTTGACACGCCATTCCTTGCCTGCCACGTATGAATCGTTTGTCTAGCTGATCTTCAACTCAAACATGCCGTTCTGACCGTCCTTCTCGGGACGCCACTCTCCGATTCCGCAGCAGAAGCCGCCGAACCCGACCATGTTGAGAATCTGTTCGAGCGAGTACTTTCCGTCCTTGTTGTACTTGAGACGCAGGGGAATCTCCCACTCCTTGAACTCGCCACGATAGCGGATGTCTGCCGACTTGCTCATTCCGCCGACGCGAACCATGTCCTCACGCATCTCTGGCACAGAGCCGACGATCTCCGCCATATCAACGGTTGATGCGTCCGTGCCGCCCTCAAGGAAGAACGTGCCGCGAAGCTCAGTCTGCTTGACATCCAGTCCGGCTCGATATGCACCAGAGATGATTGCCTGTTTGATGCCATTTACCGGAAATCCGAACTTTGCGCCAGCAGCGACGCAGTTGTTGAACGCGGCTTCCGCCTCCTCGTCACTGTTCCCGTCAAGCGGCTTGAGCGTGAGCCAGTACAGGCTGTTGATGAAGTCGTTGTATGGAATCTTTATGTCGTGCTTCGCGCCGACCTTCTTTCCGCGCTGCTTGTCCAGCATCATCTGCTTTGCCTTGTCGCTCCAAGCGTGGACGATGAGCGGTGTCGTGCCGACGATGGCGATGTCCACTGTCTCGATGTTGATGGGCTTGATTTCAATGGTCTTGACGCTCTTTGCAGTTGCCATGATGTATAATCTCCTTTGGTGAGGAAGCGGCTCGGGCGTGGTGACCCAAGCCGCTTTGCTTTTACTCTGCGCCCTTCGGACGCCATTCCTTCATCTGGTACAGCGACCAGTCAACCTGGTCCAATGCGCTCTGCTGCTGCGGTGCCTCGTTGAGGTAGGACTCGAAGTGCGACGGCCTGAAAAGCGTCTCTGGCCGAAGGTACTTCTCCTGCTCGGTTCCGAGCCACTGGGAAACCTTCACGTCTATGACGTGCTTGAAGTCATCGAGCGTGTAGCCGTCAAGGAACCTCGCACGAATCATCCTGCGCGTGGCCTCCGTGCCTACTCTGTAGTGCTTGCCGGACTTCTCGTTTAGGTAGGCGATCACATCCCCGTAGGGCACATCCGCATCGTCGGGCTTGCCCGACAAAGTAGTTCTTTCTTTACTAGCAACCTTATCTAGTATTCTTTCTTGCTGATTTGAGGAGTCTGCTTCGTCATTCTGGCAAGTCTGCCTTGCCGATTTAGCAAGGCAGCTATGCAACGTCCTTGTTCTGCCGTCGAACGACGCAATGCTGATGTAGCCGAGACTCTTTAGCTTGGTTATCGACCTTGACACCGTGGACTCGCCACACTGGCAGAAGTCTGCGAGGTACTTGTTACTTGCGTAGCAACCCCTCTCGCCGTCAAGGCTGTCAATCTCTAGTAGAATCATCTTCTCTATCGCATTGAGCCGCATGTCAAGCCAGACGCTTGCTGGAAACCAGACGCCCTTGAACTCGCGTTTGTCTTTTCCCATCACGCATCGCCGCGCACGATGCAATCGATAATCGGTTGTACATCACTTGCATCGACGTACACGATGCCGTTCATCGTCCTTGTCTCTATGCCGAGCAAACGAATCGCGTTCTTGACGTTGCGTAGGGTGATGTACGGGAACCCTCGCGATGTGTCAATGACTTCGCTGAGCGCCCTCTTGACCCTGGGGAGCGACACGCTCTCGACGTTGTTCGGCTGCTTGTTGTACATCGGCATGTACTTCCAGATGTACTTATTCTCAAGCATGTCGAGATCGTCTACTGAACACGGCATGGCGTAAGCCTCGTCATGCTCCTTGTCGGTATGGCTCGCAATACGCGACACGCCAACCCTTGTTTGGCCCACATATACGACCTCGCCGTGATTGAGAAGGAAGTAGATGAGACACCTGTTGCGCTCATCTACTTTAATGCAGTCACTCTCCTCGAACTTCACCCCACCACCTCGCCGTTCTCGTCAACCCAAGCGACGTAGCCATCGGATGCCTCGACGGGAAGCGGCGGCTGCACAAGCTCGATCCGAATGATGACAGGCTCGCCGAAGTACGTGCGAAGCTCGTCAACGGAAAGGCCGTCTCCACCGAGGACGTTGATGACCACCTTCTCGGCTGAAACCTTGGCATCCTTCATGACGGCCTTGAACTCCATCGCGGCCATGGCTAGTTCTCCTTGGCCTTCGCGAGCCACTTCCTAGCCTGCTCGACGGCGACCGCAAGCTGCTCCCGCGTCATGTCGTTGCCCATCACGAAGCCCGTGTCCGCGACCGCCTTGGACTTGAGGACGGCAAGCGCGACCTCGCCATCGTCCTTGTCGCGAACGAGAGCCAGTTCGCGCACCGTCTCGTTGAAGATGGATTGCAGGTCGCTGGTGTCGCTTTCGACCTCGTATTCGGCTTCCTGTGGCTCCACAGGGGCATCCGCGTCAACGCTGCCGTGAACCTCAACAACGTCGGCGTGAACCTCGGTCACGTCGGGCGCGACGCCCATCTCCTCTGCGACGTACATGCCGTGGAAGTCGGACGGGAACGCGAGACGCAGGGCGGTGGCCTTCGCGCACTTCGAGATCATCACTCCTGGCATCGACTTCCAGAGGCTCTGGTTCTTGTTGTACTCGTCAAGCGTGACCTCGGCGTACGAGTCGATGCGGCCCTTGCGGTGGACTCGCGCCCATCCACCGACAAGAACCTCGTTAGCGGCCTTGTACGTCGCGGTGCCCTCGCGCTTCTGGATGCTGCCGCTCGCGTCGAGGTACACGACGCCATGCTCCATGCCGAGGTAGTCGGGATGCGCGTTGGCTCGGCGCTCGAACACTATCTCTGCGGTGATCATCTGCGCGGGGCTGTTGCCGAACTTCACCAGGTACGCCTCGCGGATGAACGGGTTGAGTCGCTGCGCACGGCACAGCTCCATGAAGAACGTGACCTCCTGCGGGGTGGCCTTGTCGCAGATGAACTGCAACACGTCCTGCTGGGAAATCTGGATGCTGTTGCCAGCATCGTCCTTGAACTGGATGGTCTGGTTCTGCGCCGGTGCGAGCACGATGCCCGTGGGCGCGTTCTGGAAGTTGCTCATTTCCTTGTGGCCCTCCTCTCGGTGGCACGCTCCTTCTCGCGCGCCCACCTTCTCACGATGATGTCGTGCGCCAGCCCCTTCCTGAGTCCCATGGCCCAGTCGATCTGGCTTGGTGCGAACGGCACAACCGGGTTGTCGAAGTATGACATGACCTCATCGGCCATGGTCATGTCCGCCGCTGACTCCTTCGCCATCACTTGACCGCCGATATGCGCAGACCGCCATCGCGCAGGTATGCCGTCATGTACTGCTCGGCAAGCTCTGGGTGCTCCTCGCAGAATCGCTTCTGGTCGAACCTGCTCACCGTTGACTTGACCCACGTTACGCGGTAGACGTCGGACACGACGCCCTTGTTGCTGCCCGCTGCGGCCCGTATGTCATTGGCTATGCGCTTGGCCTGCTCCGCATACTTCTTCTCGCAGGACTTGGCCTCTTGGTATTTGTCTACCAGCGTGTCGAAGTGGTCGTTGTTCTCGGGCGCGACGTACTCGGTGGCACCAATGCCGTACATGTCGAGCAGCGCCTTGGACTCGCTCGAAAGGCCCACGAGCTGCGGCATGACATCCTTCTCGACGTACTCGCGCCAGAAGTTGTCAACAGCCTGAGCCACTGCGGAAACGTCGCCATCGTCCCAATCGATGCGGTACTCTACGTAGTGCTGACCGCCGATGAGCGCAGCGACGTACGCGAAGCGCCAGCCAGTGACGGACATGTAGTGCGTGACCTGCGTGAGGTAGTAGTCGGGGACGCCGTGCTTCCAATCGTCCTCGCGGTTCTTCCCCACGGTCTTAATCTCAAGGATGCCCCACTCGCCATCCTTCGTGCGGATTCGACCGTCTAGGTTGGCGTGTGCCCACGGGCGCTCCCTGCTGACGAGCGAAGCCTTGAACTCGCTCACGAAGAACTCCGGGTGCTCCTCCCGGAACTTCACTCGAATGATGTCCTCAAGGCGGTTGCCCCACTCGACCGACTCCTTGCCGGAGAGATCGTCGGAATCCTTGCGCCCGGTCTTCTCCATCCACACCTCAAGGGGCGAGCGGTAGCTGCTGATGCCCATGATTGCGGCAACGTCGGAACCGCCGACGCCGCTCTTGCGGAAGTCCAGCCACTCCTCCTCGCTGTCCATCACGTAGGCATCGAATGGGCGGTCCTTGTCTGGCACGTGCGTGGCCCTGCCGTTCAGCTTGTACATGCGACCACCTACTTGCCGAAGATGTTGCGGATGACGCTGCGGCCAAGGTCATCGTTTCCGACGATAGGCTCGCTGCCGCCGAACTCAGGCTTGTCGCTGTAGTCAGCGCAGTCAGAGTCTCGATACTCGCGCTCGTCGCAGTCGGCCACGGCATCCATGACGCCATCAAGCTCTAGGGCGTCTGCCGTGACGTTGAGCATGTCGGCGATGATGCGGCAGTCGTTCGCGTCGCCGAGGAAGTTTGCGAGGAAGCTGATTACAGGCTCCCACGTGTCGATGCGCTCTCGGTTGTTGCTGGACTTGCGGAGCGCGCATGCCATGATGCCGAAGACTGGATCGAACGTGTCGCCGCCATGTGCCTTGGAAACGACCTTTGAGCCGTCGTTGAAGAAGACGATTGTGGCAGGGCCGTTGAGGATGACCTTCTCGGGAGCGGGCGCGGCATCAACAAGACCACGACGGCCCGCCCATGCGAACAGGGCATCGAAGAAGTCCTTGTCGGCGACGCCGACAGCCTCGGCCATGAACGTGGTCTTCACGCGCGCGCCAGCATCAAAGCAGCGGTTCATCGTTATGCTCTCGATGGGAGCGGGCAGCTCGCTGCATACGGTAACTTTCATTAGGCTCTCCCTCCCCATGCTGGCTGTCCCCAGCAGAGGTTCATGAACGCGAACAGCGTCAGTCGCAGCCAGTCGTACTCGCCGTCCCTCAGAAGGGCATCGACTCGCTTGACCACGCTCTCCGACACGTCCTCGTTCTCTATCAGCTTGTCTACGCCATGCAGCTTCATGAAGGTTGACTTCTGCATCCAGACCTCCATGCGCTGAATCGAGCGCCCTGGAAGGTTCACGAACAGAAGCCCGCCGTCCTGCATGGCGTTCTCGTTCTCTATGACGGTCTGGGCCTTGAAGTTCTCAAGCATGCCCTCGCTCGGGTAGCTCTTGCAGTGCTTCGACTCGCCAGTGAGCAGGAGGTCATCGACCTCTATGAGCAGGTCGCCATGGTCATTGCTGCCATGCTGAACGACGCGCTCGCAGACCTTCCTTCCGGCCCAGTCGTTGAGCACGTCGCGGATCGCGGACTCTTGGCGCGTGCCTATGGCTTTAGGCTTCGTCTTTCCCATCCGGCACCACCATCCGCTTCTTGCCGTACGGCCCGACCTTCGTCTTTAGGCCGAGCTGCCTTGCCTTGACGCTGATGACCTGGCGGCTCGGGTGGGTGGGCATCACGTCGGCTATGCCAGCCGCGCCCATCTCCATGTAGTTCTCCTTGAGGAACGCGATCTCCTTGTCGGTCCACGGGTGCCGCGCCCTCGGTATGCCGTTCTCGTCGGCTATGGCCTGCACAGTGTTCGGGCTTACGTGGAACTGCCGGGCAATCTGCGACCGCGTGAGCGTGCTCCTTTTAAGAAGCTCTACGATGCGCGTCCTCGTCCCAACGGAAAGCGGAGTCCTATGCACCGCACACCTCCTTCTCCCCTATCGCGATAACGTCGATAACGCACTCGTCGCCCTTGGTGCCGACTATGCACAGCGACGGCTCATCGTCGGCGCAGCTCACGAATACGCTCACGTAGTCGAGCTGGTCTGTCGAACGCACGACCTCGACCAGCTCGCGCGCCATCTTGCGTATGACGCGCTCTGGCGATAGCGCCTGCCGGATTGTCGCTTTGGCGTGGTAGTTGTGGATTGCGTCGATTGCGGTCACGGGGATGCCATCGACCTTCGGCATGTTCACCGCTACCACCTCGCAATCTCTATGCCCTGCCCCGTCCAGTAGGCGAGGTTGCTGCTCTCGTCCTCGTAGTCGAGCGACCCGCACCATCCGAGCGCCGCAAGGTAGAGCAGCAGGATCACGAAGCCGATCAGGAACGGCTTGACTTCGACGCCAGCCATCTCAGGTACGAGCTTTCGGGAATCCTGCGGTACCTCACGCCTCCGTTTGGGCACACGGCTGTAAGCTCGCCGTTCTGGATAGCCCTCTCTAGGGTCGATTTGCTGAAACCGCTCATCTTGACCAGCTCGGACACGAGGTAGTGCCGCTCGATTGCCGTGCCGCGAGTCCTCTCTGGGATGCGGTCTGCGCGAACGTACGTCACGCCGCATATGTCTAGCTCTGCGGGAAGTTCCATTCATGTCACACCCCATTTCATTGGTTCGTTTGCGTTTGTTAAAATGGGGAACCGTCTCGGCCTTCGCACAGTTGAGACGGTTCTAAGAGGGGCCTCCCAGTTGGCGCTGGAAGGCCCCGTATATTTGGTGCTGTCGAAGCGCCGCGAATGACGCGACGCCTCCCCTCACGTGTACGCACCCCATCGGCCAGCGGCAGGCCATGCACCCTTCTCTTGTAGCTGCACAGCACCCGCTTACGCTTTCGCGGACCGAGTAGTATCTTGATGCGTCTATGACGATGCGCTTCCTCCACGTGGCAGAGGTCGAACGAATCCCACGTTCGTGGCTGGCGGTATGTGCGGGCCTTGTTCCGCACGGATTAGCGTGGTTCACCCATGGGGGCGCGCATTTGCCCCACGCCAGAGCCGACTGCTCCCCAGCCTTTGCCACACTCGGTAGTGACCACCAGGCTTGCGCCCTATGCTTTTGTAAGGTACGTGCCGGGTTTCCCCAGCGGTGAATCCACTCGAATCAGGTCACGGTATGTGTGCTTAATCGAAAGGAGGGAAATGCCTGTGGCGCAACCTTCCATCCGCATTCCCGCCAGGAGTTGTAGCAGCGGTGCGGTAGCCGAGTGGACTCATCGCAAGGGAAGTGCCCCTCCCCCTCGTGACCGTGACTGACCCTCCATGCAAGCCCAGCTTCTTTTTCTCGTTGGGTGGATGTGTAAGTCGTTTCCTGCTCGGCACATCCGAAGCGTTGAAGGTACTCGTCAACCAGTCACGGTCACGAGAGGGAGGGGGCGGAGTGGGCTAAGAGGTAGCTTCTGCGTGGTCAGTCCAGATGTACTTCTCTTCGCATCCCATAACGTCAGCAAGAACCATGATCTCGTCAAGAAGCCAAGGACGGTTGCCGTCCATCTTGTCGTAGAGCGAGCTGCGGCTAATCCCGATGCTGTTGGCGAGAGAGCTTCTGGTCGTGTTGCTCTCCGAGATGTACCGCTCTATGTTCTGCTTGATTATCTGGGTGGTGCTACGTGTCATGTCTACCCCTTCAATTTGTGTCCGCTACTTCGGACATACTTAGTATTGTCCTAACTATCGGACAATGCAAGAATATATTTGTCCAGATTCGCGGACATTATGGAGGGTGAGATGACATTCGGCGAAGTCGTATCTCTGTATCTCGAAGAGGTTGGAATGTCACAGTCTGAACTGGCTCGAAAGATGAATACTGGACGCCAGACGATCAACAGTATCATCATTGATGAAAGAAGGCGTGCCCCGAGGCTGGACACAGCAATGCAAATCGCAGACGCGCTCGGCGTTCCGCTGCAAGACATGATTGACAGAATGAAGTCTGAGTAGTCGGCGAGACTCACCACAAAAGTGTATCGATCCCCCATGCGGCCACACGAGGGATCGAAGAGGGCTACACCACCACTTACTGGAAGGCGGGTGGCAAGCTATGGCACGCACGAAGCGCACTGAGGAGATGGTAGCACATGGCTAAGAGGCGACTGAGGGACGAGTGGGGTTCGATCACCGAGGTCAACCGCAACGAGAGGTACCGCATCCGCTATTGGGGCAATGATGAGAACGGCACCTATCGGCGCATGACCTGCACCGTCCGTGGTACGCGACGGGACGCGGAGCGCAAGCGGGCCGAACTGATGCTCGAACACAGTGAGGAGGCGCAATGCGTCACCGTCGATTACGTCTGGAAGCACTGGTACCTTCCGACTCTTGAGCGGCGCTGCAAAGACGGCGAGATGTCCGACAAGACCGTGAGCCAGTACAAGAGCCGCTACAGCTCCGCAATATCCGAGAGGTGGGGGCAGGTGCCGTGTGACGGAATCAGGCCACTTGACGTGCAGCAGTGGCTCGACGGCATCAGCTACACCAAGGCGAGCCAGTCGCTCAACATGCTCAGGCCGATGCTCGACTACGCCGTTAGATATGGCGAGATACCGTCCAACCCGTTCAGGGAGCGCTACCTGCTGCCATCGAAGTCAACGGTCAAGCACATGGACGATGGCGCATGGAAGCTCGGCGAACTGAACCAATTGTGGGAGCGTGTGCGCGGCGAGTGGTTCGAGGGTGCCTTTATCTGCGCGGCGTTTGGCGGGTGCCGTGTTGGCGAGTCGATTGGCATCCAGGTAGGCGACATAAAGCGCCTTGACGCTGACGGCCTGTGTGTTGCGGTTGTCAGGGTCGAGCGACAGGTGAAGAACGCCGGTGGCGTTTCCGAGCAGTTGAAGAACCCGCAAAGCAGGAGGCCAATCGTCATTGTCGGCAGACCAGCGGAACGACTCTGTGAGATTGCCAAGAGCGCACCGATCTGGGTTACTGGCGACGGATTCGGCGGGCCAACGACGCAGTTGAGGCTCGGAACATCATGGAAGAAGATGGCAGACCGACTGCCAGATGGGATGTGGCACCCGTTCAGGAACCTCAGAAACAGCTACCAGACGTTCATGCGCTGGGAGGTCGGCCTTGCGCCGCATTACATCGAGGAGCTGCTTGGTCACAGGGGAACGACGGTCACCGACAAGCACTATGACAGGCCGGACGAGAGCGCCATCGTTGGCGTCACCGTGGCGGCATGGGAGGCATACCTAAAGGCTTCACGAGCGCAAGAAAAGGCACCCTTCGGTGCACGTTAGCGCTTGTTTGGGATATTTTGGGATACGACAGCCTTATGCAACTACTCTGACCTGCTGTTTTTTTGCAGCCATGTACTCGCTGTAGAACTATCAGATAGGGCTTGCAAGAACAGCTTAGGCCGTTTACGTGCAGTTATTCATTCTCTAAGATTGCTAATGGTGTCTTAGATTGAGAAATAGGGATACGATAGGGATACGGCATTGGTTTAATGTTTTATGTGTGTTCACGGATGCCGCACAGCTCGTCGCTGTAAAAGAGAGCATCCCGCCGATTTGACGGGATGCGATGGAGTGCATGGCTGGACTGGCTGGGCTTGAACCAGCGACACGGAGCTTAACGGGCACCTGCTCTGCCAACTGAGCTACAGTCCAATGGCAGGTCTGGAAGGTAACGCTCCCTCGTCTTTGGCTTTGGAGGCCACTGCTCTGCTATTGAGCTACAGACCTAGCTTGCAATTATAGCATATCGTCTTACATTAAGTGATGGCACCCCCGCCATGCCTAGCAGAGGTGCCTGCACCAATGGCGCTTCCATGGATGGGCCGCATGCCAGTACGGGCAGGTGACCAGCGCCGTGGTAGACCGTTTCTGTCGGGCCGTCACCGCCGCTCTACTTTTCGGGGCAAAGTAGCCAAGCCCGACCCACCCGCCTATGGGTGCCGTGCGCACGGCGTCCAAGCCCCCAATGTGGCGTTCGGCGGATAGGAACCTTTTCACGGCGCACTCTGGCGGCAGCTACCCCGGCCAGCGTCCGACGCTGGGCCACGTCCATGGTACGCACCCTCACGGAACAATTGTACCATACGACGCGCGAAACGCCCCCTCCCCCGCGCAGGGGAAGGGGGCGCTGCTGTGTGGGTGGGGTGTCTACGCCTTCGCCTTCGCCACGATGGCCGCGACAAGGCTGCCGGGGATGATGTCGAACGCAAGGTGCTCGACGCCGCCGAAGCTGTTGTCCTGCGCGACGCTCTCGATGGCCCCCTGCTCGGTGGCGTTGCCGAAGTTGCTGATGATGTAGAGGTGCGGCACGCCGTTGCCGTACTCCGTGTACACGTTGTAGAACGGCTGCGCGCCGCTGACGTGCGCCGTGTAGCGGTCGCCACCGCCGTCGATGTTGCCGTAGTTGTACACTGGGGCGTCGTACTGGAAGGCGTAGGTCTTGTTGTAGATGGAGCTGGCGTTCTTCAGCTTGGTCACGACGGAGAGAAGCGCTGGATTGTCCGACAGGTCGGGGCTTCCCACGCCGCTGGGGATGTTGACGGGAATCTCGACGCGCGGGTACCACAAGCCGCTGTCCCCGCCCTTCTCATGGGGCACGAAGATGGCGTGCCAGTCGAGCGCCACGATGTCCTCGGCGCTGCCCTCGAAGTGAGCGAGCGAGAGCGCGGAGCTTGTGCCACCACCGCCCCCGCCAATGACGCTGCCGAGCGCGTTGACAGCCTCGGCGATGGTGCCGCTGCTCTTGCCCTCGTAGCCCTGTTCCTTGGCAATCGCCAGAATCTCGTCCTTCTTAGTTCCCATAATCTTTTCGCCCTCCCCTTCGTCGGATGCGAAAGAGGGGCGAGGAGGGGCCGCATCGAGCGACCCTTCCTCGCACCAACTGTTGATGGTTGCCGTGGCGTTGTCCCGCGCCGCCACATGGCACGATTGGTTGTGCCACACCATACCCACGTGGGTGGTTGGAGTTCCTTTACCTGTGACCCGCGCAAAGCCCGTCGATACAGACGGGTCTGCCCAGTGCCCTGCTTGCAGCGGCCACCGCCTCTATGGCATGGCCCTCCACGAGCTGCGCCGCCCACTCCTCGGTCGGCACCCAGGACTCCGTTGGAATCCAAGAGCGCAGCCGTCCGAGGAGGTTCCATGACAGCGTGATTGCGTGCGCTATCTCGTGCAGCATCACGCGGTCGAGCAGCGGCGGCATCACTGACTCGTTGACGTGCACCGCCCTCGTCGCCGGGTCGGTCGTGGCTATCCTCTCCAAGCCCGTTCGGTCGGTGAGGTGCCTGTCGCCAGCGGGGACGCGGAGCACGCGCCAAAGCTCGCCGTTGATGACGAACGGCCTCATGCTACATGCCGAGCATCTGCCGCAGCTCGCGCTGCATCTTCTCGCGCTCCTCGGGCGTCGCGCTGCCCATGGCGTCTCGCAGACCTTGGAGGTCGTAGCCGTACCTGCCGTTGTCGTAGCCCATGTTGGACGGACGTGACGCATAGCGCCCATTGAAGCCGCCGAGCATGATGAACAGGAGGAGTCAGAGGATGCCGTTGTCACCTCCCAGCCCATTGCCGTCACGGGCACCACCTACGACGGTGGCAAGGTCGGACAGACTGAAATCGTTCAATCGTACCCCTTCCGTTTTTTGCCTACGATCCGTATGTCGAGCGTCGGTGTGCACCCCGACGCGACATGCCTAGCGACCGAGCATCCGAAGGACGCTGGCGAGGTCGATGCCGTACTCGCGGTAGGCGTCCTCTACGGACTTGCCGCGATTGCGCTCCATGAACTGCTGGAACGTCATGTTGGAAACGTCAGTCGCCGCTTGGGCTGACTGGCCTCGCATGTGCTGCGGTTGGCGCTGCTGATACTGCTGGCTTGGCTGCTGGTACTGCTGCGGGAACTGGCTCATGAACCCCATTGCCCTGCGCTCCAATCACTGCGTTCACCTTCGCGGCGAACTCATCGAACTCCTGCCTGCTGACGAACTAGGCACCGTCGATGCTGAAACCCTGGCTCTCGAAGTCAGGCTCGTACCTGAACCTCTCGGGGTTCCTCCTGCCGTCCTGCTCGATGCTCAGCGTGTAGAAGTGCCTGCCGTCGATGTCGAAAAGCGGCTCGCTGACGAAGCCAGGGACGAGCATGTTGGCCGGGTAGTGCATCAGGAACCTGTTCATGGCCTCCTGCAAGCCATCGACCTTGACGGAGTTCCAAGCCTGCTGTGGCGTCTGCGGCTGTGCCGCGACTGGCTGCGTGTTGGGCATGGGACTCGTGACGCTGTATCCCTGCGGAACCGTCTGCTGCATGTACGGGTTGTTCCACGTCGGCTGGTATGGCTGGTACTGGTATGGCATCCGCTATCCCTTCTTCCTCTTGGGCGCGAACACATCGACCCTGTAAAAGCACTCGGGGCACATGCGCTCGAACCAAACGCCGCCCTTCACCGTCCTGGTCGAGTGCTCGACCATCTGCATGAGCTGTCCGCACTTGGGACAAGGAACCTGACGCGCTACCATGGGAAGGCCATCTTTTCAGCGACGAACGTAATCAGTCCTGTCATCGCCCAAACCGCAAGGAAGAACGCCGATGCCGTAAGCGCGAATGTCGCGAAAAACGCAGCGACACCGCATGCGTCGTGCCAGCGGTCGTGCTGCTGCTTCGGCTGATCGTAGCGATGGTCGTAGTTGTGGTGCCTCATCCGACCACCCGACCAGTGTCGAGGTGGCCGAGACAGACGTAGCGACGCAGGCCGCTGGATGCGCCGACATAGGTTCCCCACGCGATGCCGTCTGCGAGAACCACGCCGTCGATGACGCAGGTGCCGCCCTTTCCGTAGGCACCCACGATCCTGGACTTTACGCTCGGCCTCTCGCGGATGTTGACCCCATCGGGGAACTTGACCTTTGCCTGCACCGTGAACGCTCCCTCCTCCTGTGAGCCGTCCTTGTACCTGTAGATGTACGTCCAGGGCCGCAAAGCGCGCACCTCCACCTCACGGCCCGTCTGGTCGCCCCTGTTGGGGCCGCTGATGCCGCCGTACTCGTCGCCGTGCGCGTCGGCCTGCAATCCGCTGCCCAGCGCAACGCCCGTGTGGCCGCGAACCCAGAGCACGTCCCCGCGCCGCGCGGTGCCCTCGAAGGACAGGCGCGTGAAGCCCTGCGCGCGGAGCTTTTCATCTTCCGAGCCAGTCCAAAGGTGACCGATGGGTTTTTGATAGTTGCCAGACATCGCTCCATTAACGCAAACACGCACCATCTCTGAACAATCGTAATCACCGCCATGAATAGCCACCTTCGAGCCATCAGAAAGGGTGACGGACTCTGTGGTACCGTCACCCGATCGGTTGTTCTGGCTATATCCGTGAACGTTGTGCCTTGCGATGTGTTCAGCTATCTGCGCGATTCTCTCTGGAATCGTCAGCATATGCGAACCTCCAACCCATACCATGATGGGAACGATAGCCTTTTTTATTTAGACAGACATTACTAACTGCCCCTGAATCGTGACCGTCCTCGACTACATCAGACGCACTTGCATACCATTTGATTGTTGCGCCAGTCTCTAGGTCGTAACTCTCGACTGGCTTGCTGCATGTGTAGCGCGTATTGTCATATCCGCTCAAGTACTCTAGGTTGTCGATATGGTTGTTTGTCTTGTCCTCGTCTATGTGGTTAACCTGTAGGTCGCTTGGCCCGACAAACGCAAGCATTACAAGCCTGTGCACGCTTTCTTGCTTTGGCACGCCGTCCTTGTAAAGCGTGACCTTGAGGTAACCGTTTGGAGTTATGCGTGGCTTGAGCACCTTCCCAGAATACATGCGCATTTTCCCGCGCTGCATTCTTGCTCTTGGAAGGCTCATTACGTTGCCGAAGCTGGATACGATGTAGGCGTTTTCGTAGCCGGGGATAACGCGCCACAATTCTTGCGCCATAGCTACCACCATCCCTAGTGGTCACAATCCCAATGTAGATGTTGGCAGGTCAGTGGGATTAATCTGACTTTTCGGCGGCCAAACCTAGCCAACATCCATTTTAACATACTAGCAGGTAAATGACTGATTTTGCATTACGTTGTCGCGTCAATCAATAAACGGCACGTCATGTCCTGCGCTGTGGCGTGGCGATGTGCTCGGCAACCTGCGCTATGCGCTCTGGCACCGACAGCGCCACGGTTAGTCACCGTCCGAGGGACTGGCCGTGAGCTGCGAGATGCCCATGACGGCGCACAGGAACGTGTAAACGACGGCGATGGTACGGCTCACCTCGTCGGCGTAGGGCCAGCCCCAGATTCCAGCAAGACCGACGTAGAGGACGGAGATCGCGGGCATGATGATGGTCACGAAGTACTTGATCGCGTCGTACCACTTGTCGGGAAGGATGTAGGTCATTTCGTTTCCTCCATTCGTCTGCCAATGAAAAAGGCCCCGAAGGGCCTCAAACAAACGCTTTTATATTTCGCGATCTGGAAGCTCGTCTATGCGCCTCATGTATCCGTCGATGAACCCGTTCGCATTTAGGGCTGCATACTTGCTGTGCATGTCGTTGAGCGACGATCTCTCTTCTGGGGTAAGCCAGCCTCGCGTCAGGTACTTCTCTATGTAGTGCAGCAAGCTGGTTCGCATGGTCGTTTGCGTTGCGTCCGTCAATGCGTCCAGCTTTTTATCCTGCTCGCACATGTTGCGCTCGATGCGGTCGCGCCACTCGGCCTCGGCGTCGCGCTTCCTCTGCGTCTCGGTCCTATCTTGGTCGCGCTTCTCATCGGCCCTCTTAAACCTCGCGTTGAGCCAGAGCTGCCCTGCGCACGTGAGGAGCGCCGCCGCTATCGGTGCGGCCCAAGTGATGATGTGGTCCATGGCACCCCTAGTGCTCGTAGCAGCGGCTGTCGATTAGCGTGCCGTCGCTGGCGAGCAGCGCCGCAGCGTGCTGTGGAATCGAGCTTATGGCAGCGGATGCTAATATACTATGATACTTACTTTCCGCCTCAGGACGCGTGTCGTGGGCAGTCACGAGGTTACCAACGGTGCCATCCGATGCGGTCTGTATCTCGACGACAATATATTTCATTCTTTCCTCCTTTATGATGCACTTGGCATGAGCCATGTGGTCGAGAACGTCAGCCACCTGCTTGTGGTCATCGCTACCTGCGTTCCTGAGCCGTTGCGATAGCGCGAGGCTGAGACGTTGCCGGACGGACTCACGCCTAGCAGCCAGATATCCTGATTGCTGCCCTGACATAGGACATTGATGCTATCAAGCGGCCTGTACGCGGCTGGGATGGTACCAATGGTAAGCGATCCGCCTGCCTCCACCTCCGTACTCGGCTTGACCGCACCGACGAGCTGGCACACGCAGCCCCAGCGGATGACGTGCGGGGTGTACGAGGAGCCATAAGCGAGGCAGTTGCTTCCGAGCGACAGCGCCGCGCTGACTGGCTCATACTCGATGTAGTGCCAGCTGTCCCACTCGCCACTGTCAGGGTCGTAGTGCCGCCTGCGGAGCATGCCGCTGTGGAGCAGCGTCATCTGGGTGTGCGACGGGACGGATGAGGCTGCGTACCCGCCATTGGTCGCGGTGAGAGTGAGCCAGCCGCCTGACTGGCCGATGCGGGCCATGTAGTCCTTGCCATCCGTGCGCCCGTTATTATGGAAGTCTATGAGGTTCGCCACCTCTACGTTGTCATCAACGTAGACCTTACCGCCGACCGTGCACGAGCCAGCAGCGTTCACATTGCCGTCCCAGTCCACGGTGAAGGCGTTGCTGAAGTCCACTATCGACTCCCCGTTGCCGATGATAAAGGCATAGGTGCCGTTTTGGTCGGTAGCGTTGTGCCTACCTATCACCGTTTGGTTGTCCGACATTGCCTTCACCCACAGGCCGTGGGCGAAGGACTGCTTGCCCGCGGCCACCGCGCTGCTCCCTCCCGCATGGGAGTTCTCGCCCCTTGCCTCGGTGAAGTACCCCTCCGCGTGGGATGCCTTGCCAGATGCCTTGGAGTTCCATCCCTCCGCGTGGGAGTCCATGCCGGATGCCGCAGTCGAACTCCCCTCCGCGTGGGACGCGTTGCCAGATGCGTTGGCTAGTATCCCCTCCGCGTGGGAGTACGCGTTGGATGCCTTGGTCAAGCGTCCCTCTGCATGGCAGTCTGGGCCGGATGCCGCAGTCGAGTCCCCCTCGGCATGGCTACAGCCCCCAGATGCGGTGGTCCCCATACCCGTGGCGAACGACATGGCCCCGATGTTGCCCTTTCTGATTCCCATGGTGTATGCCTTCGCGTACTCAGACTCCGTGGTGTAGGTCACCGATAGGATGCTGCCCTTAGCTGGGGCCGTGGCCATGCGTATCATGGATTCCCCAACAAGCGAGTAGGTAGCGATTGTGTCGTCCACCGTGACCGAGGTGATTGAGTGCACCGCGAGTCTGAGGTAGAAGTCAGTGGTCGTGCCGTCGCCTTCGTACTGCTCGTTTAACGTCGCCTGCCCCTGCTCGTCGCGGAGGTCGCTCACGTGGAGGTAGGTCGTGCCCTCCTTGTCGGTGAGCTGCAAGCTGTGGTAGTCGATGATGGCATGGCTCTCCCCGTCCGCGCCAATCTGCATCGCTGGCCTGCTGACCTCGCGAAGGACGCTCGCGTACACCTCGACGTGGTAGGTGGTCCCGACCTCAAGGGCGTACTTGTACCAGTCCTCGTCGCTGTATTCGGACTCTTGGCTGCTGTCCTTGCACTGGTAGGCAAACGAGTATCGCGCGTCCGTGGGGAAGAGCGTCTGACCAGACGCGCCGAAATCGACCAGCCTTGCGTCGGTGACCTCAACGCCGTCGAGGTAGAGCTTGTAGCTGCTCACGTCAATCGGCTTGAGCTGCCTAAGCAGCTTCTCCATTGCGGACTGTTCGCGCTCGGTGCTGCCCATGGCTGGCACCGTCTTCGTCTCTGGGGAGTCGGTCATGTCGATTGCTGGCTCCCCGCCCTCATCGACTTCGGTTGGGGTCGCATTCGTCGTGAAGTCGCGCTCGTAGACCTTCACCTCGTCGCTGATGTAGTCGAGTCCGCTGACCCGCACGTAGTCCACGCCTCCGCCCGACTTGATGCGAAACGAGGTGTCATCCATCTGGGTGTGCGCGAAGCCGTCGAAGCCAATCTGCGAACCGCTCTCGCCGAAGCGCGCGTAGACGTTGCCCGAGTCATTGCCGTCACCGTCGAACATTGCGATGTCGCTGTTGTTCACGTTGTACGTCACGACAACCTCAGCGCCCCTAGCGGGTGCGGTGGAGAACGTGATGACGTTGCCTTCAAGGCTGTACGCCCGCGTTGGGCTGTTGCGGACGGTGACCGCCTTGACCCTCGTGGGGACGCTCGAAAGCTCGAACGTGACCGTAGAGCCGTTTCCGACGAACCTTTCGGTGACGGACTGCGCTGGAAGCAGGGCCAGAAGGTTGTTCGCGCCGCTCCTGAAAAGCTGCCCTATGGAGTTGATGAGCACGTTCGCACCAGTCTGCGCGCCAGCCCACTCCTCCTGAGTCACCTCGGTTACGTGAATGCCTGAGTCATCCGTCCAGAAGTGTTGGCCCACGGCGGATGCGACCCTCTGAGCCGCAGCCGCTATGCCATTGGTAATCTCGGCACTGCGCACAGCGGCCTCGACTGCTCGGCTCAGCGGCAACACGATTGACGCGACGCCCCTGCTGCCAACGCTCGGGTCGCTGGCATTACCGACTACGGACACCTGACCGCCGCCGATCTCGTAGCGCACCGCATCGCCCTCGGTCGCCTCTGCCAGCACCGAGCCGTCTACGGGCGTCTCGAAGTCGTTGCCCGGTAGCCGCACCCACGCGGTGCCGTCATCGTCGCGACGGACGAAGGTTGCGGTTCCTGACTGGGGCTGCTTCTCGACGGACTTTCCGCTGCGGAGCCTGTCGGCGAGACGCCATGCAACAGGCACGCTTATCTTCTCCAAAGCGCAACCTCCCTAGCCGCTTCCTCCGTTACGCTTATGCCATACGAGCAGTCGATAGACTGCTTCAACACACGCATGTCGCCGTCGAGGCTCACTGATGGCATGGAGCCGTGGACAACCGAGTGCGGATATATGTCAGGCCACCACTTGCGCGTGTATGTCCTCTTGTCATTGGCGAGGGACATTTCCTCTAGTCGGCGGCAGCAGTACCCGTAGAGCGTTTCGCCGTTGACGCGCACGGGGCTTCCGTCGTACTCGTCGTGCGGGTACCCCCTTGCGACCGTGCTCACCTCGCTGTCTGGGTCATCGTTGACGGCAACCTCAAGCAGCTTGTCTTGCCGCGCGTAGTATCGGTTCGGGACGCCAGTGAGGTCGTAGTCCGACGCGACGTTAGGCTCAAGGAGCCGTGCGTTCGCCCTGTCGAGGAGGAGGCCGACTGTCGTTGGCCTGTTCATGAGGTGCACGGTGCCGTCGCCGTGAATCTGCATCACGCAGTTGCATGCGTCGAGCACCATATGCACCGCATCCAGGGCAGACACACCGGCGTCGAACACGACGTTCTGCGCGAGAACGGGGTCGTTCGCGCTATCGACGTAGACGGGTGCCGCCAGGCATTGCCTGAGAAGCCTAGCGGCCTGGTCCATGCACCCAGCGCCCTGCGGAAAGTACGAGCCAGCGACCATCACGCGAACTGACGCTGGGTAGAGAACGGAGTCGCCCTTTACGTCGTGCGACGCCCTTCCCTTGTCGTTCTCCTTGCGACTGCTCTGGCAGTACAGCGTGGCAACGTCAACTCGCTCGGCCATGCCGCCCTGCTGCGGGTAGAGCACTATGCGGTAGTAGCCTGGATCGAAGTCGGCAGTCGGTGCCGTGTCCGCCGTGAACGTGCCGGACTCCATGAGGGGGTTCGTGTCGCCGCAGTCGCGCTCGACGGTGGCCGAGGTGATGCCGCTGACAACGGGGCCGTCCGCCCACGTGCTCTCGTCAACGCGATAGACCCGCCACACGGACGAGTAGCCTCTGCCCCAGTCCATCAGGCCCCTTCCACGATACCCATGTACTCTTCGGCAAGCTCGACCTCAGTTGCATCGAGGGACACGCCGTAGGCGAGCGACTTGTAATCGGTCGATACGGTGTTGACCGCGACGTTCGCCATGTACGCATGCCCGTCAGCCGTGCGCACGAAGCACGCACCGGCATAGCGGGCGAGCGAGCGGACATCCTCGATGCGGTCGCGCTCCATGATCTTTATGAGGTCTGTCGTAAACCCTCCCGTGTGCATAGCACCGGCGTTCCAGAAGCCGTCTATGCTGCCGTCCATGTACCTACGGGCCTCGAAGTCCTTTGAGTAGGAGTCAGTCGGAACGATGTTGTACGGAAGCTCGACGTACCTGCTGCCGAACTCGATGCGCAGCGCATGGTACTTGAGCACATACGGATAGTCGTGCCATGACATGTCGCCGTCGCCAGTCCGCAGGCAGACGCGATAGGCAAGCTCGTCGCGCTTGCTGTACGGAGCGTAAGGGTCAGTGACGGTATCGCCAGCAGCGGCGTCGCTGTATATGAGGTAGATGCCATCGGTGGTCACACGGTAGACATCGAACCTGTCATCGTCATCGAAGTCGCTGCGGTCACCGATCTCGACGGTGGCGTAGAGCCTGTGGTTGCCAGCCTCATCCCACTCGTCGTGCGGCGTGACAACGGCATCGGAGTCCGTCAGTGCGGGTGCTTGCCGCGCCCACTCGACCTGGAACTCCGCGCGCATGGCTTCCGACGTGAGCCTGCTCGTACGGTTTGTGGCCGTTGCGGTGACCTCGTACGTGGCCCCGTCCCACAAGTCAAGCCCCTCCGGCAGCTCGACCGTAGCCATGTATGCGTACCCGACCGACATGTACTCTTCCAGCGCGGCCTCGGCGGCTTCCACCGAAGCAGCAACGTCCTTGTCAAGGCCGGTTGTGTCTATCGCGAGAACGAGCGTGCCATCCTTGTACGCCGTGTAGTCTGCGGCGTTGGAGAACGTGACCGTTATCGTGTCTGACTCGTCGCCGCTCCTGTCGATTGCCGTGGTCACACTGGCTGCGGAAGGCTCTGACCACTCGCCGTCAGCATATGCGCTTGCCATAGTCGCATCGACCGTCTGGATGGACTCGCCCTTGCTTACGCTGATGACGATGCTCCCGTCCGCGTCGTTCTGCTCGATTGAATCGAACCATGCGACATCGCCGAACCTGCCTGTGAACGACTCCATAGCAGCCGGGTCGCCGACATCCATCGCAAATCTGGTGCTCTGAACCTCGTATGCGTCCCGCGCGTCATCGATGTCCTGCTGCAACTGCTCGTACTGGTCGGTCTTGGTGGCGTCGAATGCGCTCCAAGATGGGGTCTTTACGCCACTCCAAACCGCATCGCCGTCCGTCTGGAAGTCCTCGCCCCAAGGCATGTCGCCACGGCAACCAAGCGCACGGAGAACGATTGAAAGCCTCGGTTGCTGGTCGCTGTAGAACTGGATGTGCGCCGGTTGCGAGGTGGCTGTTCCAGCGTAGACCGCGAGCACGGGCTTGTCGGCAACGCGGGCGGTCACGGTCGCCGACTCCCTCCACGCTCCGCTGGTCTTGACGCGGACGCGGAGCTTCACCGAGTCGGACGGCCCGCCGTACTTCCGCACGAGGGTGACCAGGCTCTTTACGCCTCGTACGCCGCCAGCGCTCGCATCAGGGATCGTGAAGGCACCCTTGGCGTCCGTACCTGCGGCGACAATCCATTCGGGGTTGGTCGTTGTCTTGCCGCCCGAAGTCTTGCTGTAGGCACCGGCTGGCACGAAAAGCTCCCACCCGGTCTGCTTGTCTGCCAGCTTCTCCTCGACGTTCTCGCGGGAGTCCGGCTGGAACGTCCAGGTCAGCGGTATCCCCTCGCCGTGCGGCGTGTAGCTCGGCGCGACGAGCGATACGGAATCTGGACGCGGCTTGGCCTTGGTGCTGGATGACGAGTCATCATCGGGGTCGGCGAGAGTCGTGCACTCCCTGATCGCGGAATAGGAGCTGTAGGTGCGGTCCTTATCGGCGAGGTCAAGGTATCTGCGCGCACGGAAGTAGTACGTCTTGTTCGGGTCGAGTCCACGCACGGTCACCACGCACTTGCCCTTGTACCTCGTGACACCACTGCGCGTGTAGGTGGACTTGTCCGTTGCCCAGGTCGCATCGAAACTGTCCGGCTGGTCAGTGCTCGTCCATGCGTCCTTGTACTCGGACCACGTAATCTCGGTCCCTGTGTTCTTGTTATCCTCGTCGTACTCGGTGGTGACAACGACAGATGTGCCGTCCTTGCCAGCCGCGCACTTGGTCACGGTGCATCCGTCGCCAGCGGCGGACGGCGACTTGGTTTCGAGCGTCTTTAGGCGCACGGGCGACGAGTAGCGGTAGAAGATGTTCTCGATCTGGTTCCAGCTCTTGAGTCGAATCCATGTGTAGGTATCGACCGCAGGGCGGACATCGGCGACCGTGCACGAGATGGCGCAGCAGTCGCCATCGTCCTGGATGTCGAGGTCTTCCCATTCCGCGTCGGACGGGATCTGCGACTCCGACGTGTACGTGCTGCTCTTTAGCACCTGCAAGCGGACGCCGGTGACGGGATGCTGCGGTGCCTTCGAGGTCGCCTGCTGTAGGTTGACCCAGCACGTCACCTTGTCGGTGCTCGACTTGCTCGGGATGCCGACGCTTGTAATCTTCGGTATCTTCGGGTAGGACACGTAGAGCGTCCTGCTCCGCGTGTCGGAGTCGCCCCACCAGCCGCGAGTGTGCGCGTCAACGACTATGCGCACGTAATCGTCATAGCTCAGGCCCATGCGGTCGAACACGTCGAACTCGACGCCGCCAGTGGCGGAGCGTGCAACGACGCCGTGCAGCACAGACGTTCGCTTCTTCGGCTCGTAACGAGTGTCATAGACGGTCCTCGTCCACCAGGCGCTTTCGGCCTCGGCTCGACCCTCCCCCTTCGGGCATGTGACCTTGCAGCTCACGTGGCCCGTCGCGGCGTCCTGCGTAAGCGCGGTCACGGTTGGGACTCCCGGCTTCGCGGTGTCCATGACAGTCGTTGTGGCTGGACCCTTGCCCTTGCGGTTGGTGTAGCGAACCGTGCAGCGCACGCTCTTGAGGTGCCAGCCCTTGCGCCACTCGTGCGTGGCGTCGGATTTGCCTGGGTAATAGTGGTCACGATGCCATATGGTCTTCTGCCCGCGCGCGGTGAACCAGTCGAGGTTGACCGTCGCGCTGGTCTGCGTGACGTCGTAATACCTCTGGTCTACATGCTCGACCGACGTGTTCTTGTTGCCATGCCATTGCAGCATAAGCTCCCAGTGGATTTCCACGCCCTCGGCGCGCGCAGCGTTCTGCCGGTCGCTCACCCACGACTGGTTCTTCCACGTAACGGTAACGTCACGGGATGTTCCAGACTTGCGCTTCGGCGAACTCATGTAGGCAAGTCGCGAGGTAGGTGCCTTGGTTATCGCCTTGTCTGCCATGGCTACCCCCTTCTTAGAATCCCAGGAGCCTGAGCTTGCGTTCGATGGCGTCTGCCGTCTCGTCTGGGCCGCTCACGCCGTTGACGGTGATGGAAATGCTCGGCCCCTGCTGCTGGTCGCCCAGCTTCTTCGCGACCGCATCGGATATGTCGTTGATGTACGGCATCGAGTACTTGCGGTTCGTGAGCGGGACGAGACTGTTGCCGCTGTACAGCTCAGCGCCGTCCTCGCCAACCCATCCGATGTTCGTCAGGGTGGGCCGCGTGAAGATGCCTGCCGCGTGCTTGGGCATGCGGTCGTACGGGATGTACGCGCCAGTGGCAGAGCGGCCGGGCCTTATCGTCTGCGTGACAACGTTGTTGGTCGTGAGCGTGATCGTCTTCGACTTCATGTTGCTCGCCGCGTTAACGAGGTTCCAGATGCGGTCTGCCGCAGTGCTGCTGGACACAACGTTGCCGACTGCGCTGTAGGAGGCCGTCTTGTTGGACATCCCCTTCGCGGCGTTGTTTAGTGCGGCGATGTTGTTTGCAGGCGTCTTGCTTGTTGCCGCGTTGCCGCTTGCGGTGAACGAAGCCCGCGTGTCGTTCATCTTTCCAGCGCTGTCGGCGAGCGCCTTGACGTTCTTTGCCGCAGCCGAGATGCCGGTCTGCTTCGCGATGATCCTGACGGGCTTCACCTCTGGGATGGACGCAAGCGCCTCGATGACGCCGCCCGCCGCGCTCGTGTCTGCCGTGACGGTTACGTTGACCGGGCGCTCCTGCTGCACCTGTTCGAGCGTCGCGTTAAGCTCATCGAGGGCCGACGTGTCGGTTGCGACGATGACCTTAACCTCAGTCTCGGAGGGCACGCCGTTCGTCGCTGTGCTAACGTCGCCGTCCTGCTTGGTGGTGACCGTCTGCTCGATTGGCTCGGACTCGATCTTCTCCTTGGTTTCGGCTGCTTGCGCCTCTGCCTCGGACGTGTCTGCCGTCACGTCGATTGACGCCTCGGCGGACTCGGCCTCGCCCTTCGCCTCATCGATGCCCTCGCTGACGCCACTGCTGTCGGCCTTGAGGGTAACGGGCTTCCATTCGCCAGCACTCTCGTCCCACCGCACGTGAACGTCGTTGATGTACGCCCAACCGTTCTCGTCAAAGGTGACGTTCGCAGACTTCTCCTCGAAGTCAGTGTCGTTGTACTCTGCGATGAGCGTGACCAGCGTTCCTATGTCGCCGCCAGCCTGATCGACAAGCTGCTTGAACGCGGAGCCGGACATGTTGGCGAACTGCTCCTCGCTGACGCCAGCCCACTCTAGGCTCTGCGCGAGTCCCCTGATGCCATCGTCGCTGAGTCCCATGATGCTCTCAAGGGCCTCGTGCATGACGCGGTTCGTCTGCATGACTCCCTCGCGCACGCCATAGCCAGAGCCGTCGAGGTATGCGCTCGCATCCGCGACGCCGCTCATCTCCTTGCTGACCATCTCAAGCTGCTCGCCGTACTCTCGATACGCCGTGCGAAGCTCGGCGAGGTCCTGCCTGCGCTTCTGGTAGCCTTCGTCGCTATCCTTGAGTGCCTTGGTGAACTGGACCTCGTTCGTATACGCGCCGCTCTCCTTGGCTGCGTCGCGCTTCATGTCCACATAGTCGCTCAGGGCCTTCCTTGCCTGATCGACTGCCAGCTTGGATTCCATCTGGCCCTTGTACGTCTCTGAGTAGATGTCCTCAAGCGCGTTGAGCTTGGCTTCGCGCTTCTTGGACTCAATGAGCTTGTCGATGGCGTCCTTGAGGTCGATGGCGTTGCCCTCGGCGTCCTTGTAGGAGCCAGCGAGAACGTCGTTTATGTCGTACGTCTCGCCAGTTATCTCGGCCAGTCCGTCGAGCGCCCATTGAAGCTCACCGACGCTGCCCGTGAACTTGTCGCCCTTGCCAACCGCGTTGTCGATGACCTCCTGGTACTTGCTGAGCATGCCAAGGGACTCGTTCATGCTGTCGCGGGTGCTCTGGTTTGCTTCGGTGTGATTCTTCACCGTGTCAAGGTACTCGTCCATCTTGACACGTGCGGCTGACCACTCATCGCCGTAGCCCTTGATGTCCTTCGAGCTTGTAGCGAGGTCGCGGCCAAGGTCCTTCGTCGCGCTCTGAATGCCAAGCAGGGCTTCCGTGTAGTCATCGGAGTGCTTCTTGGCCTCCATCATGTTGGAGACGTAGTAGCCGCCGACAAGAGCCGCCAGTGCGCCGAGTGCTGTGACAGTCGCGCCGACTGGCGTGAGCATGAACGACAGCGCGGCACCGAAGCCGGACACACCGCCCTCTGCCGTGGCGAACGCCTCGCCGAGCGTCGCGACATCGCCATTGGCAAGCAGGCTAAAGGCTGCGCCGAGGTCGCCGATGCCGTTCTTCACGTTAACGAACGTCTTTACCGCGCCGCCGACGCTGCCCGTAATCATCGTCTTGAAGTTGCCACCGAACGCGGTCATAATCGGCTGCGCCACGGCGAATGCCGCGAACAGGCCACCGACTCCGACAGCAAGGCTTCTCGTGTCATCATCGAGACTGTTTACGAATCCAGTGAGGGCATTGAGCGCGGCAGCGCCCGCGTCAAGGTACGGCACCAGTGCTGGGCCGAACGACGCCGCGAGCACCTGCGCGGAGTTCTCCAACTTTGCGAGCGAGCCGGAGAAGCCTTTTGCCTTGCGCTCGGCCTCCTCTGCCGCTGCGCCGATTCCGCTTGTGCCGTCGATGAAGCCGTCCCATGCGCCCTGCGAGATGTCGATCGCCTTATCGACGTTCTCGACGGTGCTGGAAAGGCCGAGTAGGGTCTGCGTGATTCGCACGCCCTCGATGCCAAGGTCCTCAAGGCGTCCAAGGGAGTCCTCGCCAAGCTCATCGATGCCGCCGATGAACGCACGAAGCGCGTCTGTCGGGCGGTCGCGCCAAGACGCCGCGAACTCCTCGGCGCTCATGTGCGCCGTGCTTGCGAACAGCTCAAGGTCATCGCCGCCAGAGCTTACGGCTTTCTGGATTGTGGAAATTGTGGTACTGATACCTGTAGCTGCCGCCTCGCTGCGTTGTCCAGTGGAAGCGATGGCAGCAGCCCAGCCGAGGACTTCCGGCGTGGTGAATCCAGCAACGTCGGCAACTGATGAAAGGCGCTGGGCAATCTGCATGATGGCAGACTCCTGTGCGGGCATGTGGTTGCCGAGGTCAACGAGCGCATCAGCGAAGCCCTGAACGTTTCCCTCGTCCAGGTCGCCCATGACGTTGACGATCTGGCCCATCTTCAAGGCGATCTCGTCAGCATCAATGTCGGTCGCCACGTCCAGGTTTGCGGCCACCTCTGAGAAATTCTGCAACGCGTCCGCTGAGATGCCGACCTGACCGGCGAGCGCTTCCATCTCAAGCATGGTGTCGGCGCTGGTCACGTGGGTCTGGCTGTACTTCATGGCCGCGTCGTAGAGCGCCTTGTACTGCTCCTCGGTGCCATCGACGGTCTTGCGCATGTCGCGGTATGCGGAGTCGATGTCATCGGAGGCTTGGACGATCTTCTGCCCAGCCTCGCGCATGAGGTCGCCAATCTCACTCGCTGCGTTTACGGCTGCGGTGGTGACGCCGGGGAATGACGAGCTTTCGAGCGTTTTCAGCTCGGTTTCGACATCCCTTACGGAGGTTTCCATCTCCTGTAGCTCGCTGCAAGCCTTGGCGGTGTCGAACCTGTCAAGCGCATCCTGTCTGGCGCGCTTCGCCTCGTCAAGCGCCTCCTCTAGCTTCGAGCACCTTTCAGCGGCCTCGTTCAGATCGTCGGGCATGCTGCCCTTGCCAGAGCCATCGACCTCAAGGAGCCGCTGGTAGTGCTTCTGGGCGTTGTCAAGCTCGCCCTCTAGCTTGCGCAAAGCCGCCTCGGACTCGGAGAACGCCTGCTTGGACTGCTCAAGCTCAAGCGTGACGTTGCCGATGCCGCTGGCTACCTTGTCGAACCCGGCATCCTTGTAGGAGGCAATCTTCTGCTTTAGCGTCTCGGACTTCTGCTTGGCAATCTCGGTCGCGTCGGCAAGTGCCTTCGCCCTATCGACCGCAAGCCCGATGTTCTTGGGGTTCTCCCTGAACGCGGCATCGAGACGCCTGAATCTGTCCGTCGCAGTCTCGGTCGCGGCGTTGAGCATCGTCATGCGGGAGTTGATGCCGTCAAACGCGCCTGACTTGGCGAAGTCTGACGCGGAGTTGATCTCGGCCATGGTGCGGCTGAGTCCGTTGATGTTCGCCTCGGTGACGGTCGCCTCGACACCCGCGTTGTGCAGGGCCTCGACCATCTTGGCGTCCTCGAACTCGTTGCTCGCCTCAGTCCACGTGTCGCGCAGCTGTTCGAGGTAGTTGATCGTGGAGTGGAGCGTCGTGTCGTTCTTCTCGCCCCACGCCTCGACGGCATCCTGATTGCCCTTCGCCCAATCGCGAAGGTTCTTCAACTCGGACTCGTACTCGTGCCCGCCCTGCCTGATAGCCTCGGACAGGTTGATGCCGGAAAGCTCCTCGATGCTGTCGGATACGCGCGCGATCTCGTTGGTGAGGGAGTTGTAGCGCTCCTTGGCGTTCTCTGCCGCAAGAGCAGCGTTCTCCGTCGTGTCAACGAGCTGGCCGAGGGTGGCGCTACTGTCGGACTTGCTGGCCTGTGAACGCATCTCCTCGATGGAGCGCTTGAGCGTGTCGAGCTTGGCAGCGGAAGCCGTGGCCTCGTTCGCGATGGCACCAATCTGCGCCTTCACGACGCCGTTGTTGCCAGGGTCTATCTTCGCGGCCTTCGAGAGCTTCCTGAGTTCGCCTTCGGTCTTGTAGATGACGGAGTTGGCACCGCGCAACGCGCTCGCCAGCCTTGTGGTGTCGGCACCGATACGGATGGTAAGGCCCTTGTACGCACTAGCGGCCATCGGCACCACCCCCTGCTAAATCCATTTGCTGTAGTCCTCTGCGGTGGCGTATCGCACGTCCTCGCTGTCGGAGCTGCTTGCTGACTTGGCTGCTTCCCATGCCTCTGCACGGGACTCGAAGAGCATCCTGCACACGCCCCACGGCATCCGCAGGGCCTCTGTCCACGACACGCCCATCTTTAGAAGCTCCGTCCAGATGTGCGTGTAGACCAGAAGGATTGGCTCGCTCTTCGCCGGTTTATTTCTCGGAGTCGGCGGCTCCGGATCGAAACAAGCCCCGCTGGCACTCGTCAAAGACGGTCTGGGAAACCTGCCCCATGTCGATAGAACGCGTCTTTAGGCACCACTGGATGAACGGGGGAACGGCCTCGTACTTGCGACCGTCCGCCTTGGCGATGGCCTCGGAGGTCTTGAGCATGGCCCAGAAGGCGCGAAGCTCGGCGTTCCAGTTGTCGATGGTGTAGTCCATGGCGACGAGGTTGCCGTTCTCATCGAAGTTCTGCGCCGCGTTGCGCACGTCGATGCGACCGAACACGTCCTTGATGAGGTCGCGCTTGAACTCCTGCTCGTAGACCATGAGCGTGTAGGTCGTGGCCTCGTACTCGTGCTGGGTGCCGTTGTTCTCGTAGTCGATAGTGGGCATTGCTCTCCTTCGTCGCTGTAGTTAAGGGGAAAGCGCACAAAGAAAGACCCGCTCCCCCATACGGGAAAGCGGGCCTTCGCTGCATGCGCTGTTCGGTTGGCCTAGTTGCCAGATGCGGGAGCGGCACCGGGGATGATGACCGCGTTCCAGAACTTGTCGAAGGCGTCGTGAGTCTCGCCCTCGTTGGTGCAGTGGGCCTTGAGGACGTTAATCGTCTTGGCACTGGTGCCAGTGCCGATGGTGAAGTCGCGGCCCGCTGCGGTGTAGTTGACTGAAACGGTGTCGGGGTTCGTGGAGTCCGTCATGGTGTTGGAGGACTGCGACGGGGCGGTGAATGTGACGTTGTAGCGGACGCCGCGCATCTTGCCCTCGTTGCCGCTGACCTCGTAGCCGAGGGCGAACGTGGTGCCGACAGGCTCGGTGTTCTGGATGGTCAGGCCCGAGGTTGCATCAGTCTCGTAGCCGAACATGTCGGCGTACATCTCGGGGGTGATGGCGGCGAACTCGATGGTGCCCGTCTCCTTGCCAGACGCGCTGAGCGTGGCGTAAACGCCGTCATCGGCATAGAAGTCGTTCTGGGTGGTGTCGGCGTCGGCAGACATGGACACGGCGCCGGGGATGCGCTTCCAGGGGCCGTAGGTGCCAGCGGTGCCGTTCTCGCCGGGAGTGTACACGGAGTAATGGACTTCCTTGAGTCCGTAAATGACCTTGCCCATGCTTGGGCCTCCTTATCAGTTGTTTGGGTGGTAGGTGACGCTGTATGAGGTGACCCAGCAGTTCTCTGCGGGGATCCATGACTCGATGCACTTGTGCGGGCCTATGCCGTCAAGCACTTCCTCGAACCTGTCGCGAACCTCGTCATCGGGTTCCTTCTGGTAGAGGTCGATGTCGTAGCGCTGCATGAGGGCGAAGTTGCCGTTGTCGGCAAAGAACTCGCCGCCCTTGACGCGCTTGTATGTGAACCAGGGGAGCGGAGGGGCACCGCCTATGGGCCAGCCGACCTTCGTCCCCTTTAGGCCGCTCTTGAGCAGCGTGGCGTAGACAGTCTCATCAGGCGTCATCGATTGCCCCCTCAACCGCCTCGTCAACCAGCTTCTCGAAGTCCTTGAACGCATCCTCTGCGGCAGGCTCGATGTGGACGAACGCCCTTGCGGAGCCGCCGCCCATGAGCGCATGGCCCTTCTCTAGGAGGTGGGCAAGACCGGGCATGGTCGGCGAACCGATCTCGCCATCGGTCATCTCCCCGCTCTCGGTGAGGATGTGGTGGCGTATCGACCGCGCGTACTTGCCGGTCCTGATGGTCTTGCCATACCATGCGACCTTGCGGCTCTTGCGGCCCGACTTCGTGTAGAGCTGCTTCCGCTTTCCCCAGCCGCCGCGCGAGTAGGACTTGCTCAGGACGGCGCGGGCGTTCTTCTTCCACGACTTCTCGCCGATGGTGAGCGCCTTTTCGACAGCCGCAGGCATCGCGGCAGAGACTCCCGTTTTGACCTTCCCAAGCAACTGCTCTAGGGTCGCTCCGAACTGGTCGGCCTCGATGCTGATGTCAGCCACCGTCATCGCCGCCCAAATCGTCAGTCTCGCCCGTGTTGCCGATGCGCTGGCCGATGGTCAGCGTTCGGTACTCGCCAGCGCCGGAGAGGTAAAGGACCTCGTACTCATCGCCGTTGTAGATGCACTGGTCCTCGCCGTTGTAGTCGATGGAGCGGACCTGGATCATGTGCTCGTGGCGCAGGCCAACGTCCATGACGGCGACGCTGCTCTGCGCTCGAACGTCTGCCGAGCGGAGCTGCGCCATAGCCACAAGGCTCATGGTCATCTCGTTGCAGAAGATTTCGCGTGGCACCCGCTCCCCCTCATGCCAAGCCCCTGCCGCGTCTTGGTACTTCGCGGCAGGGGCAAGGAGGGTTACGGTGTTGTTCCAGCGGCTCACGGCTCGTCACCTTCGCCGTCGCCCGCAGGGTCGCCAGTGGAATCCCCTGCGGTCGAATCGTCCGTCGCTGGATACAGGTACTCGTTCGTCTTGCTGTTGAGCAGGGCGGCGAGCATGAGCCTGTACGACTCAAGGAAGCGCTCGGCCTCGGTGTTGTCGTAGCCGTACTGGCCCTTGACGAAGCAGATGACGGCAGACTTGGCGAGCGGGTTCATACCCTCGTCGCTAAGCTCGGAGTCATGCACGCCGCAGCGGCGCATGTCCTCGATGGCCGCGTCGATCCACATTTGGATTTCGGCGTCGGTCATCGTGCTGGTGACGCGAAGGCAGGCCCTCACATCGTCAAGCATTGCCATTCGTCTACTCCTCGGAAAGAAGTTCGACCAGCCTTGCCTTGGTGGCGCGCTTGGGGATGGCGATGCCATGCTCCTCGCAAGCGGCCACAAGCTCGGCCTTGGTCATTGATGCGTAGTCGGGCGAAACCTGCTCTGCGGCAGGCTCGCTGTGCTCAGGTTCGGCTGCTGAGGTGGCGACGTGCTCGATGGACACGTAGCCGTCGGGAAGGCGCTTCTCAAGCTGAGCGGCACGCTTCTCGCTGACCTCGAACACATCGCCCTCGACGCGGCTGCAACGCTCAACCAAGTCGGTGAAGCGTCGAAGGACGGTGACGCGAGCCATGATTAGGCACCAACCTTCTTCTTGAGCAGCGCCCAGCCGTACGGGTTGACAACGCGACCGTCAAGGGCGGTGAGCACCTTGGTCTTCTTGGCGTTGTTCTCGTGGTCATCCCAGGACACGACGGACATGGGCATGCCGGGCTGGGTGTTGATGGTGTACTTCTTGAGGTCGCCGAAGATGCCGAAGATGTCGCCGTCATCAGCGTCATCGAAGCTCGGGAGCAGGGTGTCCTCGACAAGGTTGACGGGACGGTTGCGCAGGCGCAGTGGCTCGTCATCGTTGAGCGGGTCGGACTTGTAGAGCGGCTGGTTGTTATCGTCGCGGAGCAGGTCGATGTGCATGCCCCAAGTGGAGTCGCCGAAGACCCACTCGCCACGGCCACGGTACAGGCGGTTGAAGCCACCGTAGAGGACGGTGCGCCAGAAGCGCCAATCGTCAACCTGGTCAGCGGTGACCTCGATGATGGTGGCGTTGCCCTTGATGTAGCCGGACTGGCCCTCGGTGCCCTGACCCTTGAGGCGCGGGTCAACGAGGATGCCGAGCGGCTGGGTGGAGCCGTTGCCGCGCAGGATGGCGGACTCCTTGGCGTTCATGAAGCCCTCGGCGAGAGCGGGGGCGAGCAGCGCCTTGAAGTTGTCGCGCATGAGGGCGTCGGCCAGCATGGTGCGGGCGAAGCGGGCCTCAAGCTGGTGCCACACGAACGAGAACGTGGTGCCGTCAGGCTGCTCCTGATAGTCGGAAACCTCGGTGTCGCCGATCCACGAGTAGGTGATTTGCAGGTCGGCCTCGGTGTAGGTCAGGCCACCCTGGACGTGGACCTCGTTGACCTTGTTGCCGATGTTGCCGTACTCGCGCTCCTCGCGAATGATCTCCTCGTTGAGGGAGTTCGGGATGGCGACGTTGGTGGAGAAGGTGTTGGCGAAGTCAGCGACCTCGTTGTAGTCACCGTGGATGCTGATGTTCTGGTTGCGCTCCTGACGGGCCTTGGCGATCATCTCGGCAGGCATCGGGGCGTGGCGCAGGATGTGCTGCGCGAGGGCGCGACGGTACTCAGCGGAATCGGTGTAGGCCCAAGAGGTCACGTCGCGGACGGTGTGAATCTTGGAGCGCTTCTGCTGCGGCTCGGGCTTGGCCTCGGGTTCGTTGGTGGCAACGACGCGGGCAGCGCCGGACTCGACGGCAGCGAGCTTGGTGTTGCGAAGCTCGGTGGCGGCGTTGCGGCGGTTGGCCTCGGCGAGGATCATGTCGCGCTCGGCGTACAGGGAATCCTCGTCAACGCCCTCGGGCAGCTCGTCAGCGGTCAGAAGCTCGATAATCTGGTTGCGGCGAGCCTCGAAGGCGTCGGCGTCCAGGGCGCGATACTGGGTCGCGTCGTAAGGGATGAACTCGTCCATGAGTCCGCTCCTTCCTTTTCGGTTGTAGCTTTGGTTAGCGGAGCCTGATAAGCTCCAACGCAGCAGCGGCCTTGGCCCTCTTTGCCTTGGCTGCTTCTAGCTCTGCACGTTGCAGCGCCTCCCGCTGCGTACGCCTCTCCTCGATCACTCCGTCAAGGTAGGAACGTGCATGTATCTCAGTGTTCGGGTTAGCGGGTATTCCCACGGCGCTAACGTCGAACAGCTTAGATATGGCCGTGATGCGGGACGTTCTGGTTTCCTCGTCCCACTCCATGCCGTCGCTGGCGATGATGAAGCCGAAGCTCATCTGGTCAACGAGTCCGTTGGTAATCGACTCGTAGAGGTCGCGACCACGCTGCGAACCGCCAAGGTACGCCTCGCACATGCCGCCGTGGTCATCGAACGAGATGGACAGCGAGCCGTTCTTGCTGCGTGCCATAACGTCGCCCTCGTGGTCGTACTGGAAGATGATGTCGCTGAGGTCGCACCCAGCGAAGGCGTCCCTCCCGATGACCTCGTAGATGGGCTTGCCGTCCCAGTCCTCCATGAGCCAGTAGGGCTGCTCGAACGTGGTGAAGTATCCGCGCACGGTGTAGGGCTTGGACTCGTCCTCGACCCGCTGGAAGTTCACGGCGTCAAAGCTGCGATACTCACGATTGTTCTTGACGGGCATCTCAGCTCCCCTCATATGAAGAAGGCCCCTTGCGGGGCCTCTTGTCTATTCGTCAACGGTCAGGTCGCCATGCCCGTCCGTGTCGTTGTATTCCTGCTCGTCGCCGCCGAGGTCGAAGTCCGACTCCTTGACCGAGCCTGTGAGCCTGCTGCCCTGAACGACGCCGCCCATTAGGCTCTGAGCGCCGTTAGCGGCCTTGTACTCGCCGCGTGCGATGAGCACGTCGCCACCCTCGACGGGCGGCAGTTGCAGAATCTCGCGGCCCTCGTTGATGGTCATGATCCCTCGGTCGATCATGTCGCGGACCATGTTGCGCTTGGATGCGTTGGTCGCGTATTCGAGCTTGGACGAGCTGAACATCACGTAGTTGCCGTGCTTGCGCTCCACCGGCGTGAAGTTGCATTTGGTTATGGCCTCGGAGAGCATGACGGCGAAAGGCTCGACCTTGCCCTCGTACCACGCGCCGTAGTGCTCCTCGTCGTAGCTGTTCTGTAGGATGTCCTCGTTGATGCCGAAGTAGTCGTACACCTGGGAGGCCACGCGCTCCATCTCGCCCTCTTCGATGATGTAGCGCGACTCGTCAACCTGCTTGATGTCTTGGAAGGTGTTGTCGTAGACCATGATGCCCGTGTAGTTTCGGGCGCTCAGGTTGTCGATGTAGAACTGCTCGCGCTTCTTGTTGAGATCGTCGCCGTGGGTCATGCCCGTGATGCGACCGATGAAGCGGATGCGAGCGCCGTTCTTTACCGCCTGCTCCTCTGCCTGCCTCTGGGAGTCCATGAGCGCGAGGACGGGGTTCATTATGTTGTTGCCAGCACCGAAGAAGTCGGACATGTACTGGAACTTGGTGACTACGGCGCAGCGCGAGAACTCGATAGCCATAACGTCGCCCGTGACCATGTGGAAGATGCACCAAGGCTCGCCCTGGTACTCCGCTATCTCGGTATAAAGCGGCTTCACGGGGAACAGCGCTACGGTCTTGAGGTCCCTGTCGAGTCCAGGCACGATGAAGAGCGTGGTGTCCATCTCGTAGATGGTTGCCGCCCTCGCGAGGAAGGCGGGCCACGTCATCAGGTCGTTGGGCCATGTCTCGATCAGCTTCCGCACGTTCGGCTTGCACGTGTCGCTGCCCACGAACTCCGGCTTTAGCTTCGAGCACGCCACCGCGAACCGCTCGATGGCCGCGCGGGTCAACGGGTGGTCATACAAAGATCCGTCCCACGTGGCAAACGTCGGGGCGGATTCAGTGAACGTGGTATATGAGTCGTGGAGGTAGGGCCGCTGCTGATGCTGCTGAACCTGCGGGAAATATTTAGACAATACTCCCATGGCACATACTATATATTGTATGTGCCCATTTGTCAAGTGTCATTCAGACACAATATGTTGTGTTTCGCACAGAAGTTTGGGTGGCACGCGGATTTGTGTGGAAGAACAGTCGTTCGGTGAGCGGTACCATCAAAACTGCTACAATCTACCCATCAGCTATCTAACAAGGAAGTCTGTCTGGGCGAACCTGAGAGTCCTTCAATAGTAACTCAGGGGTTCAAGTCCAACTCACTAGTCAATGCACCTCTACCTTTGCTTTAACTCTTGTTGACTAGATACATTCTCTTTCTTGCTTCTTCTTTCTCTTAAACGCCCCGTGAACGACTGGGGAAACTGCCAACATTTCAACATCGGGCCTGCGAAAACTCGTAGAAACCGCAGGTCACAAGGACATTGTTGAAAAGCATAACAACTCGGCAAAAAAGAGGGGAGCCTTGCAGAAACGGCTCCCCTTCGTTCGTCGCTGTAGTAAGGGCCTACTCGTGCCAGCCCACGGTCATCTTGTAGTCGGCCTCGTGGCGTTGGAGTTCTATGTATGCGTCGAGCAGAGCCATGTACCCATCGATGCGCGTTGACGCTCCGGCCTTCTTCACCGGCTGCACGTTCTCGTTTATGTCGATCTTCGCCGCGAGGTTGAGGTTGCACCACTCGTCAATGGGGTTGTGGTTGTTCACGATGCGATGGTCGCGGAGGTCCGCCTTGAGCTGCTTCATGGGCTGCGAGAGCGTCTGTACGCCCTGACGCACGACCTCGACGTTCTCCTCCCCCACGAGCGACTTCATCTCGCGCAGCGTCGAATCGTCCATGTGCCAAGGGTCATAGCCGACGTAGCGCGTGTACATGCCCTCGTCCGCAAGATCCTGAATCCACTCGATGAAGACCTTCTTATCGACCTTGTTGCCGGGAACGACGCGGATGAGTCCGCGAGCCGCCCACTCCTGATACGGAACGCCGTCCCTGCCGCGCTGGCTGTTGGAGTTAACCTTGACCTGCTCCTCGGCTATCCAGTACATAGAGCGGCGGTAGATGCGGCTGTCACCGGGCTTCATGAACAGTGCCGTCGCGGCGTTGAGGTCGATGGTGTCTGCCGCATCTATGCCCACCACGCAGTAGCGGAACACGTTGGGGTCGAAGTCGAAAAGCTCCTCGTTGACGGCTTCCTCGAAGGAAAGGTACGCGCTGGCTTGGTTGGCGGGAAGGTTGAAGTCCTTGGTCAGGACGGTCGGGAGATAGCTCGGGTCGTTCTTGGCCTTGATGACCTGCGCACGCAGGTACTCGATCTTCTTGACCGTGCCAAGGCCGGGGTTGCTCTTGAACCACATGGCCTCGTCCCAAATCTCAGAGCGGTCATCCTGCTCGAAGAGGATGCCGAGGAACCTGTCATCCTCGATCTTCCCCTCAAGCCACTGGACCGCGTAGTTGCGCTCGTGATCCCAGAGGTTGTCGCGCACGAAGCCCTGTGTGGTAATGGCAATCATAAGCGGCTGCTCGCGCGCGCCCGTGCCCTGACGGATCAGGTCGAACACCGCGCGGTCCTCTGCCGCAGCCATCTCGTCAAAGACGCACATGTGAACGTCAAGGCCGTCGAGGTGGTCTGACTGCTTCGACAGCGGGACGATGTAGCCCATGTTGCCGTCACAGATGATACCGTTCTCCGCGCGCTCTATGACCGTTCCCTTGCGCAGAATCTTGAGCAGCTTCGGTGACTGTCGCACCATGCGCCACACCGCACCATAGGCAAGCGAAGCCTGCCCCTTGGAGGTCGCGGCGTTGTATATCTGCGGGGCACCCTCGTTGTCAGCAACGAGCATGTAAATCTCGATTGCGGCAGACAGGCTGGTTTTCCCTAGCTTACGAGAGATTTCTACGAGCGCGTACTGGTACTGACGCTTCTCGTTCTCGTCAACGAAGCCGAAGATAAGCTCGACAATCATGCGCTCGTAGGGTTCGAGGATGAACGGCACGCCGAGCTTGCCAGACGGGATTTTCAGGAACCGCTCGATGAACTCGACTGGCCGCGTGGCGAGGTCAACGTCATAGCGCCAGTGCTTGTAGCCGTTGCGGATGCGCGGAAGCATCTTCTCGGCAAGGGCCTTGATGCGACGGCCAGCGACGATGGAGCCGTCAAGGCATCCCATGAGGTACAGTTCGGCGTCGGTCCTCCCCTGCCCATCGACGTAGGGGTTATCGGCGTATGAAGCTGCCAAGCTCGTCCTCCTCCTCGGTCACGTCGCTGCGCTTGGCGAAGTCGGACACCTTCTTGGCAAGGTCGCCCATGCGACCGATGGCCTTCTGGTACGTGGTGAACTCGGGGTTCTCAACAGTCTCGTCGTGCCGGTTGTTGACCGAGCCGACTTCCTTGACGATCATCACGCCATGGTCCTCGACCTTGTGGCGCAGCTCCTCGGTCATTGCGGCGAGGGCGTCGTACTCGATAAGCAGGTCCTCAAGCAGGGCCTTGTCGAAGCCGCTGAGGTTGTCGGCCTCCTTCTTCAACCGCTCAAGGCGCTTGCTCGGCTTCTTGTCAACGAGCTTCATCCTAGCCATCCAGGTCCCCCTCGTCGTAGTATCGGGTCACGCGCTGGTAGTCATCGCAGCAGCCGCTCTCGTCAACCAGCTCGTCGTAGAGGGCGCAGTAGGTGCTGCCGTCAGCAAGCACCTCGCAGAAGTCGCAGTCGGGGCAGGTGTCCAACGCTACTCATCCCCCTCGTCGCAGCCCTCGCCATAGGTTCCACGGTCGCAGACGAACTCGCCTGAGTCCTCGTCATACGTCGCGTGGTCGCACCACTCGCACTTGGAACCGTCCATGCCTATCCCCCAATCACGTTGCCGTTGGCGTCGAAGCGTGCGCGAGTCTTTCCCACGCCCTTGTGGACCTTCGCGTGGCAGTCCTGGCACAGGCGCTTGAAGTTGTCGAACGAGAGGGTGATGTTCGGGTCGTTGATGTTCCTCGGCGAAAGGTGGATCACGTGATGGACAACCTTCGCGGGAACAATCTCGCCCTGCTCGTAGCACATCTCGCACATGCCGGGCGGCACTATGCCGAACGGGGTATCGACGGGCATCTCCATGTAGAGCCGCCTGTTGCGCTTCCATGCCGGACTTGCGTAGAAGGACTTCGCGAAATCGCGCGCCAAAAGGATTTCCTTTCTTTTTGCCACAACATATTGTGGTTAGCTTTTCACTTTATACCATATCTTGTGTTTTCATTTCAGGTTTTGTGCGAAGTGACCCAAGATAATGGGTCGGTTTCAGAACCTCGGCACATGTGTCACGGAGGGCATGAGGTGACGGGCTGTGGATCGCGCGTGCTGGGTAGGTCTTGGCCCTGACGTGTGGTGCCGTGAGGTAAGATGGTCGAAAAAAGGCCGATTTTGAAATTCGCCGCGCGTCTAATGATGTG